>MDSZ01002686.1_pt1 | contig 17311 bp, 8 predicted proteins | sample 811201 | NCBI WGS metagenome assembly MDSZ01 (sample SAMN05326647, study PRJNA326480) | marine metagenome | isolation source: seawater | place: Indian Ocean: North | collected 2010
AAACCATTTATAGAAGGAGATACTCCAAGGAAGTTAATAATTAATCCTGACTTCCTCACTATCGATCCGTTCTCTATTGACTTACCTCGTCTGACGGATTTGATTTAGTGAGTAGCAGATTTTAGGTTAAGGCTTTATGAGTAGAGAAAGTAAATCAGACCTCAGAAGAAAAGACTTTCTTGCCATAAAGCGCGCTGCTACTAACGAGATTGTCAAAGTCGTAACGCCTCATACATTCCAGGTGGGGCTTGACGATAATGAGTTTCGAAAGTCTCTGATAGTAAAGGGGAGTGTCCAGTTAGATGACCGGTTGCTGGACAAAAACGGTAACAGCTACATAAAGGGCTCCGGTGGCGTTACTGTAACTCAAAGCATTGACGGTACCGGTATCACAATATCAGCTACTCTTGGTACCGGCGCGACACTAACAGGTGGAGGTGCGACAAAAGGCATAAAGACATTCTCATACGACGGCTCTTCCCCAGCCACGGTTGAGGTTGACCTCGACCTTATTCGTGGCGGATTAGCGTTTAGCACTTTAGGTCTACAGGTAAAGCCAAGCGCCGCATCCTCGACACTAACTTCCTCTGACATAAACGGTAGTGACCTGCTTGTTATAGAGGATGTTTCTGATACCTCAAACCCTGGTGTGAAAAAAATCACAGTCACTGATCTCATATCAGCCGCGCCGTCTTTATCCACACTCAGCAACCCGTTGACTCTTCGTGACGGCCTGACCAATGCGACTTATAACAATTCAACATCTATCACCGTCGACGTGCAAGCTGCCTCTAATGGTGGTCTGGCAATATCAGGCGGTGCAGGGTCAGGTGGCGCTCTCAAAGTAGATCCGAGTAACGCCATTCTCACCAGCCTTAATGCAGCGGACTCAATCCTCATATTTGATGCCGGCACATCAGACGTCAGAAAGACAACGGCCCAGGATTTCGCAGACCTTGCATCAAGTCATTCGTTGTCATCCGGCACAGGTTTGACATACAGCGCTGGCTCAGCTTACAACGGTGGAGCTGATTCCACAATCGCAGTCGACACCTCTGTAATTCCGACGCTAGCAGGGACGAATACATTTTCCGGTACCAATACGTTTGGAACAATTCTAGCAAAGCATGATGAAGTTTCAACAGGAGTTCCTTATCTAGTTGCAGGAACGAACGTATCCATATCTTATAACACACCATCGACAGGTCAGATTACGATAGCATCTTCTCTGGGCGGCTCAAGTTTGACGAACGGTTCAGGCATTGCAACTTTCACTTATGATGGTAGCTCAACTGCAACAGTGGCCATTGATGCCACCAATCTTTCTAGCGTATCTGCAGACAGGTCGGATGCTATTATAGTGGCTGAGAATGGAAACCTGTCAAATATAAGAAGGACATCGGTCGCTTCCGTAGCAGATATCGTTGATCGCACTGCCATCATGGCCGAAGGAACGGGTATCGATATCGCATTTAGCGGCAACGCAAATCCTGCTGTTATATCTGCACAATTGGACAACGATACTTTAGGTACAGATGGGTCTGGGAATATCGAAGTCAAAAAGCTTCCAAACGCTTTGACCAACGGTCCTGGGATAAAGTCATTATCGTTTGACGGGTCCTCGGCTTTGACCGTAGAGACGAACCTTGTAGCTGGTGATAACATAACGCTGACTACAAACAGTGATAATTCAATCACCATCGCCGCTGTTGCAGGCCAGATCACAGGTTCAATTTCTAACATCACACAGGCTAATCCTGGTGTGGTGACGTCAGTCGGAAACCACGGCGTGTCTGAGGGTATGCAAGTTACTCTTACAAATGTAGTAGGAATGACCGAAGTAAATGGTCGAGAATATTTTGCAGATGTTTTGACAAGCAATACGTTTGCTTTGTATAATGATCTTACGCTAACTAGTTCAGTTGACACAACTGGTTTTACTGCCTATGTGTCAGACGGCGATTTTGTTGGAGAAATCAGCGGCGGTCAGGGTGTTATTGATTTCGTGTCTGGATCGACAACAGCAACCAAGATTGACAAAGTTGACGTCACCAATCTAGCGATATTAAACTCTTATGGTGCTGGTGATATAGCTTTAACAGGCACGATCGGCACAGCAGAGGACGGTAGTTACTCTGATGGGTTGTTTACCGACTTTACAACACAAACACCTGTGGGGACAGCTGTGGATAGGTTTAATGAAGTTTTGAAAGGCCTTGCGCCATCTGCAGCTCCATCACTCGATGATATGGATTCTTCAGATACGGGTACAGGCGCCAAGCTCTCGTTTGGAAACACTCAATCAATAACAGGCTACACAAACGCACAGCCTTCTACTTTAACTCCCGCAAGCGGGTTGTCGAACGTCGACATCAATGGTTCATACACTTCCACAGAGACAAGTAACGATGTCCGCATCGCGTGCTTTGCAGGTGCTACTGTCATAGATGGTACCCTAAACGCTGACGTTACCGCTGATAGCCCGAACTACGATGCAGGAGCATTTGGTGATGGCGACAAAGGTACTCTCAAACTTTTTGTGAATAATAACACTACAGCAAAGCATACAACGGATCTAAGCACTTTTGGATCTGGCGCCTCCGTAAATGGAAATGGTTCAGGCTTTAACCTATCTGCTTTGACTAACGGCGCTTTTGCGGACGGTTCTGCTTTTACAACTTTCAAACACAGGACTGGCACATACACGATAGCCGTTGCAGATCAGGTCATTGGTTGGAACTATGCTCGTGTCGTACATACTATCGACGGCGTTGACTCAACTTGCAATTATGTAGAGTGGGTAAATGACACAACAGGCGCCGCAGTCGCGATGTCCATAGATACCACTGTGATGGATAACCTTGCCATGACAGGTACGAAATATCTATCAGGTGTTAATTACCACACAGGAGGTACAGCGCAGTACCGAGCTCGAGTTTTAAACGCCTACAGAAACGTGTACTCTACGTCCGACATAACATATACAGGAACAAACTGTAGTGTGCCTTCTCAAGCATTTCCTGCGATAGATCACGCCAGTGGCGAGAACGAAACTAAGGATCTTAATCTTACTGGATCCGCCACCATTAATGCTGACCCTCTGCTAAACGAATCTTTCTCGGTGTCGACTAACGTACCTGCTCCTTTAAAGGCAGATCTGACAACCGCAGGCTCACAGTCAATACCTGGCATTCTTTTGTATAACCTGTCCGACACAGCTACATCAACATCCGAACCTTTTAGAGGCGAAAGCTACAGAAGGACATCAGGCAGCTATGACAACCAAGCTGCCATAACGGACAGCGCGGGTGTCTGGGATTCGACACTTAACTTAACAGGTTCCGACGGCTTGCTTTTCTACAACAGCACACTTCTTGCACCGGTTCAAGGAGGTGTATCAGGAGACTTTAGGAACACTGCTGACGGTGGCTCCATCGCGAATGGTCCTTCTAGTAACGTAGACTATTCAGCGATAACATCTGGGCTAAGAACATTTTATCGATATTTTCAAAACACTTCCGGAGGTTCTAAGACTGACTTTGTCCTAAGCATGAGCGGTTCAGGAAACATAGTTCAGCAAACATCTGCTTTAAGCGCAACTGATATCCATGTTCTAGTTAAGCTTCCAACGACAAGCAACGGTTTCACGACAGGGTGGATGGATCTTGCCAAGCCTTTCGCTACAGGACAGACAGGCGACGGCGCGGGATGCCTGAACGGTGCATTAGATTCTACACTGGATGCAAGTAACACAGGGACTTTTGGTACGCAGTCTGCCGACGCGAATGAATATATAATAGTAAAGATAGAAGCTGACGCTTCATGGACAGGTAACATTTCTGAAATGAGTATTGCGTGGAGTTAAAAGATGGCCTATGATGCGAAAACCCAGCGCTTAATATCTCTAAAGAAACTAGCAGGTAAAGCGCAGACATCCAATGATAAAGACTTGGCGAATGAGGCGTTGCCATCAGGCGTCACGATGGCGTCCTCTACCATATTTTCTGACGCCATAACTTCAAGCCCGTCTGATTCTGCTCTTTATACTATAACTGGAAATGTAGAGTACATTCGCTTTCCAGCTTCATTTATTTTGGGGTCAAACACTATCAACGGTCGGCACGGCTTTGAGCTAAAGCTTCCGTCAGATTATGAATCAAACTCATCGAACCCCAAGGCAGGTACTGCTCCTTTTGTCAATGGTCAAGTGATTAACGCTACTGCAGGCGAGCTTCAAATAGTTCCTACTTCATTTTCTAATTCATACGAACCAAAACCTTTCTTCGGTGGGACGTCTGCTAAAGGATCCGGGACACAGATACCACTGCTAGATGACAGAGACTGGTATCTTGATAGTTTCAATGGTATATTGTTTCAACAGGACCCTCCAGGCACTGGCGACCACGCTGAGAATCCTACTTTCGTAGAAGCGTATTTGTACATAGGTAACAGGCTAAGTGAGGCCATCGCATCATCAGGTGGAGATTCGGCAGCACAGTACCTTGTCTTGGCAACAACATCATCATTATCTCAAGAAAGAGCTTTTAATCCAACGACTGGTCTTACTGCATCAGACGGCGGAGCCGGCGGTGATTACACATTACAAATAGATAACTCTGTCGTCGCGACTCTAACTGGTTCTCAGTTTTCTGGTAACGTCGGGATCACAGCTTCTCTTGGTGTTTTAGGAGATCTAGAGGTCGCAGAGTACATCAAGCATATCGGGGACAATGACACATTCATACAGTTCGCCGACGATGCGATTGGATTTACTGCGGGAGGTGAGCAGCTTCTTACTGTCTCTGAGGCTGGAACAGATATGGTCACAGTAGGTGACGGTGGTGATGTAGATTTCCGGGTCCGGACAGAAAATGATGATAACACTCTTTATATCGAGGGCAGCACTGACAGAATTGGAGTTGGCACAAATACACCTTCATCGATAATTCATGTAAAAGAAGCAGGCCCAACAATCACTCTTCAAAGAGAAAATAATTCTAATGCTTCAACGATTGATTTTCTAGGCGCGTTAGGAAATACAGCGAACTCAATAACACACGATTCGTCCACCAATGACTTAGTCTTCAAAACATTCAATGGAACGACTGTAGAAGAAATAATGAGGGTTGGTGATCATTATGGTACCAGTGTAAGACAGGTGACATTCCTGTCAGGATCTAACATGGCTCCTCCAGCCATGCAACCAAGAAGCACTTCTGACATCTCTTTCTTCGTGTCAGGTGCCATTGGCTCTATAGGGACTTCTACGAGAGGTGTATCTGTCTTTGGTGGCGACACAGTGGTTTCCGGAGCCATCCACGCTCCAGGCGGTATATCTGGCTCACTACAACAACTGACTGATGGTACATCATACCTCAGACAAGGACCAGGTGTTTCAATAGTTTCATCGTCCGCTGGTCATGTGACAATATCTGCGGCTGGTGAGAGTAGGACAAAGAGCGTTCACTTCTTAACAACAGACGAGTCTGCAAATACTTCAATTTCTGTTTCTCCTTCTGATTTCTCAACTGCAAATTTTGATATGCAAAAAATAGACATCTTCATTAATGGCCAGCTTCTTCACAGCGGTAGTTCAACCCAGGTCTCGTTAGGAGAGAGGGACTACTATATAGACACTGCGAATAGCTTACGGTTTTCCTTTGATACTAAAATTGACGACATTTTGGATGTCATAGTATATACTGTCGTTTGATCATAGTTATATCTGATGGCGTTGGTCACGAATCTAACGCCACCGAAGTAAGAAAAGTTAAGAGGTGAGAGAATGCAAGAAAAAGTTTCAGATATTTTTGAGACCGCCGATTTAGGCACAGCAGCTTTTCTTGTTACTATGGGTTGCCGGTTGCTCAGTGCCGGAACCGATCGAAGCAGGTACTCTTTCGTTTTTGAAGGCCAAGAGCGTTGCAGAGAGTTGGCTGTGCAGTATATCAGCAGTGAATTTTCAAAATTCGATTCAGCTTTGAAAAATTTAAGAAATTTAGTTAAGTAACTTTCGCAATTTCTGGTATATTTAAGAATGCTGCTGTAATCAGCGCATGACGTTTGTTAGTTTTATTAATTCCTTTTGTTCATTAGTTTAACTTCGTGTTTGTCCTAAACTCAAACGCACAATTTTGTGCAAAAGGAAAAACAAAATGGCTTTTAAGTCACAAATTAGATTACAGCAGATCACTGGTTCATTAACTGATATCAAGAGCGTTCTGCCTACAACCGGTCTGACTCAGGGTACAGCTGTTGCTTCTCTTTCTGAGACCAACATTCCGGACCTTGAATCAATCCTTGAATATTACGCGAAAGCGATTCAGAACATTCACGGTAACGCTGAGTTCGGTGCTAACACACCAGGTCAGTTCGAGTACAATAATGCAAATGGTATTAAGGCTCTCAAGCCTTCTGTCGATTCTAAGATTGTACTCGGTGGCGCGACTGTAGGATCAGGAACCGTAATCTCAGCACCAGATCTTGCGGATGAGATCACTGATTCGACGCTCCTGGATAGCTCAACTACCATCGCATTTTCTGGTGGTAACACTGCCACTGCTGACGCAGGTCAGTTCCTGGTCTTCCTGGATTCAAGTGGTGATAAACTTGTGTATCGATTGCTCGCTGCTCTTGGTAGCGGTGATTCGAGCGCATCTGTTGAGTACATGCCAGAAATGTCTGATCTCGCATCGTTGAGCAAGAGCTCAATCAGCGCGACTCAGAAGACGAGCGTCTTCACTGGTGTCCAGTACAAGAACGTTCGTACAGACAGAGTTGAGTCAGATAATAATCTTGTCGTCAAAGCTGGTAATATTCTTGACATCGATGGTGCAAGCCTCGACGCTGACTTCTCGGGTGGAGCCGCGTTGACAATCGGCGCAGCTTTAGACCTTGACGCAGCTTCTATTGATGGTGACATCACAGGTGCTATGGATCTTCAGCTTGGTGCTAGCTCTGAGATCGGAATGAGTGATGGTGTTCTTACACTTGACCTGAATGGTACTGATTCAGGAGACGGTCTCTTGGTTGACGCTGAGGGTACTGTTACTCTTGAAGCTGCTCACGCGAGTGACGGTGCAATAATCTTGAATGCTGGCAATTCTTCTGGTGTTATCCAGATGCAGAATGCTGGCTCAGTCAAGCTTGCTGTTTCTGGTACTTTCGTTGAAGCATACGACCAGTTCCGCGTAAAGGATGAAACTCCATCAACAAGTGCATCTACTGGTGCTCTTATTGTTGCTGGTGGTGCAGGTTTCGGTAGCACAGTCCACATGGGCGGTGATATTGAGTCTGACGACGCAATGGCGGTCCTTGTTAGCAGTGGTGAGTTGAGACTCTCCGGTTCTAGTGGTGTTGAATTCGCTGCTGACGGTGGATTCTCTTTCACCGGTCACAGTGCTGGTGGTCTTCTTCTCATTGATAATGAGGCTACTGAGCCGGTAACTTACCGTAGTAACTTCAGTGCAACAACCTCGATCGTTGCTGCTCTGAACCAGCTGAAGAGTGAAATCGACGCTGGTGAGCCTACCCTCTTCAAGGCTGTTCTTACCTCCGACGTGTCGGCTGGTACAGGAGTTTCCTTGACGAAGGTCGCTGGTGATGTTACTCAGTTCACAACTGCGGTTGGCCCTAACAAGGCTGAGGTCTATATGAATGGACAGCTCCTTGTTTCTGGTAGCGAATCGGAGCGTGCTGCTGGTAGCGTAGACTACGCGATCTCTGGTAACAACGAGGTCAAGTTTGCTTTCGCGGCAAAGGTTGACGATACTGTTGTTGTTATCGATCGTTCGTAATCTATAACGAATAAAAACTTCTAGCTTGCTAGCGGTTTATCGGGGCTCCTCAGGGAGCCCCGTTTTTTATTTAACTTCCGACTCCGCCGTTATAATTGTAAGGTGTTAGCTTTAAAAGCAGGAGTTGAATGATGCAAACGTTTCAAGATGTAATAAAAGAAAAGATAAACGCTCTCGAAGAAAGCAACGCCAGAGCCAGGCGGCTTTTAGTTGATCCGAACTTTCACACGGCAAGAATCAAAGAAGTCATGGATAACGTAAAATCTCAGGTGCAGGAATACGAAGGCGCGTTTGAGGATCTCCAAGTAGAGTTTGTTTCCGTATGCGAAAAGGTGCCAGACATGGTCAGAAGCACCTGGCTCGAAACTCAAGAATCAGTTAATCAAATCTCCAGTGAACTTCGAAGATGGAATGAGATGCTTAAACTTTATGAAACTTGGGCAATAGAAAACGCGCCTGAGGATGAAGAGCTGATTGAAGCCGTAAAGTCTGGTGAAGTGCCTGAACCTAGCACTAGAACAGGCATACGACGAAAACCCGGGAATAAGCCTCCGATATCTCTCGGTAAGCACAGAAGAATATCTAGTGCCCCAGAAAGTGGCGAAGATTCAGAAGCGTAATACTTATAGGTCATGGCAGGTATACTAGACAAGAAAACAAGGTTCATGGATACCCTCTTGACTGACTTAGGCAGACAACAGCTGGCTAAGGGCGAGTTGCAATTTTCATTTGCGACATTCTCAGACATGGGGACCTTTTATGAATTGTCAGACGATGACCCCAGTGTCGCTGAGGACGCAACAGGCAGAATTATGCTTGAAGTTTTTTCAAGGCAGCAAGACCTTATAATACCTGAATTCGATGCGGACTCTAACAGTCTTTTTCCGGCAGGTGATTTTAACATTGTTGCTAACGGTGACTTGTTACCTGTAAGCGGTTCACTTGGTACTTTAAGAGGAGAGCAGTTGATACTGTCCTCTTCTCTTGCGATAGGCAACACCCTCGAGTCATTGAAGGAGTTAATGCCCCTAAGAAGTATCGATCCCATAAAAAGACAGTCTGGGTTCGAGCTAAGCTCTAACAAGACAACATTCACTGTAAGTGAGACTGGACCTTTACCGGCTGACGCACAAAAGACAAAAAGATTGAGTAATTCAGAAAGTTTGTGGCAGGACAAAAGGCTGACTCATGTCGACAACTTCAACTTTTTACCGCCAGTAAGTAAAGGTACAACAAGAAAGCTGGCAGATTACCCAAGGCTAGAGCAGCCTGAGCCTTTGACGTTCACTGACCTTTCAGATAGCTTAGGCATAGACTCTGACTGGAGAACAACTAGCGTTGCAGACTTAAGCTTCGAAAAAACCAGCGTGGAGAACAACGTGATCTGCCAGGTCTGGGAGGTCTCGAGCGGTAGTCTTACTAAGCTAAGGGTCATAGATTTCGGAGAGTTTGAGGATGAAGATCCTTTCAGCCCAGGTAGACATGTTTTCTTTGTAGGTAAACTGAGAAGCGATGATGCTGGCCAAAACACGTTCCTTAACATGTTCACGGTGGTTTTTGACTGATGCCAATTGATACAAACGAAGTAAGAGACAAAGCGATAAATGTTCCAAGACATTTCGCGAAAATAACGTCAGTCGTTGAAAGGTCTACCACAATCAGGGATGTTGTGGTGTCAGAAGAATTAGCTGCTGAAAACGATATTGTTGTGTACGAGTTTGAGCTAGAGGTTAATCCCTACAAAACTTTTACTAGACAATACGGTGCTCTAAAGATCGAGCTTTTCACTGATATCCCTGATCCGAACGAATTTGTTGAGAGAAGATCTGAAGAAGCGCTTGGGTTAGTGAACTTCGGATTTGGAACAGGCGGGCCACCTCGCTACGACCTCGTCTTAGACAGTCGAACAAGGCAGGGCATAGCGCTAGAATATCAGCGACTTCTGGAAAGTAAGAGATTTGGCGGGTCCATCCGGATGATCACCGATATCTATTCCAGAGCAACGCCGCCAATTACTCCAAATGATTTCATGACAGGGTTTATCGTTAGCGAAACGACACCGTTCGACAACGCGATAGAATTCACAGCCCCGACTGATCCTCTTTCTGAAATACCAACGCCCCCAGGTCTTAACAATAGTAACTTACCGAACCCTAGTCTCTACGATCCGACGATACCTGTGGCAAATTCTTCTGACGTATCAAACGAGGTTACTTCGCTAAAGATACTAAGAAAAGCAGGCCTTGATCCAGCAATGGTAGGAGACAAATTTGGCACACCATCCTTAGTTGGGCTGAACAGCCTCGAGGCTTCTGCTGTTTCTTCAATTTTGTATACCGCTCCTACCACTGCACGTCCGAAAGTCGTGTACGCTTACAGAACACCATATCAAAAGTTAAGAGTCGTAATTCCAATCCAGAAGAAAATACTCGACGGACTAGAGACGTTCATGCTTAGAGCGAGCTTCTTAAAAGCAAAAAACGGAGGTGAATCCAATGAGCGAGTTGACGTCTTAGTCAAGCATTCCACCCTCTTTGATAACTTCGTCACACCAACAATACCACCGACTCTGCATGCAGACTATCAACCTAATCAGACTGTCAGGGTTAGCTTGAATCAAAATGATGACAAAGGTCGTCGCATAGCGGTTTTTCGCAGAAAGTCTACAGGCAGCAACTTAGATGTTAACCCAGGCACAGGATGGACTAAGGTTTTTGATCGTGATGTCAGCACATACGATGATGTATCGTTTATTGACCAGCTGTCTACTGACAAGTATTTGATCTATAGAGCCTTGACATACGGCCAAAACGGTCGGCCGTGCGAAGACTTTGGTCATGATGTTGTGGCTCCTTCTCCGCTTGTTCCTCCGGCTGCTCCTGACGGTATGACAGCTATTGCAGAATTCAGGTCAGGCGGAAGAAACCCAGGTGTTTTTATAGACGTCATCAATATACCTAATGGTATCTCGACTGTTATGCTTCGCCGCTATGACGTAACTTTTGATTCATACGAAGAAAAAATGCTTCAAACAGGCAAGGGGTTTAAGTACATAAAAGACTCCACAGGTCAAACAAACGCTATCGTTCTTGGCGCACCGGCTCACACTTTTGTAGACGATTCAGCTGTTCTAGGAAGGTCATACAGATATGTCCCTGTAGGAGTGTCAAGCTCTCCAAACATTTATGGTACTGAATCTTTGATAAAGCTACCTTACCAGAACAGGACAGCACCTGTTAGCATAATCATGTCCAGTCCTATCATATCAGATCCTGCTCGTAACCCTGATCTGATTACTTTCACCATACAGGCGGACTTCACAGACTTTGGTTTTCGTGAGATAAGAAACACGTTGGCCGCCGTCGGCGCACAAGACTTGTATGATGAACAGTTTCGAAAGAATAGAAGTGGATTTTCTAGCTTAATAAGCTTTTTGGTGGAGAGAACAAACTTGACCACAGGTCTAGTGGAATCTTTCGGTATCGTAGAAGCAGGCGAGTTTAGGGACGACTTTAAAAACAGGCAGAGGTTTGGGGTCATGCCTCCTCAAGAAGGTGTTCAGTACAATTACAGCGTGCAAGCGATAGTTGGTAATGCTGACGCAATGTTTCCTGACATCAATGAGAGGACTAAAGACCCGACTACGCTGACTGTCTTTAACCAAGCTCTTTCAAAATTCAGAGGCGGAGTAGCATCGACTATTGGGACTCTACCTTCGACAGCTAGACAGTTTGATTTTAACGTAGTGGATATCGGAAACCCAACTGATCCTCGGCTTGAAGGCTTAACGACAGTCAAAGAAACTCGAACCCTCATAGTGCAGACTCGTCCTGTACAGCTCAGCGTTAAATCCACAGTCCAGTTTTATCATGATCATGCTCTGATAAGCTGGAGTTACGACGGAAACAGAAGAGACACTGATCACTTTAGGTTATCTATACTGTCTGAAGGCGGGTCCATTGTCGTTGACACAATCCACTGTGATCCAGAGGTCACCGATTATTCCTATAGGCATTTTGGGGCTTTAGATAATTCGGGCTCTAGATATTCTAGGCCTTATAGGTACGAGGTTGTGCCAGTTAAGATAGACTATTCACTAGGGACTCCTGACACAACATCCGATCAGATGCCTGTCTTAGTTACGCCAGCCGGTCCTTTTAACACAGTAGGCGTGCAGAACTCTGCTAGAGGCCCCCGTAACCTTTACGGCAAGCCTTCAGACACTGATTTGATAAACATTTCGAGAGACTAAAATGCCAAACGTATTAGGAGACATCAAGTTCACAGTTACAGTAGCTAACGAGACAACAGACTTTGTTTCTTTAAGAAGCCTCTTGATGGTCCAAGAAGAGCAAGCTGCAGCGCCAGTTGTTTCTTACGCTACTAGCTCTGAAGAGGCGACTGACCAAGGTCCAACAGTCCGCACAAGAAAAGCTTCAAGGAGAGCAGCTAGAAGTCGTACAGCTCCTCAAAATTTCACGTCCCCTAATTCACAAGCTCAAACTAGATCAATTCTTCAGGCCGCGGTCGACAGAGTGCAGGCACTAAACGCACAAGTTCTTTCAACTGCAGACCTGAATTTTGGCGTGGCTCCTCAAAGCGCACAGAACAGTAACATTCCGATAGAACCTCCTCCCTTGACATTCCCAACCGTCGGGGAGGGTGTGATCATACCATCAGTTATTGCGCTAGCGAGTTATACTCCCATAGTCGATGAGCAGGGACAGCTGAATTCCTGCCACAAAAGCCTAGTGTTTAAAAGGGCTGCTAGAAGATTAAGCGTTGACATGCAGGTCATTAACCGTCCTATAACTATGAGCACACGCCAAGGTGTTCCGAGACTTAAGATCGCTGACAGCCTTAAGGATTACTTAAACAAAAGGGACGCCTTCATAAGATCTTTAGGGGATAGGCTTGAGAGTGTGGAGGAAAAGCTAAACCTGACCTTCTCCACCACCGATCCACCTTCTAACACTGAGTATCTGGCGACTATTATCAGAGACTATGCGAACGCTGCAGTTTACGCAACTGGTGATTATCAAGATTGTCCTGAGAGGTTTGCATCATCTCGTGACAACAATGGGACAAATCAGTTGGCACGGTCAGTAGAGCAGGTCAGCCCCTCCTATAAAGATGCTTACGACACTTTTGGTTCTTTCTTTACTGGTGATGGAGCAAGAATAACTAGCAGAAACTTTCTGTTTTTTCGAAATAGAGTCCGGTCGATGTCGATGGATAAACGAGTGCGCACTGTAGCCTCAATCATCGGTAAGGAGACAGTGACTTCGTACAACATATCAAAGCAACCGAAGTTTTTTACAAATCCTCAACGGCCGAGCTCGACTGCCAACCCTGTCGAGCAGTCTTCTGCGCTCCCCGGCGGAAACGCGGCCATCATGGCCGCCTCGGTGATGCCAAACATAAATCTTGTCTCTTCGGCCAATGCGGCGATGCTAACAAATTCAGGTCCGCTCGCCAACGTTCGGGGGGCCCTTAACCCCATTACAGCTGACAGGAATACGTTCTATCCAAACTTCATATTCAACGCCGAACCTACGGCTAGAAGTATCAAGATCGCAGCAGCCGGAGACCCTGAATCATTTTTTGTTTCAACAATCTTTAGAAGACAGGAAACAAGACGTGATAATAACGTAACTCGAACAGTTGTTAGTTACCCCTTTGAAACAACAAAAAGCCGCGGCCGTTCTCAAAAGACGTCGTTTGAATTTGTCAAAGAGCTTATAAACCCCTATTTGCCTAGCGCTCGTCAAATCACCATCGCTTACGGTGATTCGAAAGGAGGCGTTTTCGATTCTCCTTACCGCGCTTTTGCAAGTTCCGCTAATGCTGCTTGTGAACTGATGAAAGAGGTTTATGAGATGAACCGTGACGAGGGAACTGCATTTGAAACTCCGTTTGTGAATGCTGCTGTCCTGGTTGCTCGCTCGTTCAAAACGTCCTATGAGAATAACCTTGATTTTCTTCTAGAGCTAGCAATGCTAGACATGGCGTCTACTGACATCCAGTTCGCTAGACGGCTGCTGATATATCTGGCATTTCGCCAAGAAGTTGAGCTGAAGTACGACGGTGTTGGAGGTGCGCCAGCAGGACCGTCAGCGCTCCTAAGGGCCGATGGTTACCTTAAGGACGATCCTATTCTTAACGAAGATGGGTCAGGCGTGGTTTCAAAAACTTCGACGATTTTTCCGAGTAACGTTAAAATTGATCCTCCGTTAGGCGGATCAGTGGCTGAGACGATGGCACCAGCAGAAACCACAACTCTCACAGTAGAGCAGAATGCTGGTTCCGGTAATTCAGGCACGCTTGAGTCTCTGTTTGGGATTAGCTTTTCGGAAGTTGCCCGACAAACGGCCATGATGTTTCGAAGAGTGTTAACAGATGAGTATACTGAACTCACTGCGGCTGAAAGCTCAGGTATACGACAGAAGATCGTTTTTCCGACCATGGTCCAGCTCTTACAGCACACCCGAGAAGGGACGATCTTCAGCAGGCTCTCACAGTATCCTTCGTACTATCTACCAGGTCATGACGCTTCGAACCGGTCCTATGACTTAATCGGTAACTCGCACTTTTCGGCTATGAAAAAGACCATGATTTTTGCTGGCTTTTTCGATCTGGTGTGTGTCTTATCGGAATACACGTTCAATCGCCTTTATCAGAAGCGTTCGGCTGGCGGCCTCGACTTCTCGGTACCAGCAGTCGTCGGTCCATCAGGGCCGGTGACGAAAGCTCCTTCTTATCAGAGAAAAGCAAATTTTGCCAATAGGCAGGGAATACTGCAAAGATTTGCATCCGCCGGCGTCTCAAGTATATTAGGTGTGGGGAATGCGCCGGATGAGGATTTTACTAGAAATTTCGATATTATCGCAAGAACCATAGGCGCTCTGAGAGCGGAGCAGGAGTTTATTCTGGGGTTTCCAGACTTATTTCGGGCCCGTAACGAAAAGGTGGCAGAAGACTTTGAGGCCCTCAAAGAATCTTTGGCGGTCGAGGTTCCAGGCATTGATGGAGACCTGCCCCTGGGTAGATACATTGCAAACGGTCTGGTGCCTTCACTAGACACCGCTCGTTATCTATCTCAATACCACCTGAAGCTGAACGGTACCTCAATGTTCTACAACGATACTAAGACAAATGATCCAATATTGTCAGACCAGGCGTTTAACTTCATGAATGGTGTGTTGGCACCACCATCCACTGCTGGTGTAGATTGGCAGAAAAACAAAAACACCAAAGTGATGGTTGTCGGCATACCTTCTGGCCTTTTAGAGGATCTTGAGAACATCACGCCAGTCACTAACGCTCTCGACGGTCAGACCACCACAATTAAGCCTATGTTTGATGTTGTCATTACGAAATATGATGAAACAAATCCGTTCGTCGCGTACACCCCCTTGCGGGTCACGTTTTCAAGACAATTGTTTTTTAGGCAACCTGATATCAACGGCCGGCCTGAGTTCGTATCTGTAGACAAAGATCTACAAGTGGCCGTTCTAGGAGCTGATGAAGTTGATACATTTCTAGATTCATTTTCGCAACCAGAACAAAGAGCTCTTGCTGCCGGTGTTTTGGCTAACCACTATGATGATTGGGCTCTTAAGACTTATTTCGATTTGCAGGATGATTTAGATTTTCAAGAGTCTGCATTCCCAAATAACACAAGTCGGTTGCAAGACGTTTATAGCACCAAGATAGAAGTTCCTAACCTTGAGTATGTAGACACGGATAAGGCTATGTTTTTGTCTGCGAGCAATGCTCAGTTTAGTCCAACGCCTATTTCTTTGGCAACATCGAACTTTTACGATCCAAATGAACGATGTATAGACTTGCAAGATAAAAGCTCCACGAATCCTTACGAATATTCTTTGTTTGACTATGTCAACACGTATGGTACACTTTTTGATAGAGACCTTGAGCAAAACAAGGTTTCAAGCGGTATGATATTTGAAAAGGTTCTGTGCATACCGTTTACCGATGAAGACTTCACTATGGGAATGGACGAAGAAATGCTGGAGCTTGCTGGACAAGCGGCAGGGGCTGCTTCACCGGGTGGGTATACAGCTCCTTCGTTATGTACATATTCTGTTCGAATATCCATGCAGGGTGATCAGCTTGACTTACTTAATAGAGAGGCAACATGAGCATTTTACAAGACTCCTTGCAGAGCAGCCCTGTTAGAATATTTGACACTCCTGAAATTCAGTCAATATCTACTGAGTTTGTTTACAACTTTTTTGTTCCTGACGAAAGAGTAGATGAGTCTGGGTCTTCTCGGTTGAATGGATCAATCCCAGAGGAATTTAGAAGGCAAGGCAACCCTAACTTTAGAAGCATAAACGCGAACTTTGCCAGGTACGTGAATATCAGTTTTAACTACGGAGACGTAACGACTTTATTCGGTGCTGAAAATGCTGATATGACTCTCAACAAGGAAGATATTTTGACGGCTCTGCTTGAGGGCAAAGTCGTATCAGAAACCAACATGGCTTCCAGGATGTACACTGCGCTCACTATAGGAAACCAGGGGTTCGATGACGAAATGAACAACGTCATGCGGCTAGCTCTTAATCCAATTTTTGAAAGTCAGCCAGTAGGTATTACTCCTAACAACGCGATAGATGATCTTTCTTCCAAGACAGCCATCAGTCCGGACACTCTAGCAAAGATGCTTCCACCAACCATAAATGACGTCCTGGGGGAAAACGAGGCTTCTCACTCTCCTTTGACTGAGCAGGAGCCAGGCTTAGCAGACGTGAAAACAAAGATACAGCTCAACAAAGCCTTTGCTCCTATGGTGTTTAGGAAGTCTGTAGAGAGAGGAACGTCTCTGCTGAACGGTACCGTAAACAGCCAGTTCGTTGAGTCCCTTGCACAGACAGTAAACACACCGTCACTGAGAGGAAACATCGGTAAAGTTCCGGCTTTCTCCCCTCACGATCTCAGTCTTAGCTCAAAATACTACAAGCCTCTTGAGAGAGTCGACACATTCCAACCACCTCGAGCCGCGGTTGTTGGCGTCGTCATTGAAAAGAAGAGGATTTACAAGGGTAAGAAGTATAGGATGCCGACCATCGTCATTGCAGATCCAACACCAGCTGTTGCTCTTGACACTCAAGTGGCCTACGGTCAGACTTACGAATATGTAGCAAGAACATTATCACTGTTCCAGCTGATAGCTACTGATATAGAGGGTCGAATGTACCTTGCTACGTATCTTGTCGCTTCTGAGCCATCACAGCCAGTACAATCTGTAGCGGTAGAGACTCGAGCTCCAAGCCCTCCAAGCGATATTAGATTCTTCTACAATTATACGTCTGGCGGATTAAACATATTCTGGAACCCACCCGTAAATCCTCAGAGAGATGTGAAGTATTATCAGGTGTTTCGAAGAAAAAACTTTGACCATCCTTTCGAACTAATACACATGATTGATTTTGACGATTCAGTTGTCAGATCACTTCCAAAAGAGGAGATTGATCCATCACTAGTCAGGT
>MDSZ01222287.1_pt1 | contig 17309 bp, 15 predicted proteins | sample 811201 | NCBI WGS metagenome assembly MDSZ01 (sample SAMN05326647, study PRJNA326480) | marine metagenome | isolation source: seawater | place: Indian Ocean: North | collected 2010
TGGGGGCCATCCAGGTGAAGGTACCATTAACTCCCCTAGGTCTTAACGGAAGCAAGGGTATTGAGTATTTATTCAGGTTGGTTGGTCTCCTGTAAATTATGAATTCAAAAAGCAAAGTATTAGCACTTAAGTATAGACCACAAACTTTTGATGAACTAATTGGTCAAAAAGTTATTGCCGAAAGTATTTTTAACTCTATCAAAAATAATAAAATTCCAAATGCATATATGTTCTTGGGTATACGAGGCAGCGGTAAGACAAGTACCGCAAGGATTGTCGCGAAATCATTAAATTGTGAAAATGGTGTTGAAAATTTATGTAAAAAAGATTTTTGTGAAAGCTGTAGATCTATTATTGAGGGAAACAATATAGATATATTAGAAATAGATGCTGCAAGCAAAACCAGTGTAGATGATGTAAGAGAATTAATAGAATTTTCAAAATATAAACCAAGTTCTGCAAAATATAAAATTTTTATTTGTGATGAGGTACATATGTTTTCTAAATCTGCATTCGCAGCTTTATTGAAAACTCTTGAGGAGCCACCCTCTTACTTAAAGTTTATATTTGCAAGTACCGATGTAAAAAAAATACCTGTAACAATTATTTCAAGATGCCAAAGATATGATCTTTCAAGAGTAAACTCAGAAGAATTGCTTAGCTATTTAAGTAAAGTTAAAAATCTAGAGCAGGGAAAAATCACAAATGATGCATTGAAATTAATTGTAAAATTGTCTGAAGGATCTGTAAGAGATGCCCTTTCTTTGCTTGATAGAGCGATGCTGGCAGAAAATGATGGAAAAGAACTCGATCTTAAAATGGCCCAGACTATATTTGGGTACTTCGAAAAAAGTATAATTATAGATTTAATCGAACACATTTTGGATGGAAACGAAAATAATACAATTAATCTATATAGAAAAATTTATAATTCAGGAGTAGAACCTAAAGTAATTTTAAATGAATTTTTAGAGACCATATATTATCTTAAAAATATTGATTTTATAAATTTGCATGGAACTAATTTTGATTTAAATGATAAAGAATTTGAAAAAATCAAATCTTTATCAAAACAAATTTTAAAAAAGGATTTATTATTACTTTGGCAATTTACTTTAAATAATCTTGAAAAAATCGATATAGTTCAAAATCAATATCAATTTGTAGAAATGTTTTTAGTTCGATCACTATATTTAAAAAAAATTGTTCTAAACAAAGAAAATAATGAATTAGATCAATTTGCACAAGGCACAAAAGTAAATAAAAAATCAATAGAAAAAAAAACTAAACTACAACAGGACACAATCGAACAGCTCAAAAGTGTTGAACAAGAGGAAAAAATAGTTTCGGACCTGGATGTAAAGAGCAAAACTGAAAATATTCAAATTAAAAGTTTTAAAAATCTTCTGGAAATATGTGAAGAAAAAAAAGAATTGAAAATTAAATATGAGCTTGAAAATAACTTGAGGCTAGTAAGTTTTAATAATCAGAAAATTGAAATTTCATTTAATTCAAACTTGGATAAATCATTTGTCAAAGAATTGAGCGCAAAATTACTAGAGTGGACAGATAAGAGATGGATTATTGCTTTTTCAAAGGAAATAGGCTCTCCAACAGTAAAAGATCAAAAAAAAGAATTTCATGCTAATCTTTTAAAAAAAGAGGCTCAAAGTGAATTATCTAAACAGGTAAAACAAACCTTTCCAGATGCAGAGCTTTCAGATGTAGAAAAGGAGAAATAATTATGACCGATTTTTCAAAAGTACTTGAAAAAGCAAAAGAACTAGAAAAAAAAATGAAAGAAAGCCAAGAAGCCATTAAAAAAATTGAGGTTATAGGAAATTCTGGAGGAGATTTAGTTAAAGTTAAACTAAACGGAGAAGGAGAGATGGTTTCAATCGAAATATCAGATCAACTTTTAAAGGAAGAAAAAAATATTATTGAAGATCTAATAAAGGCTGCACATAATAATGCAAAGTCCTCTTTGAAATCAAAAACAACAGAGGAGATTTCAAAGTCAGCTGGTAATTTTGGTATTCCTGGTTTTAAGTGGCCTCTTTAATTAAATGCAAAACATATCAGAAATAGAAGAATTAATTAAATTAATAGCCAAACTTCCTGGCTTAGGTCCAAGATCAGCAAAAAGAATAGTCTTAAAGATGATTAATAATAGAGAAGAACTGATCAGGCCATTAGCAAAAAATTTGGCCGATGTTTACAAAAATGTTTCAAGATGTAAAGTTTGTGGATCACTTAAATCTAATTTAAAAGGGTGCAACAATTGTGAAAATATAAAACATAAATTCAATAAAATTTGTGTGGTTGAAAATATAGCTGATCAATGGAGTATTGAGGCGTCAAGCATATATCAAGGATATTTCCACATCCTTGGAGGAACAGTATCATCTAATAACTTGAACAAAGAGGAATTATTAATAAATGCATTAATTGAGCGGATTAAAAAAGAAAAAATTGAAGAAGTAATTTTAGCAACAAGTGCAACAATAGAAGGTCAAACAACTGCATTTTATATTCAAGATTGTCTTAGCAATCTCGATGTAAAAATTTCTAAACTCGCTCAAGGCTTACCTGTAGGTGGAGAAATTGAGACTTTAGATGATGGTACTTTGATTTATGCATTTAAAAACAGACATCCGTTTAAAAAAGACTAATTCTTTTTAATTAATCTATTTAGATGTAAAAGTGGCTCAGTATATCCTGATGGTTGATCCTTCCCTTGAAATACTAATTCACACGCTGTTTTAAATGCTATTGACCTATCAAAATGTGGCGACATTTTTTGGTAAAGTTTGTCATTCTTATTCTGTTCGTCTACAATTTTTGCCATTTTTTTCATAATTTCCAAAACTTGTTTTCTGCTACAAATTCCATGGTATAGCCAATTTGTTATTTGTTGAGATGAGATCCTTAGTGTGGCACGGTCCTCCATTAAACCAACATTATTAATATCTGGAACTTTCGAGCATCCCACACCTTGATCAATCCATCTTACTACATAGCCCAATATAGTTTGAGCTGAATTTGAAACTTCTTGATTTATTTCCTCTAAGGACCAATTGGGTTTTTTTATAATAGGTATATCTAGTAGATTTTTTAATTCAGCTTTTTTTCTTTTTTTTAACTCTATGTGTTTCTTAAATATATTTATTTGATGATAATGTAGTGCATGAAGTGCTGCTGCAGTAGGAGATGGCACCCAGGCACAGTTTGCTCCCGCTTCTAAGTGGATAATTTTTTGTTTCAACATATCAGCCATTTTATCAGGCATAGCCCACATACCTTTTCCTATTTGTGCCACACCTGAAAAACCACATTTTAATCCAATATCAACATTATTATTTTCATATGCATTTATCCAAGCAGAGGTTTTCATATCACCTTTTTTAATCATCGGTCCTGCTTCCATAGAAGTATGCATTTCATCTCCTGTACGATCCAAGAAACCGGTGTTTATAAAAAAAACCCGATTTTCTAAAGTTCTTATACACTCTTTTAAATTTACTGTAGTTCTTCTTTCTTCATCCATGATCCCACACTTTATCGTAAATTTTTTTAATCCAAAGACTTCCTCTACCTTTGAAAATAATAAATTTGTGAAAGAAGTTTCCACAGGTCCATGTTGTTTTGGTTTTACTATATAAATAGATCCCGCTCTTGAATTATTTTTATTCTTTAAGTCATGGATTGCACACAATGAGGTGACAAATGCATCTAAAATACCTTCGGGTATCTCAGAGCCATCTTGCAAAAGAACTGCTGAATTTGTCATCAAATGACCTACATTTCTGTTAAGAAGAAGCGCTCTACCATGAAGACTTTTTTTATTTCCATCTCTAGCTATATAACTTCTATTCGGATTAAGTTTTCTTCTTAATTTTTTCCCATCCTTTTCAAATTCAGCGACCAAGTCCTTTTTCATTAGACCAAGCCAGTTTCTATAACCTATTATTTTATCCTCAGCATCAACCGCCGCGACCGAGTCTTCATGATCACATATCGTTGATATAGCAGATTCTATAATAATATCAGAGATACCTGCAGGGTCTCCTTTAGCGCTAAATGCATTTGGGTTTATTATAATCTCAATATGCAGATTATTATTTTTTAAAATTATTGCTGAAATTTTTTTATTATCTAATCGATATCCAACATATTTTTCATTATCTTCAAGACATGTAGTGCCTTTATCCGTATTAAATTCAAGTTTATGATCTTTAATCACTATTTGATTGACTTTAGTCCAAGATGCATCTTTCAATTTAAAATTTTGATTTAAAAAATTTTTAGTATATTTAATTACTTGAAGACCTCTTTCAGGGTCGTATCTCTCACTTATTGACTCCTCTGAAGAGATAATATCTGTTCCATATAGACTATCATAAAGACTCATCCATCTTGCATTTGCTGCATTTAATGCGTATCGGGAGTTCATTATAGGAACTACAAGCTGTGGACCAGCTATACTAGAAATTTCTTCATCCACGTTTGAAGTTTTAATTTTAAAATCAGGCCCCTCTTTTACAAGATATCCAATATTTTCAAGATAAGACTTATATTCTTTTAGATTAAATTCTTTTTCGAAATTTTCTAAATGCCATCTATCAATATCCATTTGTAATTTTTTTCTAACTCTCAATAAATCTATATTTTTTGGATTTAGTTCGTGAGCTGTTGTGCTCAATCCTTTCCAAAATTTCTCCACTGAGACATCTGTTCCGGGAATAGCTTCATTATTAATAAATTTAAACAGATTCTCTGAAACTGATAAATTTTCAGTATTTACATATTTTTTCGTCATATAATATTTTAGAGTAGTCAGTTTTAGGAAAATTTAATATATTAGTAAATTGGTAAAATTAGGCCACTTTATCGCCTTTATATTATATAAAATGTTGAAATATGAAAAATTATTTAAATTTTGAGCAAGAAGTTAAAGAGTTGGAAGCTGAATTAGACAATTTAAAAGATCCTTATAACAATGAGGGGATTTCTGAAGTAAATACTAATGAGATAACAATATTTGAAGAAAAAATAAATAATAAACTTGAGAAAATATATTCAGACCTCAATCCATGGCAAATAACTCAGGTTGCGAGACATGAAGATAGACCAAAATCAAAATATTTTATAGAGAATCTTTTTGAGGATTTTATATCATTATCTGGAGATAGATTTTATGGTGAAGATAGCTCAGTAATTTGTGGTTTCGCTAAATTTAATAACAAATCTGTCCTAGTTATCGGTCAAGAAAAAGGGCAGAATTTAGAGGAAAGACTGGATCGAAATTTTGGAATGATGAGACCAGAAGGTTATAGAAAAAGCGTAAGATTGATGGAGTTAGCAAATAAATTCAATATTCCTATAATTAGTTTTATTGATACACCCGGTGCATATCCTGGAGTTGGAGCAGAGGAAAGAGGCCAAGCAGAAGCAATTGCTAGATCAATCGAGAGAAGTATGAAACTTGAAGTACCAAACATTTCTATAATTATCGGCGAGGGAGGCTCTGGAGGAGCTATAGCTTTAGCATCTACTAGTAAAGTAATTATGTTAGAAAATGCAATTTACTCAGTTATATCGCCAGAAGGTTGCGCAACCATTTTATGGAGAGATCCAAAAAAAACTCTTGAAGCCGCAAATGCAATGAAAATTACCTCAAAAGAGCTACTCGATTTAAACATAGTGGATGAAATTGTAAAAGAACCAACAGGAGGGGCTCATAGAGATAAAGAACAGACTTTAGAAAATATAAGAATGTCTTTGATCAAAAATTTAGAAGAATTTGATAATTTAAATAAAGAACAAATAGTTTTACAAAGAAAAAATAAATTTTTAAATATTGGCAGAGGCGGAGGCTTCTCAAGCACATCAGATTCTGATACAAGAAGTCTTTCCCTTCAAAAAAATAATCTCCATATTTTATTGGAGAAGCTTTCCAACAATAAAAAAATTCTTTGGGGTTTTCTGGTAGCTATGATTACTATAGTAGGTTTATTATTACTATTATAAGGCCCCACAACAATGTTTATATTTCTTTCCTGAGTTACAAGGGCAAGGCTCATTTCTTCCAACTTTTCCTGATGCAAATTTTTTTAAATTAGTTTTTTTATTTTCACCTTGTGGACTCTCTGATTCATTGTTAACAATTTTAATGTTTATAAGTATGCCTATAAGTTGATCTTTTAATTTTTTTAAAAGACTTTCAAATAAATTAAAGGCTTCTTTTTTATACTCTATCAATGGATCTCTTTGTCCATATGATCTGAGACCAATAACCTGTCTAAGTTGTTCCAAATATTGAATATGAATTTTCCAATTCTGATCGATTAATTGTAGGAAAATTCTTTTTTCAATATCCTGGGATCGGGTTTTTTGTAAAATATTAATTCTTTCATCTCTTTTATTTTTAAATTTAGTAAGTATATTTTTTTTGAAATCATCATCATTCATTGATTTTAAGTTTTGAATTTCTTCTTTGCTAAATGATACGCCAAATGACGATAAAATATTTTTTTCTATATCGACATTCATTTTTTTAACTTCCATTAATTCTTGAATAATTTGAGATAAAAAGTTATCCGCAAATTCATAAGCATTTTGACTTTCCATCACTTTTTTTCTTTGAGAAAAAATAACATGTCTTTGATCGTTTAAGACATCATCAAATTTTAAAAGTGATTTTCTTATATCAAAATTTCTAGCCTCAACTTTTTGTTGTGCTCTTTCAAGAGCTCTATTTATCCAAGGATGATCTATACTTTCACCATCTTTTAGGCCTAATTTTTCAAGTATTTTATTCATAGACTCTGAACCAAAAATTCTCATTAGGTCATCTTCTAAGCTCACAAAAAATATTGACAATCCCTCGTCGCCCTGTCGGCCAGATCTTCCTCTTGCTTGATTGTCAACTCTTCTGCTTTCCATACGTTCAGTGCCTACAACAACTAATCCTCCAAGATTTTTAATCTTGTCCCTTGAGGTTTGATCAGCGTTTTTACCTCCAAGCTTTATATCTACTCCTCTTCCAGAAATACTTGTTGTAATGATTACAGAATTTTTTGAACCTGCATTAGCAATTATTTCAGCTTCTTTATCATGATTTTTTGCATTTAGAACAACGTGATCAATTTTTTTGTTATTAAACAAATTAGAATAATGTTCAGACTTATTGATACTGCTTGTGAAAACCAATATTGGTTGTCCTTGGTTATATTTTTCTCTTACTAGATTTACAATCGCTTCATCCTTCTCTTTTATTGTTCTATAAATTTGATCATTTAAATCTTTCCTTATCATCTGCTTATTCGTAGGGATGGTTACAACATTTAAATTATAAATTTCGTAAAATTCTTGTGCTTCAGTAAAAGCAGTTCAAGTACAACCACAAAGTTTCTGATACAATTTGAAATAATTTTGATAGGTAATTGATGCTAAGGTTTGATTTTCAAATTGAATGCTCAAACCTTCCTTTGCTTCTAAGCTTTGATGAAGACCATCACCAAATCTTCTTCCAGGCATTTGTCTACCAGATTGTTCATCAATAATTATTATTTCATTATCTTTAACAATGTAATCTTTTCCATTCGAAAAAACATAATTTGCCCTTAAGGATTGATTAACTAAATGAACTAAAGATAAATTTTCAGGATCATAAAAATTATTATTTTTTAAAATACCCACATCAGAAAATATTTTTTCTACATTGTCTATACCTTGATTTGTTAATAGAATATTCCTATTTTTTTCGTCAATATCAAAATCTTTCTCATCCAATTTTTTAATAAGTTTATTTACAATTATATATTGATCTGTTTTATCTTCGGCCTGACCAGAAATTATTAATGGGACTCTTGCTTCATCTATTAAACAAGAGTCTATCTCGTCAACAATTGCATAATGATGTCCTCTTTGAACCATATCTTCTTTTGAAAATTTCATATTATCTCTTAAATAATCAAATCCTAATTCACTATTTGTTGCATATGTAATGTCGTAAGAATAATTTTTCCTTCTTTCCTCATCGCTTTGTCCAGAATTAATGAAGCCACAAGTTATACCTAACAACTCATAAATTTTACCCATATTTTCCGAGTCTCTTTTTGCTAAATAATCATTAACTGTAACAACATGAACACCTTTACCCTCAAGAGCATTTAGGTATGCAGCAAGAGATATTGTAAGGGTTTTTCCTTCTCCAGTTTTCATTTCAGCTATTTTGTTTTGATTTAAAATTATTCCACCCATAATCTGAACATCAAAATGTCTTTCACCGTAAATTCTATTCGACGCTTCTCTTACAAGTGAAAAAGCCTCTGGCAGTATATTAATCAAGGATACACCATTATTTACTTTTTCTTTTAGTTCCTGTGTTTTTTTTGGAAATTCATCATTTCTAAGCTTTGATACTTGAGTCTCCAGATCATTAATTTTAGCAACATAATTGGCTATTTTATCCAATTCTTTTTGATTAGATGACTTGAATATTTTTGATATTAAATTAATTGGATTCAACATATGATTTATTTGTTATTTAAACAAATCTTATATAATTATAATATTTTATTTTTAAACATATATGATTTTTAAGAAAGAAAATTATCAAATTAAGTCTAATTCTATGGGATTTTTTCAGAATCTTGAACATTTAGATGGGATAGGAATTTCAGCGGTATCTGCTAATTTATACGAAAATAAAAAAAGAGATGATCTAGTTATTTTTTATTTTAGAAAAGGAGCAAGTTTTGCTTCAGTTTACACTCAGTCAAATATTAAATCTGAAAACATAAAATGGAATTTAAATAATTCTAAAGAGAAAATATATGCACTTCTTATAAATACCAGAAATGCTAATGCATTTACGGGCAAAGAAGGTTATAAGTCAATTAATAATATTGCATCTTTACTAGCTGATTTATTATCTAAAAAACAATTAAATGATGAAGAGGATCCAAAAAAGATAAAACCTAAAAACTTATTGTTTGCATCTACAGGAACGATAGGTGAAAGTTTTCCAGAAAATAAAATTACTGTCTCAATTCCAGATTTAATAGATAAAATTAAATACGTACAAAATAAATATATATGGATTAAAGCTGCGATGGGTATTTTAACCACAGATACTAAACCCAAGTTATCCATGGAGGAATGCAAAATCGGAAATACTAGTGTTAAAATTTATGGTGTTGCAAAAGGATCTGGAATGATACATCCAGATATGGCAACTACATTAGGATTTGTGTTTACAGATGCAAAAATAAAAGGAAATATTTTAAAACAACTCTTAAAAAAAAATATTGAAAATACATTTAATGCAATTAGCTGTGATGGAGATACCAGTACTAACGATATGGTTAGTATATTTGCTACAGGATATGCAAAAAATAAAGATGTAAATTCTTATAAGGATAAATCTTTAAATGATTTTGATAAATCTTTAAATTTAGTTTTAAAAAATTTAGCCAAGAGCGTAGCAGCTGATGGAGAAGGTGCCTCTAAATTTGTAACTATTAAAGTTGAAAAATGTAAAAATGAAAATGATGCAAAAAAAATTTGTTTTTCAATAGCAAATTCTCCATTGGTAAAAACAGCTATTGCAGGGGAAGATCCGAATTGGGGAAGGATTGTTATGGCAATAGGAAAAGCAAAAGTAAAAACAAATCTTAGCAAATTAAATATAAGTATTGGTCCTTTTAAAATTATTGAAAATGGTAAAATATCTCAGAATTACAAAGAAGAAGATGTGGCAGAATACATGGGCTCTTTAGAAATAAACATTAATGTACAAATTGGCACAGGAAAGAAAGATTTTGAAGTTTACACAATGGATCTGACCAAAAAATATATTGAAATTAATGCAGATTATAGATCATAAACTGTTGAAAAATTAGATTTTATAATCAAATAATAATATGTATGATTAAATATCAACTTAATTGTAAAGATTGTAAGAATATTTTTGATAGCTGGTTTTCATCATCTAGAGAATATGAAAAACTAAAAAAAATGAATTTAATTAATTGCAACTCCTGCAATTCTTTAAATATAAATAAATCAATTATGTCACCAAGAATTTCGTCTACTTCTAATGTAGAAAGCAATTCAAGGAAGAATTTTGAAGTAAAAAACAAAATTAAAGAATTTCAAAAATATATTAAAAAAAACTTTGAATATGTAGGTGATGATTTTTCCTATGAGGCTAGATCAATTTATTATGGAGATAAGAAAAGAAAAAAAGGAATATATGGAAATGCTTCAAATAAACAAATTAAAGAACTTAAAGAAGAAGGTATAGAAACATCCCTTATTCCCTGGATAAAAGATAAAGAAAATTAAATTTTTTTGAAGATACTAATATAATTAACTTTTGTATTATTTGTTAAGTCCCATTTATCATTAAATACATTATAGTTCATCCCATTGATTTGTGATAATTCTAAATTATTATTTTTGCATAAATTTTGCAATTTTTCTGGTTCAACGAATTTGAACCAATCATGAGTACCTACTGGCAACCAATTTAATACGTATTCAGCACCAATAATTGCAAATAGGTAAGATTTTAAAGTTTTATTAATTGTTGCAATAAACATTACTCCATTTTTTTTAAGTAGATTGGAACTTGATTTAATAAAAAAGTTTAAATCTTCTACGTGTTCTACAACTTCCATATTTAAAATTACATCATATTTCTTTTTTAATTTCATTTTTTCTGGCGAGGTGCAAAGGTAATTTATTTTTAGATTTTCTTTCATTGCGTGAATTTTAGCGATACTTATATTTCTACGAGAAGCATCTATGCCTGTTAAATTCCCCCCAAGCTTATACATTGGTTCAGTGAGCAGACCGCCACCACATCCGATATCCAAGATATCCAATTTTGAAAATGGTTTTTTTTTATTTTTTATATTAAATACTTTAATAATATTATTTTTAATATATTCTATTCTAGCTGGATTAAATTTATGTAATGGCTTGAATTTACCATTTGGGTCCCACCATTCGTCAGCAAGAGCACTAAATTTTTCTATTTCTTCTTTGTTTATTGTGTTATGAGCCATAAAATTTTGAATTTAATTAAAAATATTTTTAATAAAAGATAATATAAGAAATAACAATGAAAATTGTAGTATTAAAATTCGGGGGAACTTCAGTTGGTTCAGTTGAAAGAATAAAAAATGTTGCTAAAATCGTCATTAGTTATGTAAAAAAAAGGTACAAAGTAATCGTAGTTTCCTCAGCTATGAGTGGGGAAACCAATAAACTTATCAACTTATCAAAAAAAATATCAAATAACTTTATACCGTCAGAGTATGACAGTCTAGTTTCAACTGGTGAACAGATTTCTTGTTCCTTAATAGCTGGTAAACTTAGTGATCTAGGATTTTTATCTAGATCATGGTTAGGTTGGCAAATACCAATACATACCTCAGGTAAATATTCTTACTCAAGAATTATTAATTTGAATACAAAAAACATTCTTAAGTTTTTAAAAGAAGGGGGTATTCCAATTATTTCGGGATTTCAGGGTATTAACTCTGAGAATCGAATTACAACAATTGGAAGAGGGGGTTCTGATGCAAGCGCAATTATGATTGCAAAATTTTTCAAAGCAAAAAAATGTGTCATATATACCGATGTAGATGGTGTCTATACTACTGACCCTAAGGTAGTTCCAAAAGCAAAAAAAAATAAAGAAAATCTCCTATGAAGAAATGTTAGAAATGGCCTCTTTGGGTGCAAAGGTTATGCAACCGCATTCCATTCAAGATGCTAGATTAAATAGAATTGATGTAGAGGTCCGCTCGTCATTAAAAAATTTACCAGGCTCCTTAATCACAAAGAGAAAAAATGTTTCATCCAAAAATATAATTCGTGGTGTTTCGTTCACAAAAAATGATTCTAAAATAACATTAATTGGTGTTAAAGATAGGCCTGGAGTTGCAGCTGCAATTTTTGAACCTTTGTATAAAAATTCAATAAATGTTGATATGGTTGTACAAAATATTTCGTCAAACACACAAGAGACTGATTTAACATTTACTATTAAAAATGAAGATTTATTGAAAACTGAAAAATTAATTAAAAAAAATAAAAAAATTAAATTCAAAAATATTACAATTGATAAAAAAGTTTCAAAAGTATCTATTGTCGGAGTTGGGATGATAACTACACCAGGTGTAACATATAGAATGTTTAACGCTTTAGCAAAAAAAAATATTAATATTCAAGTTATTTCAACATCTGAAATTAAAATATCCGTATTAGTTGATAGAAAAAATTTGAAAAAAGCTGTTGATGTGCTCCATAAAGAATTTAAATTAGATTATTAACTTATATATATGAGCATTAGACCTTTTAGAGACATTAAGAGAAAAAAAACGAGAGTAATCTCAGTTGGTAAAATCAATATTGGAGGAGATAATCCAATAGCGGTTCAGTCCATGACAAATACTAAAACAACAGATATAAAAGCAACAATTGATCAAATTAATAAAATTGAAGATGAAGGTGCTGATCTTGTAAGAGTTTCCTGTCCCGACGAGCAATCATCTTTGGCAATAAAAGAAATTACAAAAAATATTAACATTCCTATTGTTGCAGATATACATTTCCATTACAAAAGAGCTCTAGAGGCTGCAGATAATGGGGCAGCTTGTTTAAGAATTAATCCTGGCAATATAGGTGATAACAATAAAGTTAAAGAAGTTATTAAAGCAGCAAAAAATAATAACTGTGCGATCAGAGTGGGAGTTAATGCAGGTTCGTTAGAAAGAGATATTTTAGAAAAATATAAAGAGCCTTGTCCAGAAGCTTTAGTTGAAAGTGCAATAAGAAATATAAAAATTCTTGAAGATCAAGATTTTTTTAATTTAAAAGTTAGCGTTAAATCATCAGATGTTTTTTTATCTCTATGGGCATATCGTCAATTATCAGACAAAATTGACTATCCGCTCCATCTTGGAATAACAGAAGCAGGAAGTTTTATTCCCGGAAGCATTAAATCCTCAATCGGCCTAGGAACATTATTGTTAGAAGGTATAGGTGACACCATCAGAATTTCTCTATCCGATGACCCAGTAAAGGAAATAAAAATAGGTAATGAAATTTTAAAGTCTTTGAACTTAAAAAAAAGAGGTGTGAAAATTATTTCTTGCCCCTCTTGTGCCAGACAAGGCTTTAATGTTATTGAAACAGTTAAAGTATTAGAGGATAAGCTTTCTAACATTAAAACACCAATTACATTATCTATAATAGGCTGTGTTGTAAATGGACCCGGAGAAGCTGCTATGACAGATATTGGAATTACCGGGGGTGGAAATAATAATCACATGCTATATATCAATGGAAATCAGATGAAAAAAATTTCTACAAAAGAAATGATTGATAAAATTATATCAATAATTGAAAAAAAAGAACTAGAATTAAAAAAAACACCTAAAAAAAAATAATTTTTCCAATGTCCCTTCCATTACAGAAAGTAAATGAAATAATCAAAAAGCATGGTGAACTAGAAAAAGAATTATCCAGCACAAACTTAGACAGTAAATCTTATGCTCAAAAATCAAAAGAATACTCAAGTTTAAACGAAATAATTAATTATGCGTTAGAATATTCAAATTTTGATAAAAGTAAAAAAGAATTAGAAAAAATTATATCTGATAAATCAGGAGAAGATGAAATTAAAGAATTAGCAAAAAATGAAATAGAGGATTTGATTAACCGGCATAAAGACAATGAAATTAAATTAAAAATATTTTTATTACCAAAAGATGAAGCCGACTCTAAAAATGCTATACTTGAAATTAGAGCGGGGACAGGTGGACTCGAAGCAAGTTTATTTGCATCAGATTTATTTAAAATGTATGAAAAAGTTTGTCATAAAAAAAGCTGGAATTTAGAAATTATAAGTCTTTCGAAAAGTGATGCTGGTGGACTTAAAGAGGTAATTGCATCTATAAAAGGTAAAAATATTTATTCACTACTTAAATACGAAAGTGGTGTTCATCGAGTGCAAAGAGTACCAGATACAGAAACACAAGGTAGAGTTCATACATCTGCTGCGACAGTAGCCGTTTTACCAGAGGCAGAGGAAGTAGATGTTAAAATTGAGGATAAAGATTTAAGAATTGATGTATTTAGAAGTAGTGGACCTGGTGGTCAAAGCGTCAATACAACTGATAGTGCTGTGAGAGTTACTCATTTACCTACCGGGATAGTCGTAAGTCAACAAGATGAAAAATCTCAAATTAGAAATAGAGAAAAAGCTCTAAAAATTTTACGTTCAAGGCTTTATGAATTTGAAAGAAAAAAAATAGATGAACAAAGATCACAAGATAGAAAAAGTAAAATTGGTTCTGGGGACAGATCAGAAAGAATAAGAACATATAATTTTCCCCAAGGAAGGGTGACAGATCACCGTATAAATCTTACACTTCATAAACTTGAAGAATTTATGCAGGGAGAAATATTTGACGAGGTTATAGAAAACTTAAACCTTCAAGCACAGGAGGAACAACTAGAAAATTTAAACTAATGAAATATAGGGCAATTATTAACAAAGGAGCATCGATATTAAAAGACAATATGATTTTAACTGCAAATATAGATGCTGAATTATTACTTTCGAAAATTGTTAGCATAAGTAGAGAAAAAATTTTGTTAAATTTAGAAAGTGAATTAAACCAAGATAAGATTGAAGAATATATTAATCTAATAAATAGAAGAATAAAAAAAGAACCTGTATCACAAATAACCGGTAAAAAGTTCTTTTGGAAAGATGAATTTGTTGTTAATAAAAATGTTTTGACTCCAAGATTTGAGACTGAGCTATTAGTTGAAGAGGTAATCAAAAGCTTCAAACACATTAGTAATATAAGAGTACTAGATGCAGGGGTTGGATCTGGATGCATTTTGATTTCGCTATTAAGTGAAAAAAAAAACTGGAGAGGTGTAGGCGTAGATATATCTAGATTAGCCTTAAAAACTGCAAGAACTAATGCAAAAATACAACAAATTGAGAATAGAATAAGATTTATTCACTCAGATATTGACAAATTTTCTGGCAATAAATATGATCTAATTGTTTCTAATCCACCATATATAAACAAAGTTGGATATAGCAGTCTAGATACTAGCGTCAGATGTTTTGAGCCGAAAATGGCACTCTATGGTGGTATAGATGGATTTAGAATTATCGAAAAAGTAATAAAAAAAAGTAAATTAATTTTAAAAAATAATGGTTCAATATTAATGGAAATTGGGTTAGGTCAACATTATAATACTTGTAAAATTTTAAAAAATAACGGTTTTTACATTTTAAAAACAATAAAAGATTACCAAAAAATTAAAAGATGCATCTTTGCAAAAAAAATTAAATAATGAGAAATTTCAAAAATAACAGAAGAAGATTTAGAAGTAATAGCTTTGATAAAAACTTTAAAGTTAGTTCAAACGACCAAAACCTAAATGCTTTAGGAAATGTTTCTGACCTAAAAAGGAAAAATTTCTCAAGAAATAATTTTAATTCTCCAAAATTAATACAAAAATACTCAGATCTTGCACGAGAAGCTCTTTCTAGCGGTGATAAAATTTTGTATGAAAATTATATGCAACATGCAGAACATTTTATAAGAATTTCTGAAAACAACTCACAAAATGGAAATGCGAAAAATAATACTTCAACAGGTATCAGTGAAATTAAAGTAGATAAAATTAATAACCAAGAAAATTTTTCTGAGGAAAAAAAATTACAAGCTGAAAAAAACTAATTTATTTGATTTATCAATTCAGCCTTTAACACATCAATTTTTATTTTAGCTAATTCAAAATTTTCTCGATTCTTTCCTTTTAGTTTTTTTCCTGATGGCAATTTCAATGTTTGGGAATTAATTTTTTTTCCATTTTGTATTACCTCATAATGCAAGTGAGGACCAGTTGACATACCTGTGGAACCAACATAACCAATTATTTGACCTTGGGTTACCCTTACACCTTTTTTAATACCTCTAGCAAATTTTGACATATGGGCATAAACAGTTGAGTACGTACTATTGTGTTTAATTTTGACACAATTTCCGCCACCGCCACACCAACCAGCTTTTGTTACCTTGCCGCTTCCAGACGCCATAATTGGAGTGCCCAATGGAGCAGCAAAATCTGTTCCTTGATGCATTTTGTTGTAACCTAGGATGGGATGTTTACGCATTCCATAACTCGACGATAGTCTTGCCCCATTAATAGGTGTCTTCATTAAAGTTTTTTTTATACTTTGTCCATTAGCTTCAAAATGATCGTTTATTTTTTCTTTTTCAGAGTAAAAATAATACAATTCTATTGGCTTGCCTTGTAAAATTAAATTCGCATATAAAATATTTCCATAATCTACAATTTTATTGTCTTCATTTTTATACTCTTCGTATACGATTTGAAAACCATCATTCTTCTGAATGTCTCTTTGAAAATCTACTTGAAAACCATATATTTGAGCAAACTGCACGATTATATTTGGATCAATTTTTTTCTCTATTGCTGATCTATATAAACTGTTTTTAATTAAATTTTCTTTATAAACTTTATTTACAGTTAATTCCTTGGTTAATTTTTTATAGTTGAAAGTGTTATCTTTTTTACTTGATATAATTAAATCTTTTTTTTTATTAATAGGAACTATTATTTTAGTTATTTTCTTTTTATCCAAATTATCAATTTCAAAAATGACTTTTTGATTTTCATAGAGATTAATTTTTACTTTATTTTTAATTACTGAATCCAATAGTCTTTTTCTTTCTTTAGCCCCAATCTCTAATGTTTTTAAAATATTTTCTAAATTTTCACCCTGATTAATAATATAATCTATTTTCTCAAATCTTGGATTTAATGATGAAGAAATTGATTTTAATGTTTTAAGTAGGTATGTATTCTGGGAGATATTTTCTAAATAGCTTACTTGCTCTGATCTAAACTTTTCATAAATATTTATGATTATGGTAGTTAAAATTATTAAAAAAGCTAAAATTATAAAAGATTTAAACTCACCAAACTTTTGAGATAGCTCACTTTTAAAAAATTTGTTTATCATTAAAAATCGTTGTTTATAAAGGGTTTTTTAACACATTTTTTTATATCTAATAGCTTGATTTATAAATTTTTTAGCATATAAGCAGTCCACCTAACTTAAAAAAAGTTAGATTTATCAGGCTTTTTAGCCCGATTAGCTATTTTATTTGTAAAAATTTAAGAAGAGAAGTGTGGACGGTTAAGGTTACCAAAATTTGTCGTACACACTTCAA
>MDSZ01214497.1_pt1 | contig 17304 bp, 13 predicted proteins | sample 811201 | NCBI WGS metagenome assembly MDSZ01 (sample SAMN05326647, study PRJNA326480) | marine metagenome | isolation source: seawater | place: Indian Ocean: North | collected 2010
ATAAAGGCGTTAAGAAAAGATGTTACGGCTAAGTGTTATGGCGGAGACATTACGCGGAAAAGAAAATTATTAGAAAAACAAAAAGCAGGAAAGAAAAGAATGCGACAAGTTGGTAAAGTTGAAGTCCCTCAAGAAGCATTTTTAGCTGTTTTGAAATTAAATGACTAAAATTGAAATTATGTTGGTACATGCACATTCAGGTTTGAGATGGTTGGTTTTAGGATTGCTCATTTATGCAATTTACAATGCCTTTGCGAACAAAAGAAGCTATGAAAAGAAAGATAAAATGATCAATTTATTTGCCATGATTTCTCTTCATATTCAGCTTTTATTGGGCTTGATTTTATATTACACTTCTGGGAATGTTTCTTTTGAAGAAGGATGGATGAAGAATCCAATTACAAGATTTTATGGAATGGAACATTTTATAGGCATGCTTATTGCCATCATCCTTGTAACGGTTGGTCGGAAAATAGCAGAAAAGCAAGGAAGCCCTGAACAGAAGAATAAAAAAATTCTACTATGGTACTCGATTGCCTTGGTTTTAATTTTGGCCTCTATTCCTTGGCCATTTAGAGAAGCGCTGAACGGTTCATGGTTTTAAAATCTTTTCTTTTTGGATTGGTACTTCTGAGTGTGGCCTGTTCTGATAATTCTCAAGAACCATTAACCGGTACACCCATGGAAAAGGCAGGGCAGCTTTATCAAATCCACTGCGCTAGATGTCATGGTTCCGACGGAGCTAAGGGCGCAAGTGGGGCTAAAAACTTGAAGGAAAGCCAGTTATCGAAGGCAGAAATCATGTACATTATTTCTAACGGAAAAGGAGTGATGCCTTCATATAAAAACACCATTAAAGGAGACTCGAGCATCATCTGGCTGACAGATTATGTTCAAGCTTTAAGAAAATAAATGGCGAAAGCAAAACTAAAAATTGAGAAACAAAATGAAGGTTGCATAATCGTGGGTGTTGCCCACTCTGGACTTTCAGAGGAAATTGCTTTTGAGCATTTAGACGAATTGGAATTTCTTGCCACCACAGCTGGAGCAATTACTAAAAAGCAATTTTTACAAAAACTATCTGTACCTAATCCAAAAACATATGTGGGTACAGGAAAGCTCAACGAAATCAAAGAATATATAGGATTACATCATATTGATTTGGTCATATTTGACGATGAGCTTTCGCCCTCTCAACTTCGCAATATTGAGAGAGAATTGAAATGTAAAATTCTTGACCGAACCATACTTATATTGGATATTTTCGCAAGTCGAGCCATGACATTTCATGCCAAAACGCAAGTCGAGCTTGCACAGCTTCAATACATGTTACCTCGATTAACAAGAATGTGGACGCATCTTGAGCGGCAAAAAGGAGGGATTGGAATGCGTGGACCTGGAGAATCGCAAATTGAAACGGACCGACGAATCATCGGGCAGAGAATATCCTTAATGAAGGAGCGCCTAAAAGATATAGACAAGCAGATGCACACGCAACGTGGAAATAGGGGGCAGCTCGTACGTGTTGCATTAGTGGGATACACAAATGTGGGTAAAAGTACCTTAATGAATGTTTTATCAAAGTCTAAAGTTTTTGCAGAAAACAAGCTTTTTGCCACTCTCGATACCACCGTAAGAAAGGTAGTATTAGGTAACTTGCCAATGCTGCTTACTGACACGGTTGGCTTTATTAGAAAGCTACCTAAACAGCTGATGGAATCTTTTAAATCGACATTGGATGAGGTTCGAGAGGCGGATATTTTGGTCCATGTTTTGGACATTTCTCATCCCAACTTTGAAGATCATTTTCGAGTGGTTAATGAAACCCTAACCGAAATTGATAAGGAAGAAAAACCCACCATAGTCGTCTTCAATAAAATTGACGCATATAAAGCCCCTGAAAACGAACTTGATGATCCCGAAGGATTCTCTTCAATTGAGTTATTGAAGAAATCATGGATGTCAAAGCTTGGCTCTAAAAAAGCCATTTTTATTTCTGCTCAAAAAAAGCAAAATATGGAAGAGCTTAGGGAAGTTTTATACCAAGAAGTCAAAGAAATATTTAAGGTTAGATACCCTTACAATAATTTTTTGTTTTAAAATGATTAAATAAAATTCTCACCATGCTGTGAGGCATCCAATCCTCTTTCCTCCTGGTCTTCTCGTACTCTTATTGGTGTAATGTAATTAACCAGCTTGAAGAGACCATAACTTACTATTATGGTATATACAGCCACAATGACAATTGCAATCAGGTGCATTGAAATGGTTTTTGTTTCTCCGTATATAAGGCCAACTTCGGATGCAAAAACAGCAGTCATGAGCATACCCACAATTCCTCCAATACCGTGACTCGGAAAGACATCTAAAGTGTCATCAATATTTAGCTTTCTAAATGCGCTTATTGATATATTACTTATGAGTGCAGCAATAAACCCAATAAAAATACTTTGCCCTAACGTCACTACTCCTGCCGCGGGTGTTATGGCCACCAAACCCACAATGGCACCAATGCAAGCACCAATTGCTGTCATTTTTCGATTTGTAAACCGGTCATAAAAAATCCAGGTAATCATACTTGTTGCCGATGCCAAATTGGTATTTGCAAATGCGACAACGGCATCGAAATTTGCACCAAGAGCCGATCCAGCATTAAACCCAAACCAGCCAAACCAAAGTAAACCTGTCCCTAAAATAACGAATGGAATATTTGCGGGCTTTTCTTCAATTTTTTTTCTCTTCCCCAGGAAAAGGGCTCCCGAAAGAGCCGCTAGTCCCGCGGACATATGAACAACAGTACCTCCGGCAAAATCAATCACTCCACACTTTCTAAAAAGACCCTCAGGATGCCAGGTCATGTGGGCAAGAGGGGAGTATATTAATAGTGTAAATAGAAGCATAAACAAAATATAGCTTCGGAATCGAATTCTTTCTGCAAAACTTCCGGATATTAGTGCAGGTGTAATAATGGCAAATTTCAGTTGGAATAGGGCAAAAAGGAGAAAGGGAATACTCGACCCAAACTCAGGGTGTGGAGACAAGGTTACATTATCAAAATTCATATAAGTTCTTGGGTCTCCAATGATGCCATAAAAACTATCTCCAAAGGCGAGGCTAAAGCCAATAAAAACCCATACAACACTTATTACTCCTAGTGCGACAAAACTTTGAAGCATTGTGGAGATGATATTTTTTACATTCACCATCCCTCCATAAAAGAAGGCAAGGCCGGGCGTCATCAACAGTACAAAAGCGCTGGCAACAATCATCCATGCAGTGTCTCCACTATCTATGGGAAGATTATTTTCTGAGTAATCGTAAGCTTTATTACCCAAGAGTATGATACAAACGACGACAGCAAGAACTATAAAATTTAGCTTGCTTCCCAAGCGGTTTTTCATATCCCTACTCTTTGGTAATTTTATATCTATAGAGACTCAAAAACTCAATAAAGTCCGAATAGTTTTCTTTGGTGATGGTAGATTCACTAGACTCATTATTAAAATAATCATCTAAGACTTTTTCGGATAGACATTTTTTAACGGCCTGAGGGACAACATAATGAGAGTCTTTTGTTTGTCTTATTTCGTTTAGGGATCGTTTTTTTTGGGTATACATAAGCACGAGTTAATATGGTTAAAACAAACTTAGTGTATAAATGACACTTAGACAAGAAAAAAGAAAAAACTTTACGAAAAAATTTAAAATTGACGTCAAAAATTTCTTTGTTAATTATAGTAAATCAGAATTGAATTCAGAGTACGATTCTATTTTTACCAGCACGCTCTGATATGCAGAGTACCAAAGTTTGCCTTGGCTCTTTGCAGCTTTATGTCGGGAGTTAATTCTCCATTCGTTTATGGCTTTTAATGAGTTCCAATAGCTAATAAAAATGCTTCTACCATTATTATTGGTAACGGATTCATAACCTAAATAACCTTGAATATGTTCAACGAGGCCAAGCGTTTCTTCGTCCATTTCTTTATAGCCCTCTTGGTTATCTGACTTTAAGTAGCTGAAAATATTGGCATATTTAGCTCCAGGAAATCTTTCATGATTCATTGACTTTGATCGAGCTTTCGGACCATTGTGAGAATTGTGGCAAGTGCAACGGTTTCGCCTGTCTCGTCATACACATCTACCAAGAAACGAACAATTCCTTTTGCAATATCATCATCACTTCGTTTTTCCTGATCTAGTTTTTCTTTCACTGTAAAACGAACTCCGATTGTTGCTCCTGGATAAACGGGCTTGATGAAACGAGCTTCATCTAATCCATAATTGAGTAGAACAGGGCCTTTTTTCGGGTCAACAAACAATCCCGCAGCCTTTGAAAGGATGAAATAACCATGGGCAACCCTCTGCTCGAAAATTGTTCCATCAAGTGAGGTGGCATCCATATGCGCATAAAAATTATCTCCAGAAACATTTGCAAAGTTGACGATGTCAGCATCCGTTACAGTATGCTTGTGTGTAAACACTGTTTCTCCCACTACAAGCTCTTCAAAATGTTTTCTGAACACATGTGGGTTGGCTTCAGGTGTTGCTGCACCTAATTGAAACTGTTGTGTTATCTCCGTAATAGTTGAAGGGTGTCCTTGTATTGCTGTTCGCTGTAAATAGTGCAAAATACCTCTTTTACCCCCCATTTCTTCTCCACCACCAGCACGTCCAGGACCTCCATGAGTAAGTAAAGGCATTGGAGAACCATGCCCGGTACTTTCCTTTGCACAATCTTTATTTAAAACCAGAATTCTTCCATGCATACTCGCAGCACCAATTACATATTCACGAGCTTCTATGTCATCTGGTGTGACGATGGACGAAACTAAAGATCCTTTTCCCATCTTTGCCAAAGTGACGGCGTCATCAATATTTTTGTATGGCATTATGGTTGATACTGGTCCAAAAGCTTCAACTTCATGGCAATCTGTTTTATTGAAGGGATCGTTGTTTCTAAATAGTACAGGAGAGAAAAATGCACCGAGCTTTTTGTCCGCTCCAAAAACTTCGAATCCGTCCAGATCACCAAAAACCATTTCTTGGGTTTTGGAAAGAAGCTCAACATTTTCTCTAACCCTTTCTACCTGAGTTTTGGTAGCAAGAGCACCCATTCTCACCTCTTTATTGGATGGATCTCCTATTACAGTTTTGGATAATTTTTCAGAAATGGCTTTTTCCACTTCGTCAATGAAATCTTCAGGAACGATGATTCGCCGAACAGCCGTACATTTTTGACCTGTCTTTATGGTTATTTCCTTAACACATTCTTTTACAAATAGGTCAAATTCAACCGTTCCAGGTACCGCCTTTGTACCTAAAATACTTGCATTCAGTGAGTCCGCTTCTAAATTAAATGAGACACTTTCTTCGGTGATTAAAGGAAGAGACTTTAGAATCTTTCCAGTACTTGCACTTCCCGTAAAAGTTACTGTATCCCGGCAATCAATATGATCAATAATACCACGACCGAGACCGCATACCAATTGAAGCGATCCTTCAGGAAGAATTTTTGAAGCAATAATATCTCTCACCATGACTTCCGTCAAATAACAAGTAAATTCGGAAGGCTTAACAAGCGCTGGAACACCTGCCATTAGGTTCACTGCAATTTTTTCCAGCATTCCCCATATCGGAAAATTAAAGGCATTGATGTGAACAGCAACCCCTTCTTTTGGCACCATGATGTGGTGACCAATAAAACTTCCACCCTTTGACAATGGAGCGGCAACTCCATCCACATAATAAGGCAAATCTGGAAATTGCTTTCTGAGAGATGCATTGGCAAATAAATTTCCTATACCGCCTTCAATATCAATCCAGGAATCGACTTTAGTGGCACCCGTCCACGAACTTACTTCGTAATAACGGTCTTTTCTTTCTAATAGATAAAAAGCCAATGCCTTTAACATTCGCCCTCTCTCTTGAAAGGTCATTTTTCTTAATGCAGGACCACCAACAGAGCGCCCATACTCAAGTACAGATTTATAATCAATTCCTTTACTAGAAACCTCTCCAATGAGGTCTCCATTTATTGCATTGAAAAGTTTGGTTTCTGAGCCGTCTCCACTGACCCAATTTCCCTGTATATAATTTTGATATTGCTTCATATTGGTACTATTAATCAAAAAAGCTGCAATTTAATTATAAGTGATCATGAAGAAAATGAGCACAACAAAACCTATTAAAAAGATTAGTCGAGATCTTATTTACAGGCTTTGTATTCTTTTTTAAACTCATTTTGATCTTCTCTCGAAAGGTCTTCAAAAGCGGCATCGCAGTCTGCAGAAACTGTACTATCTGCTTTTGCGCCAAGCAAATCATTTTCCCTACAATCACATGCACTAGGCGCCCCACATGAATATAGAATTGCTGTAATCACAATACAAACCGAGAGATAAAAAGACTTTTTATATAATATTTTCATTGAGCAAATTTATGTAAAGAAACAAAAAATGATTTGATTTAAAAAGCACCATTGAGCCAACGAATCAAATCATTTCCATTAGCATAGATCATTAAGCCTAGTAACAAAAAGATACCCACATATTGAGCAATCTCTAAGACTCTTTGCGGAGCCTCCTTGCCTGTAATCATTTCATAAATCAAGAAGACTACGTGCCCCCCATCTAAAGCTGGTATTGGTAAAATATTCATGAAGGCCAAAATAATTGACAATAGTGCAGTGTTTAACCAAAATGCCTGCCAATCCCAAGTAGGTGGGAACATATTTCCAATGGCCGCAAAACCGCCAATCGAACCAGCACCTTTTTTGGTGAAAATAAATTTAAATTGAGCAACGTAATCTGTAAGTGTATTGATGCCATATGCAGAGCCTCTTGATACACTTTCAAAGAACGAATATGATTTAGATTCAATTGCACTAGAGTCTTCGATTGATCCCATAGCTACCTCAAATCCAATTTTCCCTTCTTTATCTACTGCCGCATCTAATGAAAGCGTGTCCATGGACCCAGAACGGTTTTTTCTTAACACTCCGATTTGTACCTTTTTACCTTTGTTTTCATAAAGTGATTTTTGAATCTCGTCAAAATAAGTAACCTCCTCATTATTTACAGAAATTAAAACATCATCTGATTTAACACCAGCTTTTTCTGCATTTGACCCAGGACTCACTTTGGCAACCCCAGCAGCTTTCATACGCATTCCAAATACGGGAAATGCACCCGCTTGAAATAATTCTGAGCCAATATCCTCAGGCAAACGGATGGTTTGTATTTGGTTATTTTTGTGTCGAACGGTAAGCGTAGATATATCACGGAGCATAATGATTTTATTGAGCTCATCAAGATTTTCTACTTTCTCCCCATCAACTTTCAGAATCTGATCCCCTGAGTGAATATTGTACTTTTCTCCAAGGTAAGGATGAACACTGGCACCATTGTCCATTTTCTCAGGATTAAGGTGTGTTTCACCCCAAACAAAAATGACCATGATATATATGAACAAACCCAAAATAAGATTGACAGTAACTCCGCCAATCATAATTATCAGTCGTTGCCATGCCGGTTTAGACCTGAATTCCCATGGTTCAGCCGGTTTTTCCATTTGCTCTTTATCCATGGATTCATCAATCATCCCTGCAATTTTTACATAGCCTCCTAATGGAAGCCATCCAAGACCCCATTCCGTAGTGCTTTCATCTTCTTTCCATTCTTCGGGAGAGCTTTTTGAAAACCAAGAATATTTCTTTTCTCCCTTCACATTTTTGTACCTAAATAAAGAGAGCCAGGGATTGAAAAACAAGTAGAATTTTTCGATTCGTGTTTTGAATAATTTGGCAGGAATGAAATGCCCTAATTCATGCAGTGTAACCAATATAGCAAGCGACAAAAACAATTGAGCCGCCTTAATCCAAATATCCATTTTTTAAAAATTGAGACACAAAGATATAACTATTCGCGAGGTGCAATGCTATATAAGTTCTTGCTTTAACAATTATTATCAGTGGGCTTCGAGCCAATTCTCAGCGATTTTATATTCAACATCTAATGGCACGATTAAATCCACAGCATTTTCCATATTGTGCTTTACAAGCGCTTCTAGTTTGGTGGTTTCTTCATTATGTACGTCAAATATAAGTTCATCGTGTACCTGAAGTATCATTTTGGATTGAAGATTTTCCTTTTCTATTTCTCTTTGCACCTTAATCATGGCCATTTTAATGATGTCTGCCGCAGAGCCTTGTATGGGAGCATTGATTGCATTCCTCTCTGCGTATCCACGTACAATAGCATTTGAGCTATTGATATCCGGAAGATATCGTCTTCTCTTTAATATCGTTTCAACATAACCTTTGTCTCTGGAATGAGCCACGACATTTTCCATGTATTTTTTTATGGTTGGATATTCTTCAAAATAACTGTCAATAATTGACTTTGCCTCTTTTCTCGGGATCCCAAGGTTTTGAGACAAACCGAATGCAGACTGCCCATAAATGATTCCAAAGTTTACCGCTTTTGCCTGTGAACGCTGCTCTCGACTCACGTCGTTAACAGGAGTTTTAAACACCTTTGCCGCAGTTGCAGTGTGGATATCTACCCCATTTGAAAAAGCCTCAATCATGGCTTTGTCTTTGCTGAGGGCCGCAATAATCCTTAGTTCGATTTGCGAATAGTCAACAGCCATTAATTGGTGCTTATCATCCCTGGACACAAAAGCCTTTCGAATCTCACGCCCTTTTGCAGAACGAATGGGAATATTCTGCAAATTGGGGTTATTCGAACTTAGGCGGCCAGTCGCAGTAACTGTTTGCATGAAGTGGGTATGTATGCGTCCGTCTGAAGGGTCACATAATTCAGGCAATGGATCGATATAAGTGCTCTTCAGTTTTTTTAACTGTCGGTACTCTAAAATACTTTCAACAATTGCATGGTCTTTTCGATGTTTAAGCAATACGTCTTCTGAGGTTGCGTATTGTCCACTTTTGGTTTTTTTTGCTTTTGCTGATATTTTTAATTTATCAAAAAGAATCTCTCCCAATTGTCTGGGAGAATCGATATTGAATTCCACACCAGCCATTTTTATGATATTTTCAGTCAACCTTATGAGGTCTTTTTCGACCGATTGGCCAAAATTATTTAAGGCAACAACATCTAGATTGATACCTTCATTTTCCATATTCTTTAATACAAACATTAAAGGCATTTCTAGATCATAAAATAAATTTTTGAGATGAGGCTCTTCAATTTGCTTTTCAAAGAGCTTTTTCAATCGAAAAGTAATGTCTGCATCCTCGCAAGCATAATCGCAGATCTGCTCCGGACTAAGGTCTTTCATGCTTTTTTGATTTTTACCTTTCTTACCTATAAGATCCACAATGGATATGGTCTTGTAATCCAGATAAAATTCTGCTAAAAAATCCATGCTCTGCCTTGCCTCAGGATTAATTAGGTAATGGGCAATCATGGTATCAAAACAATTCTTGGAAACCTCAATGCCGTAACGATTTAAAACCTTCAAATCATATTTTAAGTTGTGACCAATTTTTAAAATATTTTCATTCAAAAACAGGTCCTTAAATAACTGAATGCGATTTTCACTAACGTCCTTGCTTTCAGGTAAAGGAACATAATACGCTTCTTTTTCTTTAAAGCAAAAAGAAATACCAACCAGTTCGGCATGCCTAGCTTCAATCGATGATGTTTCTGTATCAAAACAAAATTCTTTTTGATCATTTAATAAAGAAACGAGTTTTTCAATTTGCTCTTCGTCGTTCACTAAATGATATTTTGCATTTTCAGTGACAATGGTTTTTAAGCTCGAGGTTGCTTTTGGCTCTGAGGGCTCAATCATACTTTGAACTCCAAATAAATCCAGTTGACCAGTGGTTGAGGTTGCCTTTTTGCCTTCTTTTTGATTCTCGTTAGTGTCTTTTTTGACCGTGTCAATTTCCTCTCCAAGAACACGTTTAGCAAGATTACGAAACTCTAGCTCAGTAAAGATGGTTTTGATTTTATCCCGATTGAACTCCTTTAGTAAAAGCTTGGTTTCATTAAACTCTATATCAATATCTGTAATTATGGTAGCCAACTTTTTTGACATTAAACCTTGCTCTTGAAAGTTGATGACATTTTCTTTTTGCTTGCCTTTAAGGTCTTCCACGTTTTTAAAAATATCCTCCATTGAGCCATACTTCGAAATAAGAAGTTTTGACGTTTTTTCTCCTATTCCTGGGATGCCAGGGATATTATCAGAGGCATCTCCCCATAATCCTAAAATATCAATAACCTGTGTGGGGCTGGTAACCTGAAACTTCTCACAAACCTCTTTTACGCCTAATATTTGAGGAGGAGCGCCCCCTCTACCAGGTTTATATATGAAGGTTGACGGTGTAACCAATTGAGCATAATCTTTGTCTGGCGTCATCATATATGTTGTAAAACCTTTTTTTTCCGCCAAGACACTTAATGTACCCACCACATCATCTGCCTCATAGCCCGCAACCTCTATAACTTCGATATTAAACGCCTGTATAAGCTCTTTTATTCGAGGAATCATGGACCGAATATCTTCAGGCATTTCCTCCCTATTTGACTTGTATTCTTGATAGTCTTCTTGTCGCTGTACGGATCCTCCAGGGGGGTCAAATACTACCGCAATATGAGATGGTTTTTCATTTTTAATAATGTCAATCAAGACATTTGTAAACCCAAAAGCGGCAGAGGTATTTTCACCTAAAGAATTGATTCTGGGATTTTTTGAAAAGGCAAAGTAGGCACGATAAATTAAAGCATAAGCATCAAGGAGAAACAGCTTTTTTTCGGTATCTGCAGATAGCATTAGTTTTTAAAATTTAAAAAACGCGTAGAGGTTTTTAGTGATTCGTTAATTGGAATTTTTCTTTTAAAGATACCCATTCCTACTTGAACTTCACCAACAAACTTTATATCAACAGAATCTTTGAAAGAAAGCGTGGTGAGCTGAATTAAAGCACCTCTTTCGGTTTTGGCATTTATAGGCGCATAAACCGCTGTGGTACGTTTTCTTGTAAGGACTATTTTTTCAGTGTTTGAAAGCTCTCCTAGTTTTTTTCCTTGCACAAAGACATCTACAGTTGATGGATGAAATTTAAGCTTACTTTTATTCGGATTTTTAATACTTGCGTTAACTGTAAAATTAATTTTACCAGGTTTCATTTTAAAGTCAGAAATACCCTCAAATGATTCCATTGTGGGAGCCTTGAAAGTAGAACAAGCCGATATAATAATAACTATTCCAGCAGAAAAAATCTTTTTCATTTTAATTTGACAGTTTAGAAAATGATTCAAAAAAATAGGGGATAGTTTCTATTCCCTTGAAAAAATTAAAAATACCATAATGTTCGTTTGGTGAATGGATGGCATCGCTATCTAGACCAAAACCCATGAGAACGGTTTTTAACCCCAATTCTTTTTCGAACATAGCCACTATAGGAATGCTCCCTCCGCTTCTTACAGGTATCGGTTTCTTGCCAAAAGATTTTTCATATGCTTCGCTTGCAGCGAGATATCCTATGGAGTCTACTGGTGTTACTGCCGGCTCACCTCCGTGGTGCGGTGTTACCTTTACTTTTACCCCCTCAGGCGCAAGAGAAGAAAAATATTCGGTAAATAGATTTGTAATTTCCTCGGGGTCTTGATTTGGAACCAGCCTCATTGAAATTTTAGCATAAGCCTTTGATGGAATTACAGTTTTAGCCCCTTCACCTGTGTAGCCTCCCCAAATTCCATTTACATCTAAAGAGGGTCGTATTGAGCCTCTTTCCATAGTTGTATATCCTTTTTCTCCATAGACATTATCAATATCAATGGACTTGCAGTAATCCTCTTTTGAAAAAGGGGCTTTTCCCATGTCTGACCTTTCCTTTTCAGATAAATTTTCTACACGGTCATAAAACCCAGGAATGGTAACAGCTAAGTCTTCATTTTGAAGCTTACTGATCATATCACACAAAATATTTATTGGATTTGCAACACATCCACCATAAAGGCCGGAATGTAAATCTCGATTTGGGCCAGTCAATTCTACTTCAACATAGCTTAAGCCTCTTAGCCCAGTTGTTATTGATGGTACATCATTGGCTAGCATTCCTGTATCTGAAACAAGAATGATATCTGCTTTTAGGAGCGCCTTTTGTTCTTTCACAAAGACGCTAAGGTTTTCGCTACCAACCTCTTCTTCTCCCTCTACCATGAATTTTACGTTACAAGTTAATTCACCCGAAGAAATCATGGCCTCAACAGCCTTAACATGCATAAACATTTGCCCTTTATCGTCACAAGCTCCTCTGGCAAAAATTGCTCCTTCGGGGTGAAGCTCCGTTTTTTTGATTACGGGATTAAAAGGATCTGAATCCCACAATTCCAAAGGGTCTGCAGGTTGGACATCGTAATGACCATAAACCAAAACCGTTGGCCAGGATGGGTTTTCTATTTTCTCTCCATACACAATGGGATGACCAGCTGTAGGAAAGACCTTAACGTTAGATAAACCTATTTTTTTTAAATTTTCCGAAAGCATATCGGCGCATTTTTGTACGTCTTCATTAAAGGATGAATCCGCGGAAATTGAAGGAACCCTTAAAAGCTCTATTAGTTCATCTAAAAAACGCTCTTTGTTTTCATTAATAAATGCCTGTGTATTGTTCATTGGATAATAAATTTAGGGGTGCAAAATAATGCTTTTTTTTTAGTAGTGAATATTTGCTTATTTTTGCATGCAACTTAACGCATTTATTAGTAGTCTTAGTTAATACTAACTTAATATCGAACCAGAATTGAAATTGAAGTTACCTTATTTGATTTTAGCCTTTATTTTGTGCATGCATACTTCCTATGCTCAAATGACAGTTAATTCTGGCTTTACTCCATTGGAATATGTTCAGGAATTAGTGGGCCCAGGAATTACAGTATCAAATGTTGTAATGACCAATAATTCTGATAATCAAATTGGAATTTTTGATGGTCAAAATTCAAATATTGGATTTAATTCAGGTGTTGTCATGGCGGCAGGTCCTGTTAATGGCCTTATTGGCAACGCTGCAATGGCAGATGCTGGTCAGCCCGGAAATGGACAAACGGATCCTGACCTCTTAACTATAGCGCAATCTGTGACTTCAAATCCGTCGGCTGGATTTATAAATTCGGTAAATGATGTGATTAGTTTAGAATTTGATTTCGTCCCTTCATCAAATGTTGCTTCGTTCAATTTTGTTTTTTCTTCAGATGAATACACGCAGTGGATAAACAGTTCCTTCAACGACGTATTTGCTTTTTTTGTCAGTGGTCCGGGGATAACAGGGCCATTTAATGCACCCCCAGGATTCCCAGGGGGGGCACAAAACATTGCTGTAGTTCCAGGCACAAATACACCGATAACGATTAGCACTATATTCCCGGCAGGAGTACCTGGAGAACCGCCCGCGGGACTAAATCCACAGTTATACATAAGTAATACGGGAGGAACGACACACACACACAATGGCTTTACAGTACCAATCCCCGTAGAATTAAATGTACAATGCGGAGAAACATATCATTTTAAATTTGCAATTGGAGATGGTAGTGACACGTACTTAAATACTGCGGTTTTTCTAGAGGCCGGCAGCTTTATATCTGATGCAGTAGACGTCACGGTAGCAACAGTTTCGGGAGATTCTACTATTGTTGAAGGATGCACCGATGCCAATTTCATTTTTACAAGACCTGAAGGCGAAACTGGAGATACACTTATTATTAATTATGAAATAGGTGGAGATGCAATAGAAGGAACGGATTACAATGAACTTCAAGACACGGTAATATTTCTTCCCGGAGAGGATTCTGTTGTTATCAATTTATCACCTATTCAGGATGGCTTAGATGAAGGCTTTGAATCTGTAATAATTACGGTAGAATTGGTAAATATTTGTGGAGACACTATTGTATCGTCAGGTATTATATACATAGGAGATGGTCCTATTATTAATATTGATGAGTCTGATACACTTCTTGTTTGTGCAAATGAATCTGTCACAGTAGGCGCATCGGCTTCTGGAGGTTATGCCCCATACACATATGAATGGACTGACACGCTCGGGAATATTATTGGAACAGGTGATTCATTAGATATAGGTATAACGGAAAACGGATCTATCGATGTCTATGTTACGGCTACCGATAACTGTGATTTTAGTAATGTGGACACACTTACCCTAACCTTGAATCAAACGCTTAGCGTTGATACAATAATTGTTGGTCCCGCAACATGTGAGCCTGATGGTTTTGTTTCGGCTTTTGTAAGTGGTGAAACAACTACTCCTGACCATGGGGTGTATTATTCTTGGACGAGCATGTCTGGGCAAGATGGGCCGGCGGCATCTGTTTGGACGGATTTAGCTTCTGGTTGGTACTATGTAAGTGTAGAAGATGCTGTTTGTACAGTGGAAGACAGTGCCTTCGTTGATTTACTCAACCCCCCTGTTGCTGTTTTAACGGCGACTCCAACCTCAGGGTGCGAGCCACTAACGGTAAGTTTTGACTACTCTTCAAGTGAAAATGGAGATGCCTATACTTTATCTTATGGGGATGGCGGTAATGAATCCAGCACGAATTTGAATGATGTTTTTTCAAATACCTATACAGGAACAAGTGCAACTTCATTCACAGCACAGTTAGTTGTTTCTCAAGGTTTAAACTGTGAAGACATTGCCACTGTTGAAATCCAGCTGGGTATTTGTGGGTGTACTGACGAAATAGCATTGAATTATAATCCTGATGCGACAATCGATGATGGGTCTTGTGCATACCCCGTACCTCCGGAGCCTACTATTACGGCACCAAATGTCTTTACACCGAATGGAGACTCGGGTGTGGTAAATGAGGAGTTTTTTCTAACATCAGAAAATCTTGCAGAGTTGAGATTAATTATTTTTAATCGTTGGGGAAATGTGGTTTATGATTACACGAGTTCAGATGTTTCTAATGACAACCCTTCTTGGAATGGTAAAACGGATAAAGGTGACGAACTAGACGAAGGTGTTTATTTTTATAAATACGAGGGAGTCGGTTTTGAAAGTGTTATTGGAGATCCCGGTATTGAAATTCAAGGACAAGGATTTTTACATCTAATCAGATAAATAAACAGTTATAAAAGTGAGTAGAATATCACAAATTATTTATTTTGTTTTATTCCTTTGTCAAAGCGGGCTTTGGGCGCAAGCCCCTAGTTGGAGCTATTTTGCAGATTCTATTTCAACTTATTCTTCCCCTCGTAGTCACGACATCAATTCTGATGGAGTATTGGACATAATTATTGGCGGGGGAAAGGATGGATATGATAGTAATTCGGGAATCATGGCAATTAACGGAAGTAATGGGCAATTACTTTGGAAAGTGCCAACGCGAAACGAAGTTTTTGGTTCTGCTGTATTTCAGGATGTTACCAATGATGGGATTAAGGATGTGTTTATAACAGGAAGAGAAGCCCAGTTTTATGCTATAGACGGTTCGGATGGGTCAGTTATTTGGGACTTTTATCCTTATGGAACAGATCCTGCAGATAGTGGCTGGTATAATTTTTATACACCTCAATTCATTTCTGATGTTGATGGGGACACTTTCATGGATCTATTGGTAACCAATGGTGGTGATCATTCTGCTCCCGAATGGGAAACCAATCGTCCTCCAGGACACATTATGGTTCTGAGTTCGCAAACAGGAAATATTTTGTCCAATGTCGTTGTTCCAGATAGCGCAGAAACATATTGTTCTCCTGTAGTAGTAGATCTTCAAAATAATGGGGATGGATGGGTCCTATTTGGTACTGGAGGTGAAAACTTAGGCGGGTCTTTTTATGCCTGTCCCTTAGACAGTATTATAAACAATACCTCAAATGGAGCTATTGTTTTGGCTTCAGATTCCCAAAAAGGCTATATAGCTCCAGCCTCTGTTCACTTCAATGATCAGACCGGGGCTAATGATTTTATTTTCATTTCTTTTGATGGTAAAGTAGAAAAAGTAAATGGTGCTGATTTTTCAAGTCTTTGGACATTTCAACACACCGGAACAGAGACGAGTGCTGCACCAGTTATCGGAAATTTTACCGGAGATTTAACACCAGATGTTTTTCTCACCTTATTTAAAGGAGTCGCACCATCTTTTTCAGACTTTTACCAGGTGATGCTGGATGGTGCAACCGGGGAATTAAAGTTCATTGATAGCTTGGGGCAATTGAATTATTCCTCTGGAAATGCCGTTGATATTAATAATGATGGACGAGATGAAGCAATAGCCTCAATAAGCTATAACACAGGTGGATATTTTGAGCATAGAATTGAACAAATTGACTTTGCGAACAACTCCATCTCATCTTTGTCGATAATTGAAGCAGGGGTTAATGTCGCCTCTACCCCCTGGATTGGAGATCTTGATGATGATGCTACGCTTGAAATGATCTATGTTTTTAAAAAAGACAGCTTAAATCCGGGAACCAACAATGGTGTATATGTAAAACGTGTTGATTTATCATCAACTCTACCAAATTCTGGAATTGCATGGGGGTCTTATCTTGGGACTAGTTTTGATGCCCATTATTCCTATTTTCCTGTAAACTGCGGGGACGGTAGTGTTGTTTCAGCGGTAAATATAGTACAACCCTCATGCAATAATGAATCAGATGGCGCAGCTTTTATTATTCCATCTGGTAGCACTGGGCCGAATACTTATTATTGGTCATCAGGTTCAATGGTTTCGTTTGAAACAAATTTATCTGATGGAATATATTATGCTCGAGTCACCAATAGCGAGGGGTGTTTTGAAGATATAGAAATAGAATTACAGGACCCTTATGAAATTACCTTTGGCGCGATTGCTTTACCCACGTGTATTGGGGACATAAACGGTAGCGCCACCTTGTCTTCGACAGGATGTCCTTGTATGTTTCATTCTTGTAACTTTCTCTGGGAAAACGGGGGAATAAACAAGACCAATGACTCGTTGTATTCTGGTTGGAATCAAGTTACGATTGAGCACCCCGATGGCTGTATTGTGGTGGATTCGGTGCTAATTCCTGAACCGCCTCCCGTTATTGAATCCTTTGAAGTTACTGATGTGCTTTGTCATGGAGACGCGAATGGTACGATTCAGCTACAAATGGACTCAATTTATTTTCCACAAAGCATTGAATGGTTTAATGGAGACACTAGTCTTATTATTGAAGGCCTAAGTGAAGGATTTTACGGTGTGATTGCATCTGATCTTAGGGGATGTGTTGATTCTTTAAACGTTGAAGTTAATTCGCCAGATTCGTTGATTTTTGTGCCTG
>MDSZ01120638.1_pt1 | contig 17302 bp, 16 predicted proteins | sample 811201 | NCBI WGS metagenome assembly MDSZ01 (sample SAMN05326647, study PRJNA326480) | marine metagenome | isolation source: seawater | place: Indian Ocean: North | collected 2010
ATCTAGAAGTCCACTAGGAATATACATAGGATAATTGGAGAAATATAAATGGCTAGTACAATAACAGCATCAACATTAAAAGTTATAATAAGAGAAGATATAGAATTAAATGGAGTTCAACAAGGTGGTGCAAATACACTTAGTATTGGGAGTATAAATGAAGTATATAAAAGAATTGTGAATGTTACAACTTCTGAAATAGCTTTATATACAACAGATGATTCTGTTGTTGGTGGCAGTCAATTTGATGATGATAATGTAAAGTATGCTAGAATTACAAATTTAGATGATACAAATTATATTGTCGTTAGAGTTAAAAATGCCGATAATGATGAATTTGCCTATAAATTAAACGCAGGAGAATCATTTTTATTATATCAACACGAAGGAACAATGAATGCTGGTACTGCAACTACTTTAGACATTGGAACTGGATGGCATGATATTACAAGTGTTAAATTAACTGCACCAACTGCTGCATGTGATGCAGAAATATTTGTAGCGAGTGTATAGGAGTAATTAATGTCACAAACAAAACCATTTTTCGTACCACAAAAAGAAATTGATTTAATCAATCAAATGAATGAAGAATTGATTGATGAAATTGTGGGGCAGTCTGTAGATATTTATAAAATTAATATCGAGAGGACAGATGAAAATTTATATGGTGAATCAACTGCTAAATATTATGATAATGGATTTAGAGTAAATTGTTTAGTACTATTTAATGAACCTGAACAAACACAAGATGAATTTGGTCCAGATTTACAAGGTAACATAGAAATGTATTTTCAAAGAGCTAATTTATCAAGTGGTTCATTGAATTTCTATCCTGAGATTGGTGACATTGTAGATTGGAATAATCAGTATTGGGAAGTAAACTCTGTTACAGAACCACAATTATTGATGGGTCATCCAGGATATAATCACGAAGTTAGAACAGTAGCTCACAAGAGTAAATTGTCATCATTACAAATAGAAGAGAGACATAGATAATGATTAAATTAAAAGACTTATTATCAGAAGGAAAATGGAAAGCCAAAGGTAAGTATTTATATGCACCGACAGGTGAAATGACATCAATACCTGGAATTAAAGATAGAGATGCTGTTTTAATAGATACTGGATTTAGAGATAATTGGCACATTTATATGCATCATTCAAAACCTGGTATGATTCGTTTATATAATGGTAAAACTGATAAATTTTTTAAGAATGCAAATGATTTAGTTAAATGGTTAAATAAAAATAAAGCATCATATGTAGGAATAGATAATAGATAAATGGCTGTTCAAAGAATAACACATAAAAAAATTACTAAGTTTGATGAAAAGGATGGAAATTTCCAACCAACAATACCTAAGCCTAAAAAACAGATTAATGGTAATCTTAAAGATGAATCAAATGACAATGATGTTTATGGTGAAAGAAAACATTATTATACACCTGATTCAAATGGTAATTTGAAGATGGAAGAGTTAATGGGTAAAATAGTAAATAAGTTAGATAATATACCAGGTGGAAGTCAGACAGGTACAAATGCAGTTGAGGTGGATATCAAAAGAGAAATTGCAATTGCAAAAGTTGATTCTAATGCAGTTAAATCAGAAGAGTATGTAGGTAAAGTTAAAACTAAAAAAGATAAATTGAAAGCTTTGAGAAGAAGAAATGGCCGTTAAACCAATTACAAATAGAGCAGTTGTATCAAAACAACTTGTCAATCGTGCAGAACATACATCTAATAAAAACTTGGTTGATAGAGGAGGTAATAGAGAACAATCTATTGTTCCTGGTAAAGATTTAACAAAAAATTATTCAATAACTTTAAAAGATTTAGATAGTGCTATAATGTCACATATAAAAGAAGTTATAAAACCAACTGTCAGAGAATCAAGTGAACAATTTAAAGTCACTGTTATGTATGGAAATGAAGAGAGATGGAAATCAGCTAGAAAACGAGGGGCTGTTAGAGATAGTAAAGGTGCTTTTATTTTACCACTAATTGTTTTTAGAAGAACAGCTGTAGAAAGATCTGATAATTTATCTGGATTTCAACAAGATGTACAACGAAAATATGCTGAAGTTGTTAGAGGTTCAACTTGGTCTAAAAAGAATAGATATGATAGATTTGCAGTTCAGAGTGGTATCGTACCAAGAAGAGATCATCTTGTTACTACAATGCCAAATTGGGTAAATTTAGATTATGAATTTATCCTATGGACAAATTTTATAGAACAAATGAATCCGCTAGTAGAAACATTTGTAGAACATTCCCATACATATTGGGGTTCTTCTACTGATTATAGGTTCTTATCAAAAATAGATTCAATATCGGATGCTACTGAAATGGATTTAAGTGGTGAAAGATTTGTAAAATCTACCTTTAGTCTTTCTACACAAGCATATTTATTACCTGAAGAAACTAATTCAATAGTTACAGGTAAAATGTCTCAATTAAGAAAAGTATCCACTATACAAAAAGTTTCATTTACTGAAAATGCAGACCCAACTGATGCTCAACTTGGTAGAGAATAATTTAATGTTTTTAAAAAAAATATATATTTATATATAATTAAACTTAATGGAGGTTATAGATGTCAGAAGAAAAAAAACAAACGGAATCAAAACTAGCTGAAAAGTTAGAAAAAACAGTTACATTTGGTGAAGAAGAGTTAGAAAAAGTAAAAACGATTCAAAACAAATATTTATCAATACAACAACGATTTGGTCAAATAGCTGTTACACGAATAAGGTTGAATCAACAGGCTGATGATTTGGTTGAAGCTGAACAAAAGATAAGTGAAGAATTTTCTAAAACACAGAAAGAAGAACAAGACTTTCTCGATGAAATAACAAAAACATATGGAAATGGTTCACTTAATATGGAAACAGGAATTTTTACAAAAAATTAATATAAATATCATCGTTTTGAAAAATAATCATATATTTATATATGAACTATAAGTGCATTTACTTATGCACTAATCATTTATATCATACAACAGAATTAGGAGAATTCGAATGGCCGAAAAAGTAATTTCCCCAGGTGTTTTTACAAACGAAATAGATCAATCATTTTTACCAGCAGCAATAGGCGAGATAGGTGGAGCTTTAATAGGACCAACCGTTAAAGGTCCTGCTTTACAACCAGTAGTTGTATCATCATATGCAGAGTTTCAAGAGAGATTTGGTGATATTTTTAAGAGTGGTTCAACTACAGACTTACATGGAGCTGGTGCTAAATCACTAACTTATTTAACTTCAATGGCTGCTAGAAATTATTTAAAACATGCAAATAAATTAACTGTGGTTAGAATAATGGATGGTGCTTTTAAACATGCAACTGCTTGGATTCCAACAGGTAGTGGAGATCTCCACACGGGAAGTTCACATGCCAAATATACTGCTGGTTCACCTACATCTAAAACACATATACCAAGTCAAACTGATTCAGCTGCCTCATTCAAATTACATACACATTCACATGGAAGTTTATTAAATAATGGTGGAATGAAAGAAGCTGTTACGGTTCCAGTGTTAGCTTCTACAGTTTCTGCTACTGGTTCAGCTGGTATATTAAATTCAGGTTCAAAACATAACATTAGATGGGAAATAACATCTAACAATACTAAAAAAGGTACATTTACTCTTTTAATTAGAAGAGGTGATGATATAACAAAAAGAAAACAAATTTTAGAAACTTGGAACAATTTAAGTTTAGATCCAAATGCAACTAATTACATAGCAAGAATAATTGGTGACTCTGCTATGACACTTAGAGGAACAAGTGATGATCCTTTTCTACAGATGTCAGGTTCATATCCAAACAAATCAAAATATGTTAGGGTTGAAGTTCTTAAACAAACACCCGATTATCTTGATGAAAATGGTAGTGTAAGAGATAATGCTCAATCACAATCTTTACCTGGAGAATCAAGTGGTTCATTCGGAGGTGCTTTCTTTGGAGGAGATGATGGATATACTGGGTTTGATGCTGTTGGAAATGCAAAGGGAGCAGCTTCTGCTTCTGCAGGACAACCTAACATGTATGAAAATATTGGAACTCAAACACAAGGATATATACCTCAAACAGCTGGAGCTCAAGGAAGAGAGGCTTATACAAAAGCTTTAAGTTTACTTTCGAATCAAGACGAGTACGATATTAATTTATTGATGGTGCCTGGAATTTTAAACAGTGTTCATCCCGCTATAACTCAGAAAGCTATAGATGTTTGTGAAGATAGAGGTGATACATTTGTTGTCATAGATCCAGTTGCTTGGGGAACATCTAACATAGTTTCAGTAACAGATGAGTCTGAGAAACATGATAGTAATTATGCAGCTATGTATTGGCCTTGGGTACAAGTTCCAGAACCTGAATTAGGTAGAAATGTTTGGGTGCCACCTTCTACAGTGATTCCTGGAATATATGCTTTCAATGATAAAGTAGCTCATCCTTGGTTTGCACCAGCTGGTTTAAATCGTGGTGGAATTGACACAGCAATCCAAGCTGAAAGAAAATTAACACAGAAAAATCGTGATGATTTATATGATGCGAATATGAATCCAATCGCAACATTTCCAGGTCAGGGAGTTTGTGTATGGGGTCAAAAAACACTTCAGAAAAAACCATCAGCACTAGATAGAGTTAATGTGAGACGATTATTAATCGCTCTTAAGAAATTTATTGCTTCAACATCAAGATTCTTGGTATTTGAACAAAATAATCCTAAGACAAGAAATCGTTTCTTAAATATAGTTAATCCTTATTTAGAACAAGTTCAATCTAATAGTGGTTTATCAGCATTTAAAGTAGTTATGGATGACAGTAATAATCCACCTGATACAGTTGATAGAAATATCTTATATGGTCAAATATTTGTTCAACCAACAAGGACAGCTGAATTTATAGTACTTGACTTTACAGTACAAAACACAGGTGCAACATTTCCAGAATAATTAACTAGGTAATTGTTGACAATAAGAAAATGGAGAAAATTTAAATGGCAGAGAAAATAGTATCACCCGGCGTTTATACAAACGAGGTAGATAAAAGTTTTTTACCAGCAGCGATTGGAGATATCGGTGCTTGTGTTATTGGCCCTACAGTTAAAGGACCAGTTCTAACCCCAACCATTGTTTCATCTTATGCAGAGTTTCAAGAAATTTTTGGAGATATAGTAAAAGTATCTCAGGTTGCTAGAACAAATGCATCTGGATTAATACTAGATGTTGGTGCTAGTAATAATAATGCTTCAGGAAGTCAAGTTTATACTTATTTAACTTCTGAAACAGCTAAAAATTATTTAGAAAATGGAAATACACTAACAGTCGTTAGAGTGATGGAAGGGGCTTATACACACGCTAGTTCTAAAATATCTTCTTCTGTAGATCCTCAAATGGTAGGTGGTGGTATTCATGGTAGAAATCATGCTGGTTCTACTAACACTCAGACAGACTCTGGAAGTATTCGTGCTACAGCAAGTCTTTTCTTTAGTCAATCAGCTGATGCATCAGGTGCTAGTAATAAAAATATGATGGAAGCATCTATGTCAATTGGAAATTGTTGGTTTGTATTCACACATAAGAAGATAGCTGAACACATTAATACAGGTTCACATATCATGCCTTCATTTCATGGTTCTGCTTCAGGAGATGGGTGGAGTAGTGCTAATCACATAAGTGCTTCTCGTATTTTCATAAAAACTGGAAGTAGTGCAGGTGCTACGGCTATAGAATTTGCAGCTACTCTGATGAATGCTGATAGTGCTTCAATACATGGACTTCCAATATTAAGTGCTAGTAGTAAAGTACAGTCTCCTGCAACAAAAGGGTTAGTAATGGTAACAGCGAGTCATGCTGGGCCGAGTGGTCTTTATGGTGGTCACTTTAGAACAAGTGGTAGTAATCATTTAGGAGCACATCTTAGTGGTACTCTTACTATAGAGAGTGGAGCTTTCAATAGAGGTGCAGTAGCTGCAACTGCTAATGCAGGATTTGCTGGTACAAAACAATTTGAAGGTGGAGCTAATTTTAATAATGGTGTTCCAAGAGTTCCATTTACATTACATACATTAGGTGTTGGTTCAATAATGAACAACAAACCTGCTAACAATAAATTTTCAGAATCAGTTGCTTCTCCATATTCAATTTCAGATGGTATTCTTGTTGGACCTAAACTTGAACAAGATGGACCTAATCATAGAACACCCGCATCTGCTTCGAGACTAGATAATCACGATGTCAGACTTGGTTTAAATGCTGACTTGAAAACTGGAGTTTTACCATCAGGTTCAGAACAAAATGTTAGATGGGAAATATCACAAGTTAATCAGAAAAAAGGTACATTTACTCTTAATATAAGAAGTGGTAATGATAAAACTACTAATAAAAATATTTTAGAATCATATCCTGATTTAACTTTAGATGAATATTCTCCAAATTATATAGCAAAAAGAATTGGAGATTCATATCTAACAATCAGAAATAGTGGTACAGATGACCCATACTTAGAAGTTACTGGTTCATATCCAAATAAATCAAAATATATTAGAGTTGAGGTTCATGAAACTACACCTAATTATTTAAATGAAGATGGTTCTGTTAGAGAACCAGATTATTCTGCTTCATTACCTTATTATAGTGGTTCAGCTTGGAGTGGTTCACATGGTGGTTCATTTAGTGGAGGTTCGGATGGATATATCGGATTTAATACATTAGGTCATGTGAGTGGTACAGCAGTTGCTAGTACTGATAATCTTAATGTTAATTTTTATGAAAACATTGGTACACAAACTCAAGGATTTTATCCAGAAACTGTTGATAAAGGAAAAAATGCATACTTGGATGCTTTAAATTTAATTTCAAATCAAGATGAATATGATGTAAATTTAATTCTTATGCCAGGTATAATTTCAAATACACATACATCAATCGCTAGTAAAGCAATTGATGTTGCTGAAGGAAGAGGTGATTGTTTTGTAGTATTAGATCCTGTTCCTTATGGAAGTGATATAAATACAGCAACTACAGAAGCTAAAACTAAAGATTCTAGTTATTCAGCTATGTATTGGCCTTGGATAAAAATGCAATCAAATCAACTTGGAAGAACCATATGGACACCACCATCAGTTGGTGTTTCAGGTGTATATACACTTAATGATAAAGTGTCATATGAATGGTTTGCACCAGCTGGTTTAAATAGAGGAACTATAAGTACAGCTCAACAGGCTGAAAGAAAACTAACTCAATCAAATAGAGACGATTTATACAGTTCAAATGTTAACCCAATTGCTACATTCCCTGGACAAGGGGTTTGTGTATGGGGTCAGAAAACATTACAACAATCTCCATCTGCACTTGATAGAGTTAATGTAAGAAGATTATTAATAAAATTAAAGAAATTTATTGCTTCTACTTCTAGATTTTTAGTATTTGAACAAAACAATTCAAAAACAAGACAAAGATTTTTGAGTATTGTAAACCCTTATATGGAGCAAGTTCAATCTAATAGTGGATTAAATGCATTTAAAGTGGTTATGGATGATACGAATAACACACCAGATGTTGTGGATAGAAATATGCTCGTTGGACAGATTTTTGTCCAACCAACACAAACAGCTGAATTTATTGTGTTAGATTTTACTGTACAAAGAACTGGAGCTACATTTCCAGAATAGATTTTTTGTTATTTATTAATTAAATTTAAAAAGAATCAATCTTTTTAGTTGGATTTTTCCGTATAATTGATATTTATATATGAAAATATATAAAGTAGTAGTAAGTTAACTTTGGAGAAAAATAATGGCTGAATTAATAGATGCTAATGATATAATGTATACCCCCTATGAACCTAAATTACAGAATAGGTTTATTGTAAATATAGATGGATTACCTGCGTATCTTATAAAAAGTGCAAATAGACCCCAAATTTCTTTTGAAGAAGTTGAATTGAGACATATGAATGTGAAAAGATGGGTAAAAGGTGTTGGTGAATGGCAACCACTTGAAATTACTATGTATGACCCAATCGTTCCTTCAGCAGCTCAAGCAGTAATGGAGTGGGTAAGATTGTCACATGAATCTGTAACTGGTAGAGACGGTTATTCTGATTTCTACAAAAAAGATGTAACTATTAATGTACTCGGTCCTGTGGGTGACATTGTAGAAGAATGGACATTAAAAGGTGCGTGGTGTCAAGATGTATCTTTTGGTGATTTAGCATTTGACTCGAACGATCCAGTTGAGATAACAGCTACAATGAGATATGATTATGCAATACTTCAATTCTAATCAATAAAAACTAAATATCAAATAAATAAAGAAAAAACCCTTGATAAAAAATTGAGGGTTTTTTTATTTTGTATATATTTATATATGAAATAAGTTATGAGGTTTTATGAAAAGTACATTTAATGAAATTATTGAAGAGGTTTTGAAACACGAAGGTGGTTATGTAAATGACCCCGATGACGCTGGAGGTGAAACCAATTTTGGTATAGCTAAAAGATGGTATCCAAGTGTCGATATAAAAAATCTTACTAAAGAACAGGCAAAAAAGATATATCATCAAGATTATTGGAGACCAGCTAAATGTGAATCACTGCCTCCACAATTGAGACATATATACTTTGATATGTGTGTTAATTTTGGTAGAGGTGGAGCTGTTAAGGTTTTACAACAAGCTGCTAATTCTAAATTAAGAGATAAAATAGAAGTAGATGGTGGTATGGGTCCTGCTACACTAAAAGCAATACAAAATCTGAGTGTAGATAGAGTAAGAGCTTACAGAGTTTTAAGGTTTGCAAACATAGTTATCGACAAACCAAACCAAGAAAAGTTTTGGGTGGGATGGTTTAGAAGAGCAACGGAGGTATAAAATGTCACAAGAACAAAAACAAGAAACACCAAAGTTTCCAAGTGAAATTATAGACTTACCAAGTGGTGGTAAAATATATGGTAAAGATTCTCCATTATATGATGGTAAAATTGAAATTAAATATATGACAGCGAAAGAAGAAGATATACTAACATCACAGAATCTTATAAAAAAAGGTGTGGTAATCGATACTTTGCTTAATTCTTTGATTATGAGTCCAGGAGTTAAACTTGAAGATTTATTAACTGGTGACAAGAATGCAATCATGGTTGCTTCTAGAATATTAGCTTATGGTCCAGAATATATATGTAACATCACAGATGATATTGGTAATGAACATAAAAAAATATTTAATCTAGCAGATTGTCCATTTAAACAATTACCAGTAAAAGCTGACTATTCTAAAAATGAATTTGATATAGAACTACCAATATCTAAAGCAAAAGTTAAATTTAAGTTGTTGACTGGTCATGATGAAAAAGCTATAAATGATGAATTAGAATCTCAAAGAAAAATAGGAAAACAGATAATTCCTGAATTATCAACTAGATTGAAACACTCTATAGTTGAGATTGATGGTGAAAGAGATAGACATAAAATAGCCTTAAGAGTAGATAATATGTTAACTAGAGACACTTATATTTTACGACAAGAGATACAAAAACATAATCCAGATATAGAATTAAGACAAGAGGTGGAAATAGGAGGTGATGTGGTCAAGGTAGATATACCGATGACCACAGAGTTTTTTTGGCCTAACCGCCAAGCATAAAGCAGAGATTCATAGAGAAATCTTTCAATTATGTTACTTTGGCCAAGGTGGGTTTACATCAGCAGAGGTGTATGAAATGCCCATTTATTTAAGAAAATTTTATGTAAAAGAACTTGTTGCTCAAAAAGAATCCGAACAAAAACAAATAAAAAAAGAGAATGACTCTATTAGAGCAAAATCAAGAGTGAAAAGATCTTCACGATTTCCCAAAAGCCCAAAAAGTAGATTTACAAGGTAATTACTTTAAAAATTAATGTAATTTTCTGTAATTTGATATTTATATATGAATAGTTATACCTATGCTAAATTTGGAGAATTATAATGGCAAAGAAAAAAACTTTTATGAATCGTATGAATCTTCTGAACGAGGGGTTTTTTGATGCACTCAAAAAAATAATTGCGAAAGGAAGATTAAAAAAAAATAAAAAATTAAATAGTTTAATAAAAGGTCTTAATAAAGACACACAAGAATTTGAAGACCTTTATAATCATTTGATGAAACAACAGAATCCAAAACATAAAAACATAAAACTAAGTAAAAGAACTATAGATGATTTCTAAAGATAACCTAGAGAGAAAATAAAGTGGCTAAAGATGGTGTAGATACATTTCAGAAAAAGTTTGATTTAATAAATCAGATACAGCAAAAAGAGAAAGAAAGTGTTACACTTAGAGCAAAGACTCAAGCACAAGAGAGATATCTTAATAAGCTTGTAGATGATCGACAAAAATCTTTAGATGCGATAGCTAAATCCAAAAATAACATAAATGCTCTAGGTAAAATAGAACAAGATATTTCTAAATCGATTAAAGGGGTTTCTCATTGGACTAATAAAAATGAGATGAAGAAATATAAAATACAACAGACTCTTGTTAAAGCGAGAATAAAAGAATTAAAAATTCAAGAGAATATTAAAAAAGAAACAGAAGAGATGAGAGGATTTATGCCGGATTTGGTTCAAGCTGCGGAAGATTTTACCGAAGTGTTAAAATCTCCCATAGGCATTTTTACGGCAATAATAAGCTTAATTGGAGTAATGTTTTCATCTTTTTCTAGTGCTATAGATGATATAGGTAAAAGATTTGGTGCCATCGGAGTTAAAGAATTCGCTGATGATTTAATGTCAGCAGATGCTGAATTAGTAGCTTTGGGATATGATGCTGGAACAGCAGCCGATATAGCGACTACTTTATCTAATGAATTTGGAACTACATTTCAAGAAGCAGCAGATGCGGCCGCAGCAGTTGGTGAGTTAGCAAAAGCAACTGGAGCTAGTGTTCAAAGTGCCTCTAAGGTATTTGGTTTATTCACAAAAATTGGAGGATTAACTTCTCAACAGGCTATAGATTTAGCTAAACAAGCAGAAAGTTTAGCAATAATGGAAGGAGTAGCACCAGGTGCTGTAATGGAAGAAATAGCTAAAAGCACAAATATGTTTGCTAAATATGGTAAACAAGGTGGTAAAAACATAGTAAAAGCAGCTATACAAGCTAAAAAACTTGGTGTAGAAATGTCAACTGTTGAAAAGGTAATGGATGGTTTATTAGATTTTGAAAATTCATTGAACAAAGAAATGGAAGCATCAATAATGTTAGGAAAACAATTGAACTTCCAAAAAGCTAGAGAACTTGCTTTATCAGGTGATATTGATGGAGCTATGAAAAATGTTTTACAACAAGTTGGTGGACAAGCTGAGTTTGATAAGATGAATGTTCTTCAGAAACAAGCTTTAGCAGATAGTATTGGTGTTGGTGTTGATGAATTAGCTAACTTTACTGCCAATCAAAAGAAAGCCGCCAAAGAGGGTGGTAAATTAGAAGATCAAGATTTTAGTGAAATGGTTGGTAAAGATGCTATGTCTGCTATGACAGAAATGAAAAATGAACTTAAATCGATGGCGGCTATACTTACTAAAACTTTAATGCCACCTTTGAATAATTTATTAAAACTTTTTAATACCTTCTTAAAACCGATAAAATCAATTGTCAATTTTTTTGGAGAATGGGGAGCAGGAGCCAAAACAGTCGCCTTTACCATAGGAGCTTTACTAGTACCATCTATGTATAGAGGTATAGTGGCCATGAAAGCATCAACAATGGAGACAATTAAAAATACTACAGCACAAGCTGCTAATATTGTAAAAAAGAATGCTATGGTTTATTGGACTGGTTTAATAACTGCTAAACAATATTTAGCAAGTGCTGCTACAGCAGCTTACAATTTAGTTTTAAACCAACAGACTATGGCAGAAACTATGTTAGCAGCTAGAAAAACCGTTTTAAATACTCTTATGACAATTGGAAATGCCTTAAAGATAAAAGAAATAGCTTTATCAGCTAAAGCGGCAGCAAGAAGTACCAAAGAGGCTATAAAAGCTGGTGTTTTAGCTCTAGCAAATTTTGGTAAAGCTGTATCTGGTTTCTTTGCTGGAGCAGCAGCTGGTTCAGGTGCCACACTTGGTTTTGGAGCAGCAGCTTTAGTTGCTATTGCAGTTGCGGCTGTGGCAGCTATGGTTGGAGCTTTTGCGATGAAACCAAAACTAGAAACTGGTACTGAACTTGGTGGTGTTAAATCTGCTGGTGTAGCTGAACTTCACCCCGGTGAGACAGTTTTGAATAAAGAAGATACTGAAACAGCTAAAAGTATGAATGGAAAAGGTGGTGGTGGTAGTGGTGCAGTAGTTGCAGCTATCCAAGCTTTACAAGCTGATTTACAAGGACTAAAAGCTTCTATGGATGCTTTACCAGCTGGAGTTGGTTCAGAGGTGGTTGCATCTATAGATAGTGCTAACAGAGTAAAAGCATAATAAATCGGAGTAACCAATGAGTTTAGAAAAATTAAAAAGTGCTTTTTCAAATTTAGAAAAATTTAATAGAACTGATTTAACTAAATTTGACAGTGGTTATGATAATATAGATAGACCCGATTCATCGATTTTACCTGCTAAAAAGGGTATGGATGTAAATCCACTTCCAGCCACTCCAAAGAAAATAGGTCAGAGTATAAATGAATTTGGTGCGACACCTCAGAAACCAAGTGTAGATGTAAATCAATTTGGTGCGACACCTCAGAAACCAAGTGTAGATGTAAATGCATTTGGTGCGACACCCGAGAAGAAAGGTAGAGATGTAAATGCATTTGGTGCGACACCCGAGAAGAAAGGTAGAGATGTAAATGAATTTGGTGCGACACCTCAGAAACCAAGTGTAAATGTAAGTATATTTGATAATAGTTCTAAATATTCCAGTCGTGGAGAAGTACAGGCTAAAAAAATAGAAAGTGGTCTTGGTAGTGGAACTGTTTCTATATTTGATAATAGTGCGAAATTAAAAGATACTGTTGAAAATGTTGGACTTACAAAAGCTGATTTGTCACCAAAAAATAATACAAGTTCAATTATTGTTTCTCCATTTGCTAAATTTTCAACTTCAATGATAGACGAAGAAACTAATATGGCAATAGGTGGTACTGAATTAAATCCTTTACCAGAACCACCATCTATGAATCCCATTGGAGAGTTGAGTACATATGCTCCAACAAATATGTTTGAGTTGGGGTCTAGTGATGCTCCAAATATTAATCCCTTTATACTTAGTGATTTATCGTTATTAGAGACAACTTTAACAGATCCTAGTACAGATATAAGATTTACTTATGGGACTGGATTCCCAACAAATGCAAACACAAGATTAAGTATAAGTGGACAAGGATTTCAAGCTTCTTTAAATTATATAGATGGGCCTACTGGTGCTGTTATAAGTTTTGATGGTTCTATAAATAAATTTGGAAAGTTATCAGAAAAATTATCGTCTGTAGGAATTGATTTACCAACTATTCCATTTGGTGCACAGATAAATTCACCACCTCCATTTTTAAAATATCAAGATACAGTATTAGAGTTAGCAGGTGATACTGTTAGAGGTATACCAGGCGGATTTCAATATACTCCAACTAATGATGATGTTGAAAGTCCTTTGGGAATAAGAGGTGATAATTTTGGAATACCAGATTATGATAATAGAACTAGAGGAATAGTATTCCAAGTTTTAGGGGGTAATCAATATGAAAGTCCAATAGAAAATGATGCAAAATATGGTAAATTTCTCGAAGAAACTGCTGCATTACAACAGGTAGAACAATTTAATAATCAAGAAATGTACATACCCGCTGGAATTTTAGACGCTAGTTTTACTGAAAATCAACAAATACAATTTGGTCAAAATGACAATTATCCTGATATTTCTTATCTAAGTCCAGTTCAAAATTATCAAGAGTTTGAATTAAGTGGACCTTTAGCTAATTTTAGAGATAGTTATTTATCTGCTAAAGAACAAGTATTGGGATTAGCATCACCAAAAGTTACGAAAAAATATATGGATATGGTTAAGGATGGAAATATAAAAGGAGCTGCGTCAGGATTTTTAGAAGAAATAAATTCAACTACAGGTGGTGCTTTTAATACTTTGAAACAAAGTGATATAGTTCAAGAAGGTTCTGAACTAATTTTTGGTAAAAAACAAGAAGGTGTGGGAGATGAACCTATAGTAAATCAATCCCCATCTATACCATTACCATCTTGGGGGAGTAAAGCATTAAGTGGTGTCGCAGGAGTAGCGGGTGGTATAGCAGGAACAGTTGGTAGTTTTGTAACAGATACAAGTGCAGCTGTTAGTAATGCTTTTGAATCTATATCATCTGAGGTAGTAGATTTTACGAGTGGTTTGTTAGGTGGACTAGCACCTCTTGCTAACTGGGGATTAGCTGCTATACAATCATCAGTCAATGTTACAACAACTGACTATGGTGGACAAGCTCAATTCAAAAGTGGTACTCCACTTCGTAGTGCTAGTACTATTACAAGACCGAATTTACCAACCCCATTGACAAGAGATATAACATTTCAAAGAGGTGCAGCTTCTGTTGCACCTGAAACTGGAGATGGTTCTCTTTTAACTTCGGGTGATAACTCAGTACCTATATCTAAAACTTACGCTGAAATTGGTAAAAATGTTGGAGCTGTAGGTGCTTCAGATTTTCAACCTGGTAGATATGCAGCAGCTACTGATGAAGGTGGTACTTTTAGTAAACCATTAACTAAATTTTATCCAAATGCCTCAATGGATGAAACTGCTGGTGGTGATAGAATTACACTAGCACCAATTGCTAAAGGAAAATCTTTGTCTTCTATAAGTCAATATAAAATGGAAGGTGGTGGTAATTATGTTGAATCTGAAAAAAATGGATTACCTTTTTACATTAAAGATTTAAGAGATAATGCTTATATCATACTTAGAGGTTATTTTACAGAATTTAGTGATACAATTACACCAGAATGGAATTCTGAAACATATTTGGGTAGGAGTGAAGCTGTTCACACATATAAAAGTGCTGCTAGAGAAATAAGTATGACATTTCAAATGTTTGCTAATACTCAATCTGAATTAGATTCCATGTATGGTAAAGTGAGAAGACTACAATCGTTAGCTTATCCTGAATATGAAGCTGATAAATATTTATTTGGAAAAATAAGAATGAAACCACCTATAGCTCAAATAAGATTGGGTGAAGTATTTGGAAATAATGCAGGGAATTTACCAGGTATATTTAAAAGTATAGGAATAACTTGGCCAGAAACAACTGTATGGGAACATAAAAAAGGAATGAGAGTACCTAAGTTAATAGAAATGAATGTTACATTTGTACCAATACACAAAGAAACTCCTCATAAGAATACATCTTTTCTTGGGTATGTTGGTGGTACTGGTAATGATGATATTTCAAATTCTCAGATAGGATAAGGAGATATTAAATGAGTAGATATAAAAATACAAAAGTTGGTGTTACTGATATAACTCCAAACAGAAGAAAACAAAGTATGAAATTTGATACTACTATATATGATAATATTCCCGAAAGAAACGATGATATTAGGATAATAACACAACAAGGAGATAGATTAGATAATTTAGCTTTTCAATTTTATGGAGACCCATCACTTTGGTGGTTTTTAGCTAGAGCTAATGGTTTAACTTCTATGAATGTAGATGTTGGAATAAATTTAAGAGTACCTGCTAAGAAAGATATGGCTAAAGGGAGTTAAAGGAATATAGGTTATGGCAGTAGGAATCAGTAAAAGAGTATTTGGAAGTGACTTATCCCCACGAGTAAAACAAAAATTACTTACTCGTCAATTATTAGCTAATTCTGCTAATCCCAACGAATCTGTAGATTTAAATACAAAACTAATTGGTGATGATGGAGTTCCGATAAGTATTGATAGAAAAGAAGTTGAAGCTTATAGAAGTAGTTTCGATGGAAAATACGATTTGTCTTCACGAACTCCATTTGCTAGATTGTGGACAGCAGTAGAAATTAGAAAACAAGTTAAAGTTGATGAAGATGAAATTGATAAAGACGGAAAAACAAAATTTGATAATGAAAATGTTCTAAGAAAAAGAAATCATGTATATGTTAGAGATGACAATGTAATGATTAAAAAAAGAGTCTATAAGGGAGATCAAATAGTTTATGAAGTAGGGAATCATAAATTACAACAATTTTCTGTTTCACCAAATGAAAGAGTACAAGGTAGTCAGCTTTCAGCTGCCGAACCTGTGTTAAAAGAAATTATACCTAACTTTTTTGAGACAAATGATAATCAATATTTCAGACCTCATGCTGTCATAAAAGGTGTTAGTAGTGAAACACAAGGATCTTTAGGAGCTATCAAAAAAACAAAAATTGATTTTAAAGTTTTTAATTTTGCAGACTATGATAATATATTTAGTCAATATTTCATGAGGCCAGGTGCACAAGTATTTATCGATTTTGGTTGGGATACTTCTGATTTATATAATCCTCGTGATATAGTTGATAAATCTAGTGGTATATGGGGTCCTTTAAGTAATCCATCAACGAGAGGTCAAAATTTAGAAGATATATTTTATGGGCCAAAAGGATATGTTACCACTTCAAATGGAGATTTAGAAACAATCGTTGGGTTTGTGACTAAATGGGATTCAAAAATTCAATCGGATGGTAGTTTTGAATGTATGGTAGAAATCTCATCTAAAAATACAGCTTTAATGGATAAAAGTATAGAAGGAGACGATGAATTAAAGCATAAAATAATTGATAATTTAGATTATGATGTTATAAATTTCGCAGAAGAGTATTTTAGAGGAGATTATCTAAAAAAAGATGGAGATTTAACTCACGAAGAAGAACAAAATTGGCGAAAAGCCTCTCACAGATTCGCTGCTGCTAATCTAACAGGACATCAAAGAAATGTTCCTAGTATAAAAAATTCTAAAATTGGTATATATTGGAAATCACTACCTCCTCTTGAAGAAAGACAAGCAGCTTTAGAAGAAGTGGAAGGAGAAGACACTGATACTGAAATTAATCTACTTCAAGTAAGTGATGGTAAAAATTTATATGTAACTTGGGGATTTTTTGAAGACAAAATACTTTGTGGTGAATTAGGAGTAGGTGCTAACTTAAAAGATGTTTTATATGGTAAAGACTTAAGTGCTAGATATGATTCATCAAATTCCTTTATTAGATGGGATATATATCTATGGAGAAGACAAACAGAATTAAAAGAAAAAGAAGGAGAAGCTTTAGCTTATTTATATCCAGAATATTGGCA
>MDSZ01011672.1_pt1 | contig 17299 bp, 26 predicted proteins | sample 811201 | NCBI WGS metagenome assembly MDSZ01 (sample SAMN05326647, study PRJNA326480) | marine metagenome | isolation source: seawater | place: Indian Ocean: North | collected 2010
CATCAAAAAAACATTGCAACTCGATTTGCACAAGGTAAACTGACTATTACACAAAAAGAGCAATTAGAAACTCTTATTGTTAACAAGATAAAGGTACTTAAATAATGGAACAAGACCAGCCTTATCTAACAACCAAAGACCTCGCAGAACGTTACGGTATTACCCAAAGAACCATTAAAAAATGGCGAACGAGTACAAGGCGAGGCACAGCACAAGGTCCACAGTGGTATTCAGTACCACGACAGGCAACTGCTTTGGGTTCTCCCCTTATCAGATACCCACTTCCACAAGTTCTTGCTTGGGAAGAAACTAACTCAATTACTCCTATTAAATCTTTTTAATTATGCCCTACGAAAACCTCTTTACAGGACGACTTGTCCTTTTTAACAACACTGATAAAAAATCAGCTAATTCACCAGACTTAAATGGCAACATAGAGTTTACACTGGAAGATTCCATGGCATTGGCAGAATGGATAACAGCCCAAGAAGGTGAAGATAACTATGCTGGTGAAAAAGTAGTGAAAATACCTGTCAGTGGTTGGCATAGACAAGCAAAAAACGGTACAACATTTGTATCAGGTAAAGCCAGCGTACTTAAATCTGAAACTACAGAAGTTCCCTTTTAATAATGACAAAAGTACTTCGTAAAGTATCTAACCCAAAATTGCCACCTAATGTTGCAGTATTTCAAGACCATTTAGCACTTGGTCTTGATTGCTTTGAACTTGATTGGTTTGATTTTGCACCAATGACTTGTACACATAAGGAACATGGTGATGGCATAGCTTTTTCGCAATATGATAAATACCATGATGACCATTGTAAGGAAAATTTTAATTTAATTGTTTCTAATGATGGTCTACATATGCCAAATAAAAAAATAATGCCATTTAGTAATGAACAACCACCAACAAAAATGGTCTTACTTGTATTATCAGCTTTGATAATGCAAGAACCTTTACTTTTTGAATGCCCAAAATGCGACTAGATTTTACAAACAAAGCACTTGAGGATTGGATAAAACATTGTCCTTTTCCTATACAAGTACAACAAGCAGTAACACAACCCAATGCTTGTAAACAGATAACAATAGATGTAACTATTGAAGCAAGTAAAACAAAGCCAAACCCAGACTTTGTTGCAAAAGACCAAGAACATTTTCTTGAACTTAGATACTATGACGTTGACCAAAAGCTTAAAAAGCTAACGGCACAAAGATTTAAAGAAGATAACCCTTTAATACAAAGACAAATATCAAAGCAAATACATGCTTTATTTGATGAAAAATTTGAAATTGAAAAACAGTTAGATGTTCTCGAAAAAAAATCGTAAACGGCTTGTCGTTGATTACGGCGACCTTATGGGCAAGACAGTTAAACGCACTTTTGATGGTGCAAAGTTTAAATGTGTAACTATTCAATATGCCAAAAATACAGAAGTTTTATACGTAAGTATCTTACGGTGTTATGACTTTGAACATATTGATAACGCTACTGAATATGCAAATGCAGTTGGTAATAAAGCTATTTTTATCGACTGGGATAATTTTTTTCTTAATTACGAATTTACAGAAAAAGACTGCGAAACAATTTCAGGTAATAACTTTTCAAACAACTTGATAAAGGCTAACTGGAAGCAAATAAAAAAAGTATTTGTACAAGATTTTAAAGATGGTTCGCATGGGAAAAAGAATTGATCTTAAACACTTACAACAGTATCTTGATGATAAAGGATTTATTGTACAAAACCACTGTTGGAAATGCCAAAAAATTAGCTACAGAACCAAGGATGATGCAAAAATAATTTCTTGTGAAATGTTTAAAACTGGTAAAGGTCATACTTATGCATATGCTTGCCCAAGAGGTAATGGGTGGCATTTAACTTCACAAAAACCAAAAAGTGCTATTTGTCCCAAACAAAAAAAACAAAGCAAGGCAACACGACAAAATAAACCTGATGTAAATTTTTCCAAAAAAAATACATGAAACAATTTATTCAAAATTTACCAGTTCTAAATGCTTCTGAACTAAAAATTATTAATGATTATATTGATAAATTAAATTTCGTACAAAATACTGTTTTTCATACAGATGGTACTGCAAGAGAGGATAAAAGCATACGCACTAGCACTGGTACATCAATGCATGAAAATAGTTCAGCAACAATTCTATTACATGAAAAAATAAATACAGCTTTATTACTTTATAGAAATAAAATCTTAGAAAATGATTTGGTCCTTGATAGATACCCTGTTATAGGAGGTTATGGAACAACTTCGTACAGAGAAGAAATACAAATTTTAGAATATACAAAAGAACAAAAATATAATTGGCATTATGATGCATGTACTAATCCTAAAAGTGATTTCTATCATCGCCAGATTTCTATAGTCTTATATTTGAAAGATAATTTTGAAGGTGGTGCAACTGCATTTAAAATGTTGCCAAAACAAAAATTCAGACCAAAGGCAGGTCGTGGGTTGTTTTTTCCATCAAATTGGTGTTTTACACATTGCTCGCAGCCTGTTATATCAGGAAAAAAACGTGTAGCAGTAACTTGGTATTATACAGTGGATAATTTTGCATAAGACTGTTACACTTAAAGAAACAATTTTATCTATGGCTAGAAAAACAGATGAAGAACTAAAGCTTGAACTACAAGCAATTGAAAAAAGATTTAATGATAATATGCAAGAACAACGTAATTTACAAGATAGAGCAATTGCTATAAATGCAATTTTGCAAGAAAGAGATGAGGCAGCAAACGAAAAAAAGTCTTCTGCGAAATAATAGAAAAATATTGTAGATGCTGCGGTAAATTATTTACGACCACAGAACAAAGAAGAAAATATTGCTCTAATGCTTGTAAAACAAGATTTTATCGTAATAAAAAATTTACTTAGGCTGAGTTGTCATTTGCCTTGTCATTAAGCTCATAGTGACGTATAAAGGTGACAAAGCTACAATAAGAAATAACACAAGCACTGATGTCATAGAAAGTGCTTTAATTATCGCAAGTTTAATCATGTTTCAAAAAATCGCTAATGTTCTGAGTATCATTTCTTTTGTTATGGTAGCTTCCATGAGTGGCGGAGCATACTTAGGTTACAGATATGTAACGTCAGAAAACTTCAAAGCTAAAATAATGGAAGAAATCATGGGGAATGTAAGTGGCCTAATGCCAAAAGTTTTGGATAAAGGTTTACCGAATCTAACAGGGCCATCATTACCTATTCCAAAAGCTTTACCGAAACTATAGGATGTCGCCTATAAAAGTACCAAAAGTAAAAATACCAAAAGTAAAAATACCAGAAACACCACTTATACCTGAGACTGTATTAATAGGAGATAATCCAGCTTGTGATCTAATTAACAGAGATCTACAAATATCACAAAATCCAACAATAATTTTTCATAATAGAAAAGCATATGCGACTTGTCCTAATGGTCAAGTGGTTGGCAATACACAGCCGGTAAAAGTACAACCAAAAACCAAAACATTTAGGCCTATTATTTATGACGCAGAGGACAATATAAAAACAGAAGGAACTTATAATTATCAAAAAAAAGCTAATAATACAAATATAAATTTTGGGCAAAAAGAAGAAGAAAAAATTGAAATAGTACCATGCCCACCGAAAAATGCACCATACAGGAAAGGGGATTGGCGAAATGAGCTTAGATTGGAAAGGCTGGTAAAATATGAACGTGGGTTACTTGAGGGGTCATGTAATGCTGTATGGGAGGAAGTACCGTTTATTGACCAATACATCCCGACTGCTTCTGTTGTTGTATCTACTGCTGTTATTGCTAGCGTTGCTGCCACTACTCCATTACTACTTAATATTGTCAAACCCTTAGTAAAAAATATTATAAAGAAGCTTACAAAGAAGAAAAAAGATGTAAAATGATATTAGGCAACCAGACTCATTATCAAGTTGTTGACTCAACCACTGCTCTGTTGAAGCGTCAGTTGTCTTTTTAGACAAGTGGATACCCGTAGCTTGTCTATTTTAATTTGTGAGTATGTGGGATAACTTGATTTGGAATCGTAGTTAAAACAATATTGCGACAAGAAACTGCATCTTCACCTACAAATTTTATTCCCTCCTTTAGCATAGTCGCACAAAGCTTGGCACGATTTAAATTCACCTCCAAACGCTTTGCCTGAAATAAAAAATCTTGATATTTTCTATAAGTTTGTGCAGCTTTTAGACATTCATCATTAAATCTTTTTCCTAGCGGTACTTGAATACTGATAGTTGCTCCATATGAAAAGTTATGGTTTATCTGATCTAATCTTTCTTGCTCTGCTATATATAGAATTTCACCGGGGTTTAATAATTGACCAGTTTCACTATCTTTTGCTTGGTTATAAATATTTGTTTTTTGCACCGTACTTCTTGGAGTGTTGTAATATTCCCCTTTTGTTATAAATGGATTAAAACTTAAAGTAGGTGTTTGGCATTGAATACCATTACTATACCTATGAGTTGGAAAAGAACCTGATATTGATTGAAAACCTTGATTAACTACTGTTGATTGCGTAGAACTTTGTGGGTTGCTAATTGTAGTTTCAGCAAAAACTGGGCAAGAAAAAAATAAACCTACTGAAATAACGTAGTTGAGGTTTGTGTAGTTTCTATTGTTTGGGTACGATTTATTATGCTTATTGCGTCTAAACCGGGGGCCATAAAGTTTTCTGTCAAAGAAAAGGCCTCTCCTTCTCTTAAAATTTCCCACTGTGGCTTGCTTGTTAAGTCTGGTGTTATCCATTCAAAATTAACAGCCCCTGCATTACCTGTGTTTTGACTTGTTGTATAGGTTGCATTAGGTGAAATAATTGTGCCATCTTTAATTTTGATGTTAGACCCTGTAACTGAGTACGCATAACCTGAGTTATAGTTTTCAGTAATAATAACTTCATCTATTTTGCTTATACTTTTTGAGTTTGACTGCATTTGGTTAGCAGCAAATCTTGGTGTATTAGCAAAAGCATTTGGACAAAAAACAACAAGTAGACATAGCCACCATTTCATTAATCAAGGCCAAGAGTAATTGTTGATTGAAGCGTAGCTGTAGTACCAGCACCCATGTCCGCCAGATTAACAGTTAGAGCTTGTCCCGAATCTAATGTCATGGCTACAGAACCGGGGTCACCGCCAGATACAACAGTGTTCTTACCAAGCAAAGGTAATGCTGGAACTGCACCATTGGTTACTGTGGCAGATAGTAAGCTTGGCACTGCATCGGCTTGAATGTACGTTTCACTTGCTGAAAAAGCATCACCTGTATTTACAACATTGAAGCTAGTATCATAATCAACAGTAGGAACACCGTTTGCTATACCATTATCAGCTAAATCAAGAGAACCAATCTGACCAGCTACTGTATTTGCTTTTGGTGTTACGTTTGTACCAGCAACACTAATAGCAGATCCAATACGTTCAGATGTGGCGCTAGCACCTAATGTAGAAACACTGGCCACTGATTGTATTGAATGAGTTACGTCTGCAAAACTAGCTGTTGGAAATGCTAGTAAAAACAAGGGTAGAAATTTTTTCATTTTTTGGGTGATGGGGGATCTACAATTTCTGCACCAATAATTTTAATTGGTGTTTCTATTCTAACGGTTTGATAACCTCCAGACTGTGACGCTAGTAACGCTTCTACTTCTTTTTTATTAAGAGGCTTGTCCTCTGGCTTAAATGTACCATCTCCACGTTTTTTTGCACCTTCAAGGCCAAAAGATGCCAGCGCACCTGTCAGCAAACTAGCTGGAAATGTTATATCTTTGGGTTCGTTACTGTAACCGGGTAGCGATATATAGTTAAGGGACACTATGAAACCACTCCAAGCCACAACAGTAAGTCGTACAACTACAGAAATAAAAGTTAGTTGTTCCTCTTTATCTGTTATGTTTTCTTTGAGTTTTTGTAACGGACCTTTTTTTTCTTGTTTTTCCATATAAAAAAACTGCCTAATTTGTAAAAAATAAGCTGTTGACCACTGCTTATATTAGACAGCATATGCCAAATCTAACAAAAACTGTTATGTTTGGAAAGTAACACAAAAATTATGACTAAACTTTTAAAACCTATATTACTAACATTTTTAACAACTACAACAGTAAAACGATTGGTTGTTGACCTTCTAAGAGTAATTTGCCAACAAACAACAAACAATCTTGATGATAGGGCTGTGGATATTTTAGAAAAACAATTATTTCCAATGAGATGAATATAAAAAAGTTTCTACATATAGATATTGAAGAGGCTCCACCAGAGTTACAACTTTCTGTAGAAATGCGTTGCAGAGAGATTATGCAAAGTGAAGATTATGACAATATAAAAAGATACTGTACGCACCTTGTAAGACACCAAATGAACCAAGATGTTTTTCTTGCATCATTACTTGGTAGATTAGTTGAATTGGAAGCAGAGCAGGCTATAAGAGATGTAAAGCAAGATAAAAAATTTGATATAAATTTATTTAAAAAAATGATAAATCAAATTAATAAAAGGAATAAGAAAAATAAAAATTTTAAGTAGAAAATTTCTTATTATAAATTTCTAATTCTGCAGGTGTAAAATCTTTTACACGTTTTTTACTTGTTTCATCAACTTGAAAATTAAATTTTAAAATCTTTGTTCTTATATGTTCTGCAACCCAACGACCTTGTTCAGATACGACTTGCGCTCTACCTCTTTCATTTATAAATACATAATGGTCATAACCTTTTAATTTATTTTCTAATAAATCTTTTTCTAAATTTTCTAAACGTATTGCTTTTAATCTTTTTAATTTTAAAGAATCACTCATTAACTGCCCTCTAGAGTTGCAACTTTAGCTTTTAATGTTTCTACCTCTGTAATAAGCTCCTGTATAGCTTTTGCAGATATAGTTGAAAAGTGCATAGTGTTAATATGTCTCAAACCTATATTACCTTCATGATCTTTAGGCTGGAATACTAATTCACTTTCAACTGTTTCTAATTCTTGTGCAATAACACCACATTTGACGTGTTTACCAGTTTCATCTGATTTTTTCCAGTCAAAATCAACAAATCTAATATTCTTAATAATCGAACTAGCATTGTAGGTAGTATCAACTATATTTTCTTTTAGTTCTGAATCTGAAGAACTATAGTTTATAGTTTTACCACCATAAGCACCACCGATGTATAAATATGATGAATATTGTTCAATACTGTATGTAGTATATGCACCAGAATAAATCAGCCTACCGTAACCACCAGTGTATGTATTAGCATAGGTAGCATTTGTCGCTGTAGGAACAGAAGTTGGTGTTGGACCGGGAGGACCAGTAGGCCCAGTAGGACCTGTTCCACCCGAAGGACCCGAAGGACCTGTTGGCCCCGGAGGTCCAGTTGGACCAGTACCAGATGGACCAGTAGGACCCGGAGGACCCGATGGTCCAGTTGAACCTGTAGGACCTGTAGGACCTGTCGGACCTGTAGGACCAGTATTACCTGTAGGACCTGCCGGACCAGTGCTTCCTTGTGGACCAGTAGCACCTGTATCTCCTCTAGGTATAGTGAAATCAAAAGTAGCAGCAGAAGAAGATCCAGAGTTAGCAACACTAGCATTAGTACCAGCATTACCAGTTGTTGTAGAACCTACTGCAATTGTGGCAGCAGCACCAGCACTTCCTGTTGGACCTGTTGGACCGGGTGGACCTCCTGATGGTCCGGGTGGACCTGCTGGACCAGTTGGACCAGTTGGTCCGTCTGCCCCGGGTGGACCGCCTCCGGGACCAGTGGGTCCTGTGGGACCGGTGGGTCCTGTGGGTCCAGTGGGACCTGTGGGACCGGTAGGGCCAGTTGAACCTGTATCACCTCTTGGGATAGTAAAGTCAAATGTTGCTGCACTGGACGATCCAGAGTTAGCAACTGAGGCATTTGATCCTGCGCTACCTGTAGTTGTACTGCCAACAGCTATCGTTGCTGCTGTACCTGTATTACCTGTAGGGCCTTGACTACCTGTTGGTCCAGTAGGTCCTGTAGGGCCAGTAGGTCCAGTAGGACCAGTTGCGCCCTGCGGAATTGTAAAATCGAATGTGGCAGCACTTGATGAACCAGAATTACTTACTGAAGCACTGGTTCCAGCGTTACCAGTAGTAGTATTTCCTACAGCTATAGTTGCAGCAGGGCCACCGGGTCCAGTAGGTCCGGTAGGTCCAGTCGGTCCTGTTGGTCCTGTCGGTCCAGTCGGTCCTGTTGGTCCTGTTGCAGTATCCCAAGAAGTACCACCAGATCCGTCAGATTTTAGAAATTGACCACTAGAGCCATATCCATTTGGCAAAGTAAATACTAAATTTCCACTAAAATTTGCATGGGCTGGTGCTTTTATACCTGCATAATGAGCATTATTAACTTCACAATAAAGACGTAATTCAGATTGTGAACCTGTATTTTTTACACCTAAAATACCGCTAGATATAAACTTAGAGTTCATATCTAAGTCCCCTCCAAGTTGTGGAGTTGTATCTTCTACAATATTTATTTCTCCTGATATTTCAGCTACAGAGCCATCATCTTTTTTTGTAAATAATTTACCATTATCTGTTCTTATTGCTAATTCACCAGTAACTAAATCACTAGCACCGGGGTCGCTTCCTGATCCTCTTTTAAGTCGAATTTCGTTAGCCATTGGCCTTGCCTCCTAATAGCTAAATTTAATAAGATCCACCATCTATGTTGAAGCTGGATGCACTTTCATCTTCTAAAAATGTTACCAGATCGCTTAAAGCCACTTGTTTCATAGTACCAGCGTCATTACAAACAAATCTATCTGCTGCTGCTAAAGTCGTTGATGTAGCTGAAGTACCACCATCCATAAGGTTTAGTTCTGTAGTGGTAGCTGTTATTCCGTCAAGTACATTTAATTCTGTCGCTGTTGAAGTAACACTTGTTAATTTACTTACAGCTAATGTTCCTGTAATAGAACTAGCAGCAAGATCTATAGCTAATTCTGTAGATTCAATAACAAGTCCACCGTTGGATTTTAAATCAAGGGAAAGTGTATTACCTGATTTATCTAGGCCATCACCAGCCGTAATTTGACCAGCACCAGAAAACTGAGCAATAGTGAGATTATTCGTTCCAACAACAGCAGATCCTTTGTTAGAAGTACAAACAAAGCCATTGTCGGCGTTTACAGTTCCCTGCTCAACAAAAGTAAAAAAGCCAGCAGCGTCAGCACCAGTAGCTAAATCGTCTGCCCTAGCTGGACTTGCACCTACAACATAAATACCATTTTCTGAAGCAGTAGATTGGTCTTTAACAAGAACACGATCATTAGTAGAGAGAGATACACCATCTAACGTATCTCCATTATTAAGTGCAGTAGATATTGTTATGTTTGCTGTAGTAGCTGCCACACAAGAATCCTTAACATCTAATCCCTGTGCAGTAGCCTCAACAAAAGACTTTGTAGCTGCATCAGAGCTATTTACAGGGTCAGCTAAGTTTGTAATTGTTTGACTGTTTAATGAAACTGAACTTGTTGGTGCAGCCATCTGGTCTAATCTATTTGTTTGTACTCCTGTATCAAAATCACTTATTTTTGTATGAGCTAATGAAGGAATATCAGCAGCCACTAAAGCTCTAAATGTAGGTGCAGCATCACTTCCTGTTGTAGGCCCAGATAAAACAGCATTAGCACTTCTTACTGTATCTTTATCAAAAAAGCTACCAGTTCCAGCTATTGCTTCAATAGTTGTAGCAGATCCACCCGATCCTCCCGTTCCAATACCGATAAAGAGTTTTTTACTACCTTCAGCAAAAGCTAACTCAGCATTTGCAAGGCTTGTTGGTGCTGAAGATCCTGTAGATCTTTTAATGCGTACTGTGTTAGCCATTGTTAAAAGTTTCCTCCATCTACGAGAGTAAGTTTAGTAGTAGTTGCATCTGCTTTAAATGTACCACTTGATTGATGATAATACACTATTGAATTATCAACTGCATTATCTGAATTTATTGTCGATGAGGGTCCTTGTGGACCAGCCGTTGTAATTTCAACAGTGGTAACTTCACTGACTTGACTTACTTCAACCTTATTAGGCGTACTCATTCTGAATAACCCTCATTTATATATAGTGTACCTCGTAAATATTGAAATTTCTGCCCATCTGGTTGAGTTAGTTGTACATCGTATTTTAATTCATGTTTATTGAAAGCTGCTGTTTGTGTATCTGTTAAAGTTATATCTACAATGCCACCACTTCTATTTGTATAAGTTATAGACCAATCAGCATATTTAGTGTCTCTAAAGCCATCAGATGTAATACTGTAGACCTCTGCGTCAACGGTATAGCCTGTTAAATTTATCGCATCACTATTACCATCCTTAAATGTAAGTGTTAAAGGAAAATCGTTACGTCTTGCAACGTCAAAATCTTTAACAGCAGCAATAATCGCCATTAACTACCCTCCAATGCAGCAACTTTAGTTTCTAATGTTTCTATCTTAACAATTGCTTCTTGAAGTGCAGCAGTTAATAATGGAACTAATTTTGATTGATCTATACATTGATAAATAGGTTTGCCTTCACTATCAACGTCATCTTTAACCCCTGTTATGGCTTCGGGAACTGCCGTTACTTCATGTGCTAAAAATCCATCAACTGTTTTTGATGTATTAGCTTTGAAATTAAATCTACATGGCTTTAATGTTTTTAACCTAGTGATGCCATCAGCCAAATCAACAATATTTTCTTTTAATCTATAATCAGAACCAGTGTTATAGGCTGTGTTGCTTCCATCGGTAGTTATCGTACCTACACCACCATTATTATAGTGAAATTCAATTAAACGACCTACAGATCCAGTATCAGGTAAACCAGCAGAAGCAAGTCTATTAATATGTAAAACTGTTCCCCAAATAGTGCCACTTTTTACTAAACTAAGACCCTCAAATATAGTATCTCTTGAGAAAAACGAAGCACCAGCCGTAGTAAGATAGCTACCCGCTGTTCTACCATGAGAAACTAATGAACCTCTAGTATCAAGGGCAACTGTTCCAGTTGTATCATTATTATCTCCGCTTATATGCCATCTTTCGGAACTGTCTGTTTTAAATCTTATTTCACCTTTGTCATCAGTATCAAGAACAAGATCACCTGTACCTTTATGTAATATTTCTGAGTTACCATTTGCTGATTGTTTTCTAGTTATTGTTAGACCGCCAGTTGTGTGGGTTGTATCAGCAATAAGATTAATTGCAGAGTCATTTGAGTTTCCAGACGTTTTAATATCAAAATCTGCATCACCTGAAGCTGGCGCAACTTCAAGTTTCCCTTTTATTTCCGTTCCAGTTGTTTTAAATAATGCTGTATTAACTGAGTTATTAGAAACGCCTATTTGGTTAGATGCACTTCTATAAAAACCAGTACTAGCTGAGTTTGTAAAAGTATAAGATGGATTTGCCGCTGAACCATTAGGGCCAAAAAAACTACCATCAGTCAAACTTATAAATTCAACTCTATCAGTTGCATTTGCTTTGTAAAAGGCCATGCGACTAGATGATGTGTTCGCATACCACATATAATTGTATTTAACAGTTGGCTCGCTTCCGTAGCCATTATTTTGCCGTATTGCTTCAAAAAGATTATTTAAATCAGTACGGACATTAGCTCCTGTATCATTATCAACTACATAATCTGCTGGTTTTGCCATTTTATTTTATGTTTTTCCTATTATACTAGCCCGAACCATATCCAAAAGCACTATATGTAAATTCTCTTGCGACAAAATCACCTGCTGAACCAAATAATGTAGGATCATTTTTAATACTTACTACAAATCCTGTAGAGGAAACGCTGTCAATTGTATAAAAATCATTGTCTTGCATATTATTTACATTTAATCCAATAACTGGTTTGAAAGCTGTGGTACTACCACCAACATTAGCTGACCCTGCGAAAAATGGCGTAGCAAAAGTCACTGTGGTTGGTCCGCTGCTTGAACTTGTTAAAATACCATTTGTCGCACTTGAATTATCAATACTTCTCTCTGTTCTTGGTTCAACAAATATATTGACTCCTAATTCTGTAATCTTGACATTTTTATAGCCACTATCATTAACAACTTCAATTTTAAAAGATAACGTTCTTGCGGTCATATCTGTTGTTGTAAAAGTTTCAAAACTTGTGCTTGCTGTTGCTGTTTGACTTTTGGCAATTTTAAATGTCACATCTGCACTATCTGTAGGATCACCACCACCAGTGAAATTGGTTATCGGCCATGTATCCATAAGGTCTATGAAATCATCCCACAAAGTTACTGAGGTAAAACCAGATTTAACTATATGGGGTTCAACAGTAAATCTAATTGCCTCACCAAAATCTATGTCATTTGCGTCAAAAACATAAGTACCAGAATCCGCTATGCCACCAGAGACATCATCTAAAGTTGCAAAAGTTTCTGAAGCAGTTGTTAGATTATCTACGTTGGTTAATGCATCAAAGTTTTCACCGCTTGTAAGAATTAAAGCATTAAGTGAATTATCTTTGACCATATTAACGGTTCCAGAATCAGATGTTCCAGCAAAAGCTGGATCTTCTCTTATCGCTAGAGCTAATAATCTATCTGTAGATACAACTCTATTAACAACAACTGAAGTAGGGTTAACTGATTCATTACCATTAACATCAATAAATTTTAAAAGATATTCACCATTTTCATAATCAAATATAGGGATTTCTGTTGAACTTCCATCAACATCTTTGACAAAAGTTGCATTGCCATAACTACCAGCGCCACTTGTATCTGGAACAAATTTAACTCTTACTAAGCCACCATTCAAAACATCAAAATCTTCAGATGGATCAAAAGTTAAAATTAAATTTTTACCGCTTTCTACAGCCCTTAGATTTTGTACATCACCAACCGCAGGGTTAATAATACCAAGAGCAGTGAAATTACGTTGGGAGGCATTTACACTTAAATTACCTAGTGCATCAACGGATCTAAGTTCAAATTCATAAAGACCTGCTGGATTATCTAAAATAATGAATTGGTTGTTAGATTGAAAACTTACAAAAGGTCCGTTTCCGCTTTGGCTATAACTAATTTGATATTTTACTGCTCCGTCTATATATCCAAAATCTAAAACAATACGACTTGTTGGCCTACCATTTACCACAATTAATTCTTCTTTAATATCAATTATTGGTGGTGGTTGTAATTCATCTAATAAAGTTGTCGGATCTCTACCAATTCCATTACCAAGATCAAGTCTGTCAATAAAAGTATATTTAGTTTCGTCATATGCAATTGCTGTAATTGAAAAAGTAAAATCTGAACTTTGTCTTATATTTGAAACTCTAAATTTTCTATGTTGTATATTTCCAGTTTTTACTGCCCAAATAGTACCAGCTTGAGGTAAAGGATCTAATGCTGACGATAATGTTACCGTACTACCACTTACTGATTGTATTGTTTTTTCTTGTAGCCCTCCATCTTTATCAACAATTAAAAAATTATCGCCAACAACGCCAACTGTTGTATTTGTGCTGTCATCTAGTACTAATACTGTTCCACTTGTAACTGTCTTTACTCTTCCACTTGCTCTGAACCTTTCTTTTAACCTATCAGCAATTTTTATTATATGAAAAGGTTCTAACATGGCCGCAGCTTCCAAACCACAATCAAAACTAACAATTTCACCTTCAAGTAAATTTGAAAATAAAACTGACCTTCCTAGTCTTACTGCTTGTTTTCTATCAGTTGTATATAAAGCTTGAATGTTTGTTTGATTTAAGCCATATTTTGTTTCAAAATCAGGGTCAAGATCATTACTACTAACAGAAATTTGATCCAATTCTTGTATATTATTATTGAAATAAGAAACATTTACTTGGGTATATTTTTTATCTTTATCTATTCCCGCATAATTAAATTTGCCATCAACTACATTTGCATTAGTAAATAAATAGTTTGTTGTTGTTTCGATTTTATCTAAAGCAATTTTTATATTGCCATTTCTATAGTAAACAGTAGCCCTCATTAAACCTGCTATCTGTTTTATTAAATCTAATGCTTTGCGTCTTTGGTTGATTACACCATTGAATGAATATCTTGGAGTATCTTCACCTGTAATTGGTGTTGAACAATGTTTACTTGCTTCAAAAAAAGATGCTTTATCAATCTTATCTTCATCTATTTGAAGGCCATAATCCTCTGTTAACAGTGCATATAGAATCCAAGCTGGATCACTTGTCCAGCGTTTTGTATTATTATTTAAACCTTCAAAAGAAAAGCCTGTTGGATAAAGTATTCTTCCATTTACATTGTCTATAGGCACTGTACCGTTATTTGTACCAATAGGAACTTTTACTTTTATTCCTCTAATTCTATATAGCCTTTGTGGGATGCTTGAAAACTGTTCTGCACAATAACGCAAACCTATGTAGGCAGATCCGGGAAATTTTGCAAATTCTTGGTTTGTAGAAACTAAACTTTGAAGTCTTGCAAAACTAAATTCAGTAAATCTTCTAGAGCCTTCTTCATAGACGTTCATTCTTTTTCTTTCTCGCCCTGCCATTACATTTGCAAAAGGATCTCTTCCTAATGAACTATTTGCTCTAAATTCAATATCTTTTCTAAAAACTTGAACTTGCAAAGGAAAATTATCAATTAACTTTTGGGGTGTATCTCGATAAGTTTCTGGTATTGGTATTTGATAATCACGAGCATAAGGTCCAACTGAAATTGCAGCTAAACCCTCCTCACGCCGTCCTATTTCAGTAACACCATCTGCAAGAAAAACTCTTATCAATGGATGAACCGCCCCTGCCTCAAAACTTTCTACAGGATTAGGAATATTAGCTGCGGAAGCAAACGGACCTTCAGTTACTATTAAACCCTGAGAACTTCCATCGAATGGGTGTAGTTGTCTTAAACTCGCCCAACTAAGAGTTACAAGTATAACGGATGGAGTATCTTCAACGGTAAGACCTGCTGCAACTGTACCAGTTACTTTATTTTGTTCCATTTGCTTATTATTTCTGACGATAGCTGGCGTTAAAGTTTCAGACCTTCTTACGGTTTCAATTCCTCCCATTATTTCTTGACCTTCTTTTCCTGTTCTTATAGCCATAGAAGTCTTTATAATTACTTTTTTATTAGCAGCATTTCTAACCGGTCTACCATTTAAAAAAACATCTTGTTCAGCTAATTCTAAATATTGAACTTCTTCAGGAGTTTGATTTTCAACATCAGCTTGTAGAGGCGAAAAAAGTGAAGTCGGAATCGCTACACCGTTTGCTGAAGGTGTAGCAAAACCTTCAATCTCAGCACCATCACAAACCAAATCAAGAAAAGTAAAATATTGTACTGCCCTTAAATAATTACTAGGTAAATCTTCCCTAAGGTTGTCTTGATCTATTATTCGATTGTAAGCATTTATTTCTCTAGCCATATTTTATGCGTCAGTATTATTGAATACTTCTACTGTATCAGCGGCAGCACTTATAACCACTGAACCAACTAAAAATTCTCCAAAAACCAAAGGGGCAGCACCACCAGATTTTGTGGTATTAGCAGTTGCACCACTAATAAATGAGTTAACCTCTGGATCACTTGTTATCTCATTACTTGTGGGTGGAGTTGGGGCAAGTAAATCAGATAAAAAACTTAATCCACCAACAATAAGAGCAGACTTAAAAGCTGCTGCTGCTGTAACAGTACTACTTAAAAAACCAGAAAACAAAGTTCCTAAAAAAGGTAAAAAGAAATTTCCACTTACAAAAGGTATTACTTTTATATCACCTTCACCCTTAATTACTAAATTTGCACAACTTATATCAACATCATTCATAACAACGCTATAACAAGCTTCATATAAATGCTGTTTGCAACTAGGATAATTAACCTTAATAAAGCTTAAAACTTGATCAACATTAGCCACGTCTGCATTAAATTCTTTTACTCCTGCTAATTTTCTTAAAGGACCATAAAGTTTAATTTTTCTAATCATTAATCTGCCTCCAAAAAACACCAGTTATCATCTTGTATAGAATAAATATACCAATCTGTCATGTACAGCTTACAATTTTTTATATCAGCTTCAGATGGATCGGCATTGCCTTCTACATGAGAATGAATAATTGCAAGTATGTCAGCACCACTATCTATACAAGCTGCATAATCTAAAGGATCTATAGCGAAAGTAACTTCTTCTTCTAAATGGGATGCAAGATTTTTACAGGGATAAAAAAATTCATTTCCACCTCTTTCTACTAAAAAACCACATCCCTCTGCTGGCTTACTTTTTATAAAATGTTTTTTAGCGTCTTCTTTCCAGTTCATACAAAAACAAAAGTACCTGTAGCTGGGAATCTGTCTTTTGTAATTTGCTTTCTAGGTAAAAATAAATCCTCAAAATCAATAGTATTTACTAATTCAAAACTACAAATTTCATTATTTTCAACCAATTTTTTATTTATTTGATAATGGTGTGACTCTAATTCTTTAGTTTGATCTGGTGAGCCAAATGGATTTGTATTATTAGTAAAATTATCAGCATCTAAAAACCGAGCCATGGTTCTTTTTCTTATTACTTCTGCTTTTTGTAAATCATTAAAAGGTGTTATTTGGTTTACTAATTCTAAAATTGTTGAGAAATTACTAATAGCATTTGCAAAAGTTATTGTAGGTCTTGCCATGACTGTATTATCACCAGTTTCAAAACCCTCTATCTGGCAAGCAACAGCAGTGTAAGTTTCACCTTGCCATTTTATGTCAGTACTTATACCATTTGTTCCATTGTGAAATTTATAACTAATAGTAGGGTTTGCATTGGTTTCACTGTAATGCAATCCAGATACCAGTTTTATTTCAAATAATTCAATAATTGATATATTTTCTAAATTTTGTAATTCCGTTACAGGAATAGTAGTTTCAATACTCATGGCTGGAATACCTCGTCAAAAGTTGCTGATATAGTAACCCTATTTAAATATGTATTTGTTCTTGTATATTTATCGCAAACGAATGTTCTTGCTGTGCTTGTAGCTGGTGGAGTGAACGTAAAACTTTGACTTAATTTTGCTCTTTCATCAAAAAAAGCTAAAATTTTATCTCCATCAGCAAGTGAAACAATAAAAGTCAAACTATAAGATTTAGGGTTTTGATTAAGGCCAAAAGTATTTCTTGACCTATAGCCATCCCCAAATTGTACTGTAATGATTTTCGGAGAAGCAATTTCACTAGAGTTATAAGTAGGTGTTGTTGCACCTGCGGTAGTACCAAGTGTTGAATCGTCAAATGTAGCCA
>MDSZ01015855.1_pt1 | contig 17294 bp, 18 predicted proteins | sample 811201 | NCBI WGS metagenome assembly MDSZ01 (sample SAMN05326647, study PRJNA326480) | marine metagenome | isolation source: seawater | place: Indian Ocean: North | collected 2010
CAAGAAAATCTATAGTACAAAATTTAAAAGACCAAGGTAGTCTCGTTAAAGTTGAAACGATTAACAATAAGGTTCCGTATGGTGATAGGTCAAATACAATTATTGAACCACTATTAACTGAACAATGGTTTGTTAATGCTAAAAAATTATCAAAAAAACCGATTAATATTGTAAAAAATAATAAAACAATATTTTTTCCAAATAATTGGACAAAAACTTTTTTTCAATGGATGAAAAATATTGAGCCCTGGTGTATTTCAAGACAAATTTGGTGGGGTCATAGGATTCCTGCTTGGTATGATGGAAATAATAATGTGTTTGTGGCTGAAAATAAAAAAGATGCATTACTTTTGGCTAAGAAAAAAAACAAAAATAAATATATTGAACTAAATCAAGAGACTGATGTTTTAGATACATGGTTTTCCTCTGCATTATGGCCTTTTGCAACTTTGGGCTGGCCAGCTAAGACTAAGGAATTAAAAAAATTTTATCCAACATCAGTGCTTGTTACTGGATTTGATATAATATTTTTTTGGGTTGCTCGAATGCTTATGATGGGTAATTATTTTAAAAAACAAACTCCGTTTAAAAAAGTTTATGTACATGCTCTTGTTAGAGATGAAAAAGGGCAAAAAATGTCTAAGTCAAAAGGTAATGTAATTGATCCTTTAGATTTAATAAGTGAATTCGGAGCTGATAGTTTAAGATTTACATTAATCTCAATGGCATCTCCAGGCAGAGATGTGAAATTATCTAGAAATAGAGTAGTTGGCAGTAGAAATTTTATTACTAAAATATGGAGTGCTAATAATTTTTTGAAATTAAATAATTGTAAATTAAGAAAAAAAATTCTTTTAGATAAAATTAAAAATCCTATAAATCAATGGATATTTAATGAATTTATAAAAACACAAAATTTAGTCTCAAAGAATATAGAAATTTTTAGGTTTGATGAAGCTGCCAAATACGCTTATCAGTTTGTTTGGCATTCATATTGTGACTGGTATCTAGAGTTTCTAAAGCCAATTTTAAATTCCAATAATAAATCGGCAATAAATGAAGCAAAATCTTTTTCATCTTTTATGATGGCAAATATATTAAAAATTTTACATCCATTTATACCTTTTTTTTCAGAGTCATTATGGTTTAAAAATCAATATAAGACCTTGTTCAAAGAATATTTAATTACTTCTCGATGGCCAGATTATAAAACTCAAAAAAAATATAACAAAAATCAAATTGAAATTAATAATTTAATTGAACTGATTTCTAATATTAGATCAGTTAAGGCTGAATTAAAGATAGCCCCAAAATTATCTTGTGATATTCAATTCTCTGAAAAATCAGGAAAATTAATGAAATTGATAATCAAAAATTCAAATTTATTAAAGACTGTAGGCAGAATTAACTCTATTAAATATGATAATAATAACCGAAATGTAGTAGATATGATTGTTTTAAATGAGAAAATATCGTTGATTTTTGATGAAGAAGTAGATTTAACATCTCAAAAAGAGAGAATTTCACAAAAAATAGAAACTATAAAGAAACAAATTGAAGTCTTAAATAATAAGCTAAAAAACGAGAACTATATTAAAAAGGCTCCTAAAGAATTAATTAAAAATGACAAAAAAATGATTAATGAATTAACTATTGAAGATACTAAATTAAGAAGTATTGTATCAAGCATAAATTAATTATGTCAAAAATTAACAAAAAAAAATTACCAAGTCGGCATACTTCTCTAGGACCGGATAGAGCCCCACACAGATCGTTTTATTATGCTATGGGTGAAACCGAACAAGATGTTGCTAAACCTTTCGTTGGAGTCGTCTCTACATGGAATGAAGCTGCCCCTTGTAATACTGCTCTTATGAGACAAGCTCAGTCAGTAAAAAAAGGTGTAAAAGAATTTGGTGGAACGCCGAGAGAATTTTGCACAATAACAGTAACAGATGGAATAGCAATGGGGCATGAAGGTATGAAATCCTCTTTAATTTCTAGGGAGATAATTGCTGACTCAGCTGAATTAACTGTAAGAGGACATTGTTATGATGCTTTAGTAGGTATAGCAGGATGTGATAAATCTTTACCAGGATTAATGATGTCAATGCTTAGATTAAATGTGCCTAGTGTTTTTATTTACGGAGGTTCAATTTTACCGGGCAAATATAAAGGAAAAGACGTTACGGTTGTCGATGTATTTGAAGCTGTTGGAAAACATTCTTCAGGCGCAATGACATCTGAAGAATTAAGAGAACTAGAATTAGTTGCTTGTCCAAGCGCAGGTGCTTGTGGTGGACAATTTACTGCAAATACAATGGCCTGTGTGTCAGAGGCAATAGGTCTAGCTTTACCATATTCAGCGGGGACTCCTGCTCCATATGAAGAAAGAGATAAATATGCATTCGAGAGTGGGCAAGCAGTTATGAGTTTATTAGAAAAAAATATCAAACCAAGAGATATAGTTACTAGAAAGTCTTTAGAAAATGCTGCAACAATAGTAGCAGCTACAGGAGGATCTACCAATGCAGCTCTTCATTTGCCAGCCTTAGCAAATGAAATTGGTGTAAAATTTGATTTGATGGATGTAGCGAAGATTTTTAAAAAGACTCCCTACCTTGCAGATTTAAAACCTGGAGGAAAGTATGTTGCAAAAGACATGTGGGAAGCAGGTGGCGTACCAATGTTATTGAAAACTTTATATGATGGCGGTTTTATACATGGTAATTGTATAACAGTAACTGGTAAAACAATTAAAGAAAATTTAAAAGATATAAATTTTAACACTAATCAAAAAGTTTTAAGAGAATATAACAATCCATTGTCTCCAGATGGTGGAGTAGTCGGATTAAAAGGAAATTTAGCACCCGATGGTGCAATAGTTAAAATAGCAGGATTAAAAAAATTAAAATTTACTGGTAAAGCTAGATGTTTTGATAATGAAGAAGACGCAATGAGAGCAGTACAGTCAAAAAAATATAAAGATGGTGATGTAATAATCATTAGATATGAAGGACCTAGAGGAGGCCCAGGCATGAGAGAAATGCTTTCTACTACTGGAGCAATTTATGGTCAAGGAAAAGGAGAAAAAGTTGCTTTAATAACAGATGGAAGATTTTCAGGAGCTACAAGAGGTTTTTGTGTTGGCCATGTAGGCCCGGAAGCAGCACTTGGAGGACCTATTGCTCTGCTAAAAAATGGAGACACAATAGATATAGATGCAAAAAAAGGAACAATTAATGTAAGGTTAACCAAAGCTCAATTGTTATCAAGAAAGAAAAAATGGAAAGCAAAAAAATCTGCGTTTGGCTCAGGAACTCTTTGGAAGTACGCACAAACTGTTGGACCAGCCTATTTAGGCGCACCAACACATCCAGGTAAAAAAAAGGAAGTAAAAGAGTACTCTAAGATTTAATGAAAATTAAACCTGTTATTTTATGTGGAGGATCAGGAACTAGATTATGGTCTGATCCACAGAGAAAACAAGTTAAACAATTTATAGATTTTGGTGGTTGGACATTATTAGGTAAAACACTGAACAGGATAAAAAATCCATTATTTGACTCACCTATAATTAGCACAAATCTAAAATATGTTAAAGAAATCAAAAAACATTTGAAAAAACACAATGTAAGAAAATATAAAATAATACTTGAACCTATTAAAAAAAATACAGGACCAGCGGTTTTAGCGGCCGCACTTATCGATAATATTCCAAAAAATCAACCTATGATTATTTTATCATCAGACCATTTAATAGAAAATATTAATATTTTTAATAAAAAAATTAAAAAGAATAAAAAAAATCTCACTAATAAGAATATCTTTATTTTTGGTGTTAAGCCAAGTTTCCCTTCTAGTCAGTTTGGATATTTTATTTCTAAAAAGATTAAAGAACAACATAAAGTACATAAATTTTATGAAAAACCAATAATACAAAAGGCAAAACAAATAATAAAAAAAGGCGCTTACTGGAATTCTGGAATGTTTTTTATGAGAAAAGACTCTATAATAAATAATTTTAAGAAATATCAATCCAAAATTTATAAAAATACATTATTATCAATTAAAAAAGGTAGATTTAAAAATAATATACTATTTCTTAATAAAAGTTTTTTTATAAAAAATTTATCTAAATCTTTTGATCGCGCAATATTAGAAAAAACTAAAGATACCTTCGCAATTAAAATAAATATACCATGGTCTGATCTTGGTAGTTGGAAAGAAATTTTGCTGATGTTTAATAGAAATAAAAAAAGATATTATAAAAAAAATCAACTATTTTATAGACCATGGGGAAACTATATTAATTTGTTTAGAGGCAGTAATTTTTTAATTAAAGAAATTTATATAAAATCAAATGGAATTTTAAGTTTACAGAAACATTTTTTTAGATCAGAACATTGGGTTATTACTCAAGGTAATCCTAAGATAACATTAAATAAAAAAAAATTTATATGCAAACCATTTGAGACAATATTTATACCAAAAGGGGCAATACACAGAATACAAAACCCCAATAAAAAGCCTGTAAAAATAATGGAGGCACAATTAGGTTCAGTTCTTAAAGAAACAGATATTGTACGTTATGAAGATATTTACGGAAGGATTAATTAATCTCTAGTTCAATAGGTGTATGATCTGAAGGCTTATTTTTTGATCTAGGATTTTTATTAATTTTTATTGAATGAATATTATTGATCAAATTATCAGATAATAGAAAATGATCAATTCGCATGCCGTAATTTTTTTGCCAAGACCCTGCAAAATAATCCCAAAAAGTAAATTCTTGTTTATCTTTGTTCTTAAGTCTATACACATCTTCAAAACCTAAATTTACTAATTCTCGAAATTTCTTTCTTATTTCTAATTTACCTAAAGCATCATTCTCATATCTCTTAAAATCGTAAACATCAATTTCTTCTGGTATGATATTAAAATCACCAGCTATCAATATATTTGGATTTTTTGACAATTTTTTTTTTATATTTAAAATAAATTTTTTTAACCATTCTTTTTTATAATCATATTTTTTAGTATTTATAGGATTTCCATTTGGGACGTAAATATTTATTAATTCAACTTTTTTTTTTCCTAAATTGATCTCTCCAGTTATTATTCTAGCCTGATTTAAATCATCAATTATAAAATTTTTGTTTACTTTCTGAATTTCAATTTTAGAAATTATAGCTACCCCATTATAACTTTTTTGACCAAATACGTAGCTTTTATATCCATACTTATCAAAATTATCATATGGAAAGCTATCGTCTTGAGTTTTAATTTCTTGAAATAAAATTATATCTGGTGAGTTTTCTTCAATATATTCATTTATATTAGCTGTTCTGGCTCTAACAGAATTTACATTCCAAGAAACAATTTTCATTATAAAGAAAAAGACAATCCACAGCCACAAGACATTTTAGCTTTAGGATTTTCGATTATAAAAGAGCTTCCTATCATTTCTTTTTTGTAATCTACAGTTGATCCCTCTAAATATTTAAAAGAAATTTGATCAATTAATGTTTTATTAATTACAGTATCATTAGAATTAATTTTTTCGACTAAATCGAAATTATACTTAAAACCTGAACATCCACCACCTTTAACAGTAATGCGAAAAAAGGTATTAGGACCTGTTTCAGATGTAATTTTTTCTATTTGATCAGATGCATTTTTTGTAAATATAATTTTTTTATTCATTTATATAAGTATAACTAGTATACAATTTAAAGATATTCTATGCAAAAAAAAATAAATAATAGGTATTCAAATTTAGCAATAATTTTAAATACAAAAGGCAGACTATATAATGAACCTAAGAACAATATTAGGACCCCTTTTCAAAGAGATAGAGACAGAATTATACATTCAACAGCATTTAGACGCTTGAAACATAAAACACAAGTTTTTGTAAATACTAACGATGATCATTATAGAACCAGGATTACACATAGTTTAGAGGTATCTCAAATAGCTAGGTCTTTGGCTAAATACTTTAAAATAAATGAAGATTTAACTGAAACACTAAGTCTTGCGCATGATTTGGGTCATACACCCTTTGGACATGCTGGTGAAGAGATCTTAAATGTATGTATGAACAAACATGGTGGGTTTGACCATAATGTACAAACATTAAGAATAGTAACTTTACTAGAAAAAAAATATTTCAAATTTGATGGATTGAATTTAACTTTAGAAACTTTAGAAGGTTTAGTAAAACATAATGGTCCTGTAAAAAAAACATATGATCTTAATAAGATAATAAACGTTAAAATTTTTAAAAATAAACTTAACTTTAAAAACAATCCTTCTTTAGAGGCACAAATTGCGTCTATTTCAGATGATGTAGCATATAATAGTCATGATTTAGAAGATGGGCTTAGAGCTAATTTATTTAATTTGAATGATTTAGGTGATATTTTTATATTAAAAGATATTATTAGGAAATACCGAAAATTTGTTAAAAAAGAAAAAAAGGAAATAATTATTAGACAGATCTCGAGGGATCTAATTAACGAAATGGTAAAAGATATAATAATTAAAACAAATCAGAATATAAAAAGTAATAAGATTAATAATATAAAGATATTAAATAATTCAAAATTTCCATTGGTTGAGTTTTCTTCAAAAATGAAAAGATTAGATTATGAAATAAAAAATTTTTTAAAAATTAATATGTATAATAACTCCACAGTATTAAAAAAAACTAATGAAGGTAAAAAAATTATTGAAATTTTATTTAAAAAGATTGCTAATAATCCAAAAAAATTTATAGAGCCAGTTAAGCTACGAAGATTTGGTAAATACAGGTGTATAAGTGACTATATATCAGGGATGACTGATAGATATGCGATTAACCTTTTCAGAGGGATTAAATGAATATTATTAAAGATATAAATGAAGAAATAAAAAAAATTATCAAGAAAAACAAAAAATTTTTAGAAATAAATAATATTAATGTTTTAGATAAAATTCAACTAGAAATTCCACCGGAAAAATATGATTATGATTTTTCATCTAACGCAGCTATGATAATTTCTAAAATTAATAAATTAAACACAATAGCATTAGCAGAAAAAATTCGTTTAGTTTTACTTAAAAATAAAAATTTATTTAAGGATATAAATATTGCCGGTCCAGGTTTTCTGAATTTAAATTTATCTGAAGATAAATTTATAAAATCTATAAATAAAATATTAAAAAAAAAAGATTATGGAGCGAGTAAATATAAAAATAAATACAATATTGAATTTGTCTCAGCCAATCCAACAGGCCCAATTCATGTTGGACACAGCAGAGGAGCAATCTTTGGGGACGTCTTATCAAATTTACTAAAATTTAACGGAAATAAAGTTGTTAAAGAATATTATATTAACGATTATGGGAATCAAATAATAAATTTTACTAAATCTGTTTTTTTGAGACTTCGAGAAATTAAACACAATGAACAATTTTCTGATGACCCAAATTTATACCCAGGACTATATGTTAAGGACATTGCAAAAGAAATATTGAAAAGAAGACCTAATATAAATTTAAAAAAATTTGAAAATATATTTAATTTTTTAAAAAAAAATTCCGTTATGTTATCCATGAATTTAATAAAAGAAGACTTAAAAAAACTTGGTATAAGTCATGATAATTTTACATCAGAAACAGATATTGTTGAAAAAAAATTTTTAAATCAAATCATTAAAATTTTAAAAAAAAGAAAAATAGTTATAAATGATTATCTTGAACCACCTAAAGGTGCTGAAAAATTAGACTGGAAAAAGATTAAACGTTTAGTTTTTAAATCAACTTTATACGGAGATGATGCTGATAGAGCCTTACAAAAAAATGATGGTAGTTGGACTTATTTTGCCAATGACCTTGCTTATCATTATTATAAAATAAAAAGATATAATAGTAATTTAATAAATATACTCGGAGCAGATCATACTGGTTATGTAAAAAGAATAACATCAGCTGTAAAAGCCATATCAAATGGCAAAGTTATGTTAAATTGTAAAGTCTGCCAACTCGTTAAATTATTTAAGAACGGTGAACCATTTAAAATGTCCAAGAGATCAGGCGAATTTGTATCAGTTAGTGAATTATTAAAAGAAGTAAATAGAGATGCTCTTAGATTTATGATGTTATATAGAAGCAACGATGTAGAATTGGATTTTGACTTTGCTAAAGTTATAGAAAAGAGTAAGGACAACCCAGTATTCTACGTTCAATACTGTAATGCGAGAATTAATTCAATTTTTTCGACTATAAATGAGAGCATCAATAAAAAAATTCTAATAAAAAAAAATTTTGATAATTTAAATCATTATGAAAAAAAAATAATTAGAAAAATATTTGAGTGGCCAAATATTATTGAGAATTCGTCGATTAAATTAGAGCCTCATAGAATTCCTTTTTATCTATATGAGCTTTCTACAATTTTTCACTCATATTGGAGCAAGGGAAATAATGATGTTAATTTTAGATTTATAGAAAATGGAAAAATAAAAAATGTAAAATCTCTCGTAATTTTAAAATTAATCTCAATAACCTTAACTAATGGAATGAAAATTTTAGGTGTTTCGCTACCTAAGAAAATGTAATGTTGAAAAGAATATTTGATATTATCTTAATAATTTTTCTAATTTCTTTTTTGTATTATATTATTATTATTTATAAATCAGATTTAAATATTAAAAAAATATATGAAAATAGATCTAAAAATACTGATATAGATTTATCGAAGTATGATATTCCTATTTTGCAGTCTGATACTAAGAATGTAATAGAATTTAATGAAGATATAACTAACAATAAATTTCAAAAAAAAAGAAATTTTTGGAATTTAATTAAAAATAAATGAATAGAAAATCTATAATAATAAGTTTATCAGGTTACAATCTAACAAAAAAAGAAAAACAATTAATTTTAAAGTATAAGCCATGGGGTATTATTCTATTTGCCAGAAATATTGTTTCTATAAAACAGTGTCGAAACTTGACAAATGAAATACGTAAATTAATGAAGGATAACAAATATCCAATTTTAGTAGATGAAGAAGGTGGTACAGTGAGTAGAATAAAAAATATATACAACAACAAGTTTTCTCAAAAATACTTTGGTGAAATATATGAAAAGAATCAAATAATTGGAACTCAAGTTTATACAAAGTATATAAACAGGATATCAAATATACTAATAAAGTTAGGTATAAATATTAATACTGCTCCAGTTATGGATATGTTATCAGCAAGAACCACTGATATTTTAAAAAATCGATGTTATTCAAAGAATATTAATACTGTAAGAAAATTGAGTATCAATTGTATCAATAATCAGAAATTAAATAAGATAGCATCTGTTATAAAACATTTACCAGGGCATGGATGCACAAGCATAGATAGTCACAAAAAGCTACCATTCGTAAATAAAAGTTTACAACTGTTAAAAGAAACAGACTTTTTGTGTTTTAAAAATATACAATCTTTTTTTGGAATGACTTCACATATAATCTATAATTCAATTGACAAAAATTATCCATGCACGCACTCAAAAATATTAATAAACAAAATAATAAGAAAATATATTGGATTTAAGGGTTTGCTGATATCAGACGATATATCAATGAAAGCTTTAAAATTAAGTTTAGTTAATAATGCAAAACTTGCACTATCTTCAGGTTGTAATTTAGTTTTACATTGCTCAGGAAAATCAAAAGAAACAGAATTATTATTAAAAAACCTACCATATATTGATAAATTTACTAAAAAAAAAACATCAGAATTTTATAAATTTTTAAGTTAATATTAATAATGGAATCAAAAAAAAATTTAATATCTGTAGATATACCTAATTTTAAAGGACCTTTAGACTTATTATTAGATTTAGCAAAAACACAAAAAGTAGATTTAGCAGAAATCTCAATTACTTTATTAGCTGAACAATTTTTAGATCAAATTAAAAAAACTAAAAATCTTAATCTTGAAGCAGCATCAGAGTATCTTGTTATGGCTACTTGGCTGGCTTACTTAAAATCAAAACTTTTATTACCAGATGATCAAGATGATGATTTTAAAGCTTTAGAAGTTGCAGAAAAACTTAAACTACAATTAAAAAAATTGGAATTAATAAGATTACTATCAGATCAATTATTAAAAAGAAAAAGAATTGGAAGGGATATTTTCTATAGAGGAATGAAAGGAGGCATTAGGTCAATCTACACCCCTGTTTATGATATTTCTTTATACGAGCTTTTAAAAACGTACTCTACAATTAAAATGCAAAAAGCTTTTAAAACCATTAATATTCCTAAATTACCAGTTTTAACCACACAAGCAGCAATTAAAGAAATTAATAATAATTTAGAAAATATACTTGAATGGAAAAACGTATTTGAATTTATACCCAGTCATTATTTAAAAAATAAAAATCTTAAAAAAACTGGCATAGCTGGATTATTCTCAGCTTGTTTAGAATTATCCAAAGAGGGTACAATTAGAATCTCCCAAAATAAGATATTTGATGAACTTATGATTAAAAAAAATTAATTATGAAAAAAAAAGAAAAAAATAAAGATAATATTATTAATTTTCCTCAAAAAATGTCTCCATATGAGAGAAAAGTTGAAGCTATTCTTTTTGCTGCTTCGGAACCTTTAGATATAGAAACAATTTCAAATAGATTAAAAAATAATATTAATGTAGAAAAGATACTTCTAAAAATTCAAAAAGATTATAAAAAAAGAGGAATAAATTTGGTAAGTATTAAAGGAAGGTGGTCTTTCAGAACAGCTGAAGACTTATCAAGCTCAATGGCATTACAAAAATCAGCTCAAAGAAAGTTATCAAAAGCTACTATAGAAACGTTAGCAATAATTGTATATCACCAACCCGTTACTCGATCAGAAATTGAGGAGATAAGAGGTGTTGCTTTTGGTACAGGAACCATGGATATATTGCTTGAGCTTGATTGGGTAAGACCAGCTGGAAGAAAAAATATTCCTGGAAAACCTATTCAGTATTGCACAACAGAGAACTTTTTAAACCACTTTAATATACAAAAACTTTCTGATTTACCTTCTGTAGAGGAGCTTAGCTCAGCTGGGCTCATTGACACTTCCTCTGTTGACGCATCAATTTTTGGTACAAATAAATTTTTTAAAGAACAATCTAATGATAAAGAAAACATTTACAAAAATATAGAAAAAGCTATAGATGAGGCTCCAGAGAATGAAAAATAATGTTATTTTTTTAAGATAAATTGATGTATAAGTATTGTATATGAGTATAGGTTTTTGGCAAATAGCAATAGTTGTAGTACTAGTAGTATTACTATTTGGAAGAGGGAAAATTTCTGATTTGATGGGTGATGTTGCTAAGGGTATTAAAAGTTTTAAAAAAGGCATGTCAGATAACCCAGAGAATACTAACAAAGATACTGAAGATAAAAACAATTCTAACAGTTAAATCAGATGCCACAAATAGGTTGGTTTGAATTACTTATAATAGTAGTAGTAGCAATTCTTTTTATTGGACCAAAAGATTTTCCAATAGTTCTCAACAAATTAGGAAATTGGTTAGGTTCAATTAAAAGATATTTTTCCGAAGTGCAAAAAAGCGCTGATGATTTAACTAAAATTGACGATAGTAGTGTTGAGAAAGAAAAAACTAAAGATGAATGAAAAGATTGATGAAAAACAACAATCATTTGTTTCACACTTAACTGAGTTAAGAACAAGATTAATAAGATCATTCATATTCTTATTAGGTACGTTTGTTTTTTGTTATTTTTTTTCTAAAGAAATATACAGTTTTTTAGTAAAGCCTTACTCCGACGCTGTTATCTCAAGTAATTTGGAAAGACGATTAATTTTTACAGCCTTACATGAGGCCTTTTTGACTTATTTAAAAGTATCTTTTTTTGCTTCAATTTTCATAACAAGCCCAATATTTTTAAGTCAAATATGGAAATTTATTGCACCTGGTTTGTATAAAAATGAAAAGAAGGCATTATTACCTTACTTAGTAGCAACTCCTATATTATTCTTATTGGGTGGATTATTAGTTTATTATTTAATTATGCCATTAGCTATAAAATTTTTTTTAAGTTTTGAAACTCCAGCATCAACCGAAATGTTAGCAATACAATTGGAGGCAAAAGTAAATGAGTATCTATCTTTAATAATGAAATTAATATTTGCATTTGGTTTAAGTTTTCAACTTCCAGTAGTTCTAAGTCTATTAGCAAGAGTTGGATTTATTGACTCTACATATTTAAAAAAAAGAAGAAAATATGTAATAGTGATCATATTTGCTTTTGCAGCTATTCTCACACCTCCAGATCCAATAACACAAATTGGGTTAGCTATACCTTTATTATTATTATATGAATTTTCAATTTTTACTGTAAAATTTATAGAAAAGAAAAAAAATGCATAATATTAAAGATATTAGAAAAAATATAAAATTTTACAAAAAAAAAATCCAAGAAAGATTTTCAAACATTAACTTTGATGATTTATTGGCTTTTGACTCGGAAAATCGAAGCCTGATTAAAGCAAAAGAAAATCTTGAAATGGAAAAAAAAAATATTTCAAAGACAAAAAATGAAAAAAATTTTGAAAGATCTAAAAAGTTAACTGATGAAATTAAAAAGATTTCAATTAAACAAAACATTTTACAAAATAAGATAAATGATATTTTAGTTTATATACCTAATATTGCTCTAGACGACGTGCCAGTTGGCAAAGACTTCAAATCTAACAAAATTATAAAAAAAGTTGGTGAAATAAGAAAGTTTAATTTTAATATTAAGTCGCATTTTGAAATTGGCGAAAATAAAAAAGAAATGGATTTCGAAACATCATCAAAAATATCAGGTTCCAGATTTGTTTTACTTAAAAATAAGTTAGCTTTATTAGAGAGGGCACTTATAAATTTTATGATCGATATGCATACAAAGAAATTTGGATACATTGAAATATCACCACCACTAATTGTTAATGAGGATATAATGTTTGGGACCGGTCAACTTCCTAAGTTCGAAAAAGATCAATATGAAATTATAAATATAGATAAAAAAGATCGTAAGTTTTTAATTCCAACTGCAGAAGTCGTATTGACGAATATAGTCAAAAATAGAGTTATAGATGAAAAAAATTTACCATTAAGATTTGTTGCATCAACTCCGTGTTTTAGAAGAGAGGCCGGTAGTTATGGCAAAGAAACAAAAGGTCTTATGAGGCAACATCAATTTTATAAAGTTGAATTGGTAAGTATTATTCAGCCTGAAAAAAATTTGCAAGAATTAGATAGAATGTTAAATTGTGCTGAAGAAATTCTTAAAGCATTACAACTACCATACCAACTAGTACTTTTGTCATCTGGTGACATGGGTTTTAGTGCTGAGAAAACCTATGATATTGAGGCTTGGATGCCTTTTGAAAAAAAATATAGAGAAATATCAAGTTGCTCTTCTTGTGGAGTATTTCAATCAAAAAGAATGCAAGCAAAGTATAAAGGAGCAAAAGACACAAATTTTTTAGGAACATTAAATGGTTCAGGCTTAGCAGTTGGTAGATTGATGATAGCTTTAATGGAAACTTATCAAAATGAAGATGGATCAATAACGATACCAAAAGTTCTTCAAAATTACATGCATAATTTAGAAAAAATCTAATTTATTAGTCTTGTTAAAACAATACTTTTAATATAATTATTCGTAATATGAGTGGTCAAAACCTAGCACAATTTATTCCTTTAATTTTAATCTTTGTAATATTTTATTTTTTTCTAATTAGACCTCAACAAAAAAGAGTTAAGCAGCATAGAGAAATGGTTCAAGGTCTTAAGAGAGGTGATGAAGTTATAACTTCTGGAGGTATCATAGGAACTGTTGATAAAGTAATGGACGATGATAGAATAGAGGTAATATTATCTGAGAATGTTAAAGTTCAAATAATCAAGTCTACGATTACAAGTTTACTTAAAAATAAAGAAGAAATAAAAAAATAATCTTATTTTGTGTTAAATTTTTCTAAAATAAAAATATTTGCAATGTATATTTTTATTATAGTAATTAGTGTTTTTGCATTATTTAACCTAAGTTCAAACAATAATTATTTTGATAAAAAAATAAACTTAGGTTTGGATTTACAAGGTGGATCCTACCTTTTATTAGAAATTAATACTGACTCAATAATAAAAGAAAGGATACAAAATAAAGTACTACCACTAAAGAAGGATTTACAATTAAATAAGATTAGTTATTCAAATTTTAAAATAAAAGACCAAGAAATATTATTTAATATAGAAAAAAAAGATCAAGATAGGTTTAAAAATTTATTTTTTAAAAAAAAAGATAATATAATAAATCAATTTATTCCAGAATATAATACACATGAACTCGATTATGATTTGCAAAATGGGATAATAAAAATTTTTTTTTCAAAATTCGGCATAGTTTCAATTAATAATAGAGCGCTCAAACAATCAATAGAAATTGTTAGAAAAAGAATTGATGATTTTGGTACAAAAGAACCTACAATACTACAAAGAGGCCAAAAAAGAATTCTAGTAGAATTACCAGGAATAAATAATCCAGAAAGAATAAAAAATCTCTTAGGTAAAACTGCCAAATTAAATTTTAGATTAGTAAATGATAAAGATAATGATTTTGGTTCAGAAAAAATGACTGCAGATAATGGTGAAACTTTATTAATTAGTAAAAGAATAATTATGAGTGGAGATAATTTAATTGATGCACAGCCAAGATTAGATAGTCAATCAAATCAACCTGTTGTTTCTTTTCGATTGGATAGATTGGGATCGCAAAAATTTGGTATTGCAACTTCGCAAAATGTAGGAAAAAGACTTGCTATTATTCTTGACAAGAACGTAATTAGTTCACCATCAATTAGAGAGCCTATTACTGGTGGGAATGGAATTATTTCAGGAAATTTTACATTTCAGGAAGCAACAGATCTTGCATTATTACTACGCTCTGGTGCTTTACCAACGCCAATAGAAATTGTTGAGGAAAGAACTGTTGGGCCGGACTTAGGCGAAGACTCTATAAAATCTGGATCAATTTCATTAATAGTAGGATTATTTTTTGTGATTGCTTATATTATATTCAAATATAGATTTTTCGGCATAATCGCTAATGTTTCATTAATTATCAATTTAGTGTTACTAATTGGAATATTAACTTTAGTAGAGGCAACACTTACTTTACCAGGGATAGCAGGTATTATTTTAACTGTTGGAATGGCTGTAGACGCAAATGTACTTATATTTGAGAGAATCAGAGAAGAATTGAAAACAGAAAAAACTGCTATACATGCTTTTGATGTTGGTTATAGAAAGGCCCAAATAACAGTTTTTGATGCAAATATAACTACGTTGATAGCAGCAGTGATTCTTTTTTTCTTTGGTTCCGGGCCAGTTAAAGGGTTCGCAGTGACTTTGGGTATTGGAATTATAACTACGTTATTTTCTGCTTATTATGTAGCAAGACATCTTATCTCAATTTTTGTATTAAATAAGAAAGACGAAAGTATTACTTTATAAAGATGCAAATAAATTTTGTAAAATATTTTAAAATATCAATACTCTTTTCATCAATAATATTTACTGCTAGTTTTTTATTAATCTTATTTAAAGGACTAAATTACGGAATTGACTTTAAAGGTGGGACTTTGATGGAAATAAATATATCTGAAGATCAAATTAAAATTGAAGATATCCGAGGGTCACTTGATAATCTTAATCTAGGAGATGTAAACGTAAAACAATTTGGTCAAAAAGGAAATTATTTAATAAAAATAGAAAAAAAAATTGATAAAGATCAAAAATTAATTCAGTCTCTAAAAGAAAATTTTAATAATAAATTGAATACGGAAATTAAATATAGAAGAACTGAGGCAGTTGGTCCAAAAGTAAGTGCAGAACTTTTAAAATCAGGTTTAATAGCTATAAGCTTGTCACTTTTTGCAATGTTGTTTTATATTTGGATTAGATTTGAGTGGCAATTTAGCTTAGGGTCAATAGTTGCTTTAATACACGATGTTTTAATCACTGTTGGTATTTTTTCATTATTATCAATCGAAATAAACTTATCTATTATCGCTGCTGTATTAACTATAGTAGGATATTCAATGAATGATACGGTAGTGATATATGATCGAATTCGTGAAAATTTAAATAAATATCACAAAATGGATATAAAAGAAATTTCAAACCTTTCCATAAATGAAACTCTTTCAAGAACCCTTATAACTTCAATAACTACTCTATTAGCATTATTTTCTATATTTGTCTTGGGTGGTGAAATACTTCGAGGATTTTCATTCGCTATGATATTAGGAGTTTTAATAGGTACTTATTCCTCAATTTTTATAGCTTCACCAATTTTAGGATTCTTAAAGGTTAGCTATAAAACTATGCAAAAAAAAGAGGAACAAATTGTTCCTTAATACAAATTCTGAGCGGCTACCATAGTTAACAACATTGGAAATGAAAGTAACGTATTAATTCTAGACGTAATCATTGCTTTCTTTGAAGCAATAATTTTTTCATCTGGTTCACAGTCAATTAAACCCAAAGCTTTTTTTTGATTAGGCCAAATAATAAACCAAACATTATAAGCCATTATGATACCAAGCCACATTCCTATTCCTATAGTTGTATTTTTTCCTCCTCCACTTCCTATTCCTAAAGTCATAGACTGATGAAGATAACCATTTAAGTAAGCAACTATTAAACCTGTAATTATGGTAGTAACTGCTGCCCATCTAAACCAAAAAAGAACATTTGGAGCTATAACTTTATTTATAGCAGGTTTATGCTCTTCATTTATTTTTGGCATACTTGGGATTTGAACAAAATTTAGGTACCATAATAATCCAACCCACATTATACCAGCAATTACATGAATATACCTAAACAGCCAACTGTAAAAATATCTGTCAAACGCGAAACCATCACTCAAAAAATATAGAACAAAAAATAATAGAAAAGCAATTATTAACGAAGCATGGACTGTTTTAGACAAAGATTGTAAAAAACTGTACATTCTTCAACATAGCATAAAATTATAAATCATGCAGTTTTTTTCATTTTACTGCTCAAGATTTCTTTAAGGAATTGCCCTGTATAACTATTTTTTTGATCAGAAACCTTTTCAGGAGTTCCTTCTGCTATTATTTTTCCTCCAAAAATACCACCTTCAGGACCCATATCAATAATATGGTCAGCAGTTTTTATTACATCTAAATTATGCTCAATTACTACAAC
>MDSZ01192651.1_pt1 | contig 17294 bp, 18 predicted proteins | sample 811201 | NCBI WGS metagenome assembly MDSZ01 (sample SAMN05326647, study PRJNA326480) | marine metagenome | isolation source: seawater | place: Indian Ocean: North | collected 2010
TATAGATTGCATGTCCCTAAGAACAAATTTCATACTACTGAAAGAAGCGTAGCGCAAAAAGATCTTGACACTTGGAACTTTGTTGTAGATAATAAGGTGTTAATACATGGGGCAAAGCAAAATTACTTTGAGCCAAAAGAAGATGTAGTCCCTCCTATTGATAAGTTAATAGCGCGAAAGAAGTTAGAATTATCAGAGTTAGAAGTGGAGATTGCCGAATTAGAGCAGTTAAAACTTCTTTCTGACAAATATGGAGAGGTTTTGCTTGGTTAAAACATGTGATTGTGGTTCACAATTATTTAATTTAACGAGATGTGACGACAATCCGCCAATAACAAATCCAAAGTATATGTATAAATGTATAGAATGTGGCAAGGAGGAAATAATATGAGAGCAATAACTTACGGTAGAATATCTACAGACTTGCAGAGCGAGACTTCTGTTCAAGAGCAGACTCGCCGTTGTAGGCAATATATAGAGATGAAGGGGTGGGATTTTGTCGATTCTTTTGAAGATGTGGGAACAGGTATGAACACCGATCGAGAAGGATTCAAGCAAATGATGGAAAGGATAGAAGAATGGGATGTAGTAGTTGCATTCAAACTAGACCGTTTTCATCGTTCATCAGCAAACGCCCAGGCTTGGGCAAGCGAACTTAACACTATAGGAAAGAACTTTGTTGCTTTAGATATAGATGTAGACACTACATCGGCTATGGGTATGGCGGTGTTTAGAATTATCACCGCACTTAATCAAATGGAGGTAGAAGTTACTAGAGAAAGAACGGTCATGGGAATCGTTGCGAAGCAGAATAGTGGCAAGTGGGTTGGCAAACCTCCATATGGCTACGCTTCTTCTTACGCCCTGACAACCGATGAATCACAAAAAGGAGTTTTGTCTATCAATAAGATGGAAGCAGATGTTGTTAAAATCATTTTCGATCAACATAATTCTAACAAATCTCCGACAGAAATTACCACTTTCCTAATAGAAAACGGAATTAGAACCCGAAATGGGGCACTTAACTGGGCTTCAACGACGATTAAAGGCATTATTGCCAATAAGGATTTTTATGAAGGAAAGTATTATACTACCGACAATGAACAAAAGAAATACGAATGGGAAGCGATATTATGAATGAAATGATTGTGTTAATAGATTTTGAAACAGAGAAAGGAGAAACGAGAGGAATAGTCGCGGACTTAGGTTCGGATTTGTTCCAGATTGCTGAACATATTAGAATGACTTCTAAAACGGTTGGTAAGTTTCTCGGCGCGTTTGTCCTTGCTGTTAGTAAAGAAGAGCCAGGAGAGCCGTATATTCCTCCTAATGGCTTCGCTATGACTTACGGTGATGATAAAGCCATCAATCATCCACAATTGGGCAAGGTTTGGACTACTCTGGTGGCCCACTTCCCAGCAGGTGGATTCGATGAAGAAGAGTGAAGCGGATTTCAATATCCTAGAAATGCCCATAGCATTGTCTGAAAGAACCCTAATAGTATGTCCTATACCTAGAGAATATTCTACACATAGACATATTAGTGATTTTAGAGGATTATATCCATTAGACTATGCATATATGTCTAGGGGTATGAAACCAGATAGAGAAGTTAAGCCTGAAGAAGAGGAAAACATTATCCACGAAATCGGAAGTTATCTTCTAACAGACTTCGGAAAACAAAAAATATGTTGGATTTGCGTCCACAAGGTCGATCATGCGAAGTATCAAATGTCTGCTATAGAAGATATAATTAGTGCTATGGCAGAAGACGAATTGCATAAAGAGTTTGATATGGCTTTTCCTCTATTAGGATGGTATGAAGTCGATGGTGTAGATGCCTATGATGTTGAATTATTGATTAGACATTTCTTTGCTGATACCCCTAATATAGTAGACATTCACCACAAATACTGATCATTTTCGGCGCAAAGTTAAATATTCAAACTAATAACGGGTGTGTGTGGAAGCAGCCACTTTAGAGTCCGATATTAAGAGTGAATTAGCCAAGTTGGTAAATCTCACTCTCGACATGATATCGGGCAACCCTGCCAAAATGATAGAACTAACTTCTGTGGAAGACGGGGATTCGAGCGCAGATATAGCGACTTTGCTCGTCGATGATGAGATATTTTACTTTGTAGATATGAAATCGGAGAATCCTATGGATGACGGAATAGAACTAAGGTCAGGAAAGATGCCACAGATGGCTATTTCACTCCCTAGACCGCTTTTTACTAGAATTAAAGAAAAGGGTTGGAGTGAAGACTTGTGTTAGAGTATGACGAAGACGAAGGAATCCTTTGGGTGACTCCGATGTTAAGGAGTCGGCTTCAAGATAGTTCTTCTAAAGATATAGTTGTGACTATCGACGATTGTGATTGTAGCGAGTGCGTTAGGGCTAGGGGCGGAGTTTCTATAGACCGTTCTATTCACCTAAAGGTTCCGACACCCGAAGGAAAGATATTGATTCAAAGTTTATCTATAGAAGAAGCCAATATGATAGGTCGTGCGCTAATTGCTTACTCCGAAAACTTAGATAACATGATTGAAGAGGAGTAGTCATGAGCAACACGCGAGAGTTGGCTAGAAAGTCTCAAAATCCATTTGGTATGATAAATCCTCGGAATCGAACAAGGGAATTAGACCCTCAAGATTACTACTCCGAATATGACTACTTTAATTCTACAATACATGAGATTCGTAAAGCCACAAGTGAAGAATTGTATAAAGAATTTAAAGCATCTAGACCTAAAGCCGCCGGTCTCCTAGAATCTCTGTTTGGGGACATGGCTAAAGAAGTATTTTCTTACTTCCCGCCAGATATTAGTGAAACAAAGTGTGGTTTTTTACTCGCTAGTATGCTTCCGTCTGGCGATATTGATGAAAGCAGGGCTATTAACTCCCTAGATTCTCATATCGAAGAACTTTAAGTATCGGGTGAAACCTCGACATTTCATGGCGAAGTATTACTCGTATGAGGGGAAGCAGGTCGGCTGGGTTAGAAAAACCCTAGATGAAGTTGTATTGATTGAAGAGGCATGGACTAGTGAAGTGAACAAGTATCTAGCAAAGAATGGCTATGATGAACTGTTAATGACTGTCGCTAAGATTCTAGATAATGCAGGGCAGCCGCCTATTAGCCGAGCGCAAGCATGGGTTCTTTTGCATGATTTAACTAACAAGGGAGTCCCAGAGGCTCTTAGAAATGCAGAAGCCGATGAGAAGATTGGTTTCGGGAAACTAGTTAGTTCCGCAAAGAAGGGCGCGGCTACCGCAGTAGATACTGTAACTACGCCTGTTGGTAAGGTTGTAGGCGGTGCTGCAAAAGGAGTTTCTAACGCTTCTAAGAAAATTATAAGGAAAGGGTCTGCTGATGACGCAGACGAATGACCGTGATCAAGAAGTATTGGGTATTCTTTTAGAACATCCCTTTCTTCATGATGGATTGACCGCCGAAGGTGCGTATAATTATCTTCTAGGCAGAACTCATTCGGACAGAAGGCAAGAAAGGTGGAAACGCTCTAGCCGAACTTTGGCGTTTTGGATGAAGAAAATGGGTTTTGCTTCAAAAAGAACAGGTGATGTGAATAAATATTCTTGGAATCAAGAACCCCATATGGTCGGCGCGGAAAGTTCCGAGTGATTTTCACCTCCAAAAACTCGTTTTAACATCCAACATCGCTAGTATTATTAATAATAATAACTAGGGCAAATCCATGCGAACCAATTCTATTTCCGGAACCCCGAAAATGCCTTTGTCGCTTTATTTGTCAATGGTGGAAAATCTAAGATCTTTGAAGAGGTTTGCTTTGGTTAATCAGCAAGTCAAGGATGGATTCGTGTTCTTTAACGATGTTGCGGGCATAAAGCGACTTCAAGAACTATTAAATTATCATAATACGGGAGAAAAGCCTTCTGAAATGACGATTAAAGGTAATAAGTTAGTTAATGATAGTAAGTATGATTTGAATATCTTTCAAAACAAAGATATGCTAATGTCTGTTAGAGGTCCAGACGGTAGGGGCTGGTATAAGTCTAGATGCCCTGTTTGCGAATACAAAGGTGGAGATACTGAACACGATCACTTTGGATTCACCGAAGAAGGGCCATTTCATTGTCTAGCGGGTTGTGCGCCGAGGGATGTTATAGAATGGTTCAAAGCCATGCTTAATGATAGAGAACCTAACTTTGACCGCAGTAAAGACACACCAGAAGACATTAAAGAATTTTTTAAGGAGGAACAAGTATGATTATTTCAACAGGGTTTGAAGACAATAACTGGGGCGTAAGCCAAAACAATAAAATCTATCTTAGGTGGCGAGAAGAAGAGAATGGTAAGTGGGTTAGGAAAGAAAGAACCGAAACCTTCCGACCGTATCTATATATTGACCCTAACAATCTATACATGAAGCGCCAACGAGATCGACAAAGAAAACAATGGCGACCTTTAACCGAATACAAATACATTCCTTCACATCTAGTTAAGGCTACGATTAAAGAATACATGTATGGTATTGATATTGAGTTTGAAGATGGTGACTTTGTTAATACCGAGGGTAAAAAATTACTAAAAGTTATTTTAGAAAATCCCATGGATGCTCGCCGATTTAGAAAGAACTTTACAAGGACTTACGAAGCAGATGTTCCTATCGAAGATAGATACCTAATTGATAACTATGAGACTCTGCCTGAATACGAGATGCGTAAATTGTTTATAGATTTGGAAGCATTACAGTTTAGGAAAGGAGAGGGTCCAGAGCAAGTCCTTAGACCTAACGACCCAAGAGACAATCAAGAAATCAATGTCATAGGTGCATATGATAGTTATACTAAAACTTATCACCAATGGTGCATGTTTAGAGACTACGATGAAGAGACCGAAGTTAAGACTTTTGAAGGGGAAAACATCGTGGTGAAGAAGTTTAACGACGAAGGTCGAATGCTTCAAGATTTTGTTGACTTCGTAGAAGTTCTTGACCCTGACTGCATTCTTGCATGGGGTATGGGATTCTATGATTTGCCAACACTATATCGCAGACTAGAGTCCACAGGTGTCGGTTCTCACAAACTCCTTCCAAAGTCCATGGGTCGTAGTAGGATAATGAAACCTCCTAGGTTTAAGGGCATACAATACCGATGGACAGAGCAACCTGTCCCAGGGCGAGTTATTATTTCTTTAGATAAACTATACGAAAGAATCTATCGTGATTCTAAGTCTACTAATCTCCCATCAATGAAGTTAGATGTTGTTGGGCAGGCTTTATTTGGTCGAGGTAAGACCGAGTTTAGACCAGACTTTTATGATGCTGATTATGATAAGTTTATGGATGATTATCTCTATTATAATTATATAGATGTTAAGTTAATGGTAGAAATTGAAGCAAGTTGTAATGCTATTCAAGGGCAACAAAATCTACAGTCTTTGGCTAAATGCCAATTTAAATCTACACTATATGGTTCTTCATACGCGAGAGTATATTTTATGCGTAAGGCAACTTGGAAGCAAGCAAGTGGTTGGAGTGATGCAGGGCAAATAGATGATTGGGAATTACAAGGGGCTATCGTTCTTGACCCCGAAGAGTTAGGCACTATTGGTCTACATAAGAATGTAACGATGCTTGACTTTAGTGGTCTATATCCAAGTATGATGGTTGCTTTCAATACAAGCCATGAGACACTTGTCCCTAAAGGTCAAGAGCAAGACGACGATATTATTGGAGATAGGTGCAGATTTAGAAGAAACCCTGTGGGTATGCTTCCTAAGTGTGTTATCGAATTAGATGAACTTAGAGATGAGTATAAACGACTTCGTGCCGAAGCAGGAGAGACTCATGGTAAAGGCTCTAAAGAATACAATAAGTGGGATGATGCACAGAAGACCGTTAAAAGACTTCGAGCGACATTCTATGGACTTATGGCTTTCAATGGCTTCGCATGGTCTAACATTAATATCGCTAGAACTATCACTTATGGTGGTCGCAAGAGTCTAATGCTGATTAAGAAAGAGTGTGAAAAGATGGGATACGAAGTTATCTATGGACACACCGACTCTATCTTTGTTAAGTTAGGAGATGAAAAGACTAACGAAGAATGCGCTAAGTTAGCAATCGAGTTAGGTCATAAATTAACTAAGATTTGTCAAGCCGACTTGAAGTCTGCCGCCGTAGAAGTGGAAGCAGAGACTTTGATGGATAGATTCTATCTGCCTCGTCGTAATCGTTACGCTGGCCGTGTAGTTTGGGATCCTTCATTGAAAGACCCTCACTCGATTACTAAAGTAGAATTAAAGCGAAGAATCAAGATGCAAGGACTAGAAGCAAAACACGCTAATACTGCTAAGATAGGCAAAGATGCACAATATAAGGCTTTAGAACTAATTTGGGATGGTGCTTCTTTAGAAGTAGTAGTAGATGCTATGAAAAAACATATTAAAGATATTAGAGAAGGCAAGATTCCTAGAAAAGATATGTTCTCTAGAGCAAGATTAGGTAAGTGGTTGCCTCCTAACCATCCACACCCTCTTATCCGAGAAGGTGCAACTAATGAGAGTGCAACTCCTGACGCTAAGGATGAGACCGACCAATGTTATTCTGTCCTAGGTGGTGTCCATAGAGCCGCAGCGTGGTATAACATGGTCTTAGCAGATGATACATATCCTGCTATGGATAGAGGAGATTCTTATTATACTACCTTTTCTAAAGACGGCCCAACATGGATTCCTTCTGGAGGATATGTCGCATTCCAAGACCCTGACCAAATCAAAGACTATACTTTAGATATCGAAAAGATTATTGAAAAGAATATAATTGACAAACTAGACCATATGCTATACGGTATTGGTGGTAGTAATAGTGTCCTTAGATCTCAAAAGATTAAATATAAGATGGAAGACTTTGTATGAATCATCCTGCTAGTATAGTTTTTGATTGCTTCTGTGGGCATGAATGGGTCAAAGTAAAAGAGCCAAGTAGTATCGCTTTACTTACATATGCAATCAATCCATGTATTATGTGCTTTAGAAGACATCAAATTAAAATTGGTAGCACAACTCTAAGATACGCCCTTAGATGTATGATTAATGATTTCAAAGAAGGATGGATTCCTTCTAAGAGTTATTCTAAGAGCGAAATCATTCGCCGGGTCGCAACTGCTCACTACTACAATGTAAAGGTCTTGGGTAACACTTTAGCAAATAAAATGCTAGAGAAAGCCGTTGGTGATTACTGGAATGAAGTTAAGGGTTATTGGAAATCTGGTTCCCGACCTGAATGGTTTTCGCAGCAACTATAGATTCTGCGACTCCCCTTAGTGGGTCAAAGTTACCCATTACACTACCATGAGATATCTGAGGCCATTGTCGTTCTAGGGAACAGCCTCCGACGATACTAGGATTTGCTAATGCTGCTATACCATTTGGCCCTAGTTTGCTTACGATTCCTTCTTCGCCCATGATATCTGCAATAGTTCTAATATATCTCCAGTCGTATTCTCCTATTCCTTTAGACTCTTTAGAACCGTTCATTTGGAAGTCTATTTGATCTACAATTGATACTAGTGCTGCTTCTAAACCATATTTTCTATAAATCCAGCCGATGTTTGTGGTATCACATAAATCAAAGTCGAAATAGTCAGAAAGCATTTCATTACAATAGTTAAGGAAAGTGTTTCCACAGTATCGAACATCTAACCAATACCTACCCATGTTTTCGGGGTCGTCCTCTGGAGACTTGACATAAACCTCAAACTCTTCTGTTGATAACCCATTAACAACTAGTGATTCTAGTGCTTCTTTTATGTAAAGCATCTTTTTAGGGTCGCTACCCGAATTAGCATAGATAACAAGACTTCCTCCTTCCTCTAATGTATCTGTTATCAAACTTGCATCGAAACTAGAGACCCTGTTAGAAACTCTACTAAGAATTAAGTCTACTGCAACATTATACATTTTTATTTTATCCCACTCTAGATTAACTATCATAGAATCAGATTCTAAATCATACTCTACTAGTCGTATTATTCTTGAACCAAATACCGTTCTAACGGCGTTCGCAATTTTTTGCGCTGTTGGCAAATCGACTTTTTCGTGGAACCTAAGTATTGATTGTGGATTCTTGATGTCAGATCCTGTGATCAGCGGAGACTCAAGAATCTGGACTAGTCTGTCGATGGAACCCTGAAAACTCATTTTGCCTGCAAAGTGGAAAGTCCTTAGCGCTGCTTGTGTGGCTGGCTCACCGATACACGCTGCAGCGACCGCCCCGATTGCTTCTCCTGGCGGGCATAATGAATCCATATAATATGCTGAAAACTTCTTTGCCATCTTGCGGACATTTGGTTTTGAAACCTGCCTAGTTGCTAATATGCTTTCTACTAATCCCATAGATTTCTTAGAAGGCTTAACTCTATGACCTTTAAACTCTGCTTCAACTGTATCTCTAAATAATTGTATATCTGAAGACCCACTACACTTGTCACATCTATTGCTACCATTGCGCCTTAATGCTAGATATGCGCCGTGCTTACACTTAAAATCAAAGAAAAACGGCTGCAATTCAATAGCATGCCCATTACTTTCATGCATTCTAAGATGGAAAGGTCTTAATCCATCTTCTCCTACAATAGGAGAAATAACTCTTCGTGTTCTAGAGTTAATAACTCGCATATCTTTGTCTACAATATAAGACTCAATTCCTTTAATCATCTTTCTTTCAAGATACCCAGACTTAGAGATGTTACCCATACCTGACTCTACTGTAGATCTACGCCCACCAATAGATGTTAAGAAGTATTCGTCTGGTTCCATTCCAGAAGAATAACTAGATCGTATAAATCCAGAGTGTTCTGGCCTAGCACTACCTTTAGGGTAGTGCGCTAAAACTCTTGTTGGTTCAATACCATTTCTAACCCTTCTTCCCCCAACCATAACAAGGCCATAAGCGGCACCCATTTGCTGCACATTTGTGGCTTTGCCTCTAGCCTTACTTCTAACAGATATTTGCATAGGATTCCCTGAACCTTGGAAATCTTCTACAGGTCTTAGTGTAGACTTTTCAAACTCTTCTGTGACACCATATATTTGCTCTTCCATGAATCCTACGGGGTCTTGGTCGGCGTAGACATTTTGGTCGGTGGTTTTGGCGAAGTTTTGGAGAGTGCCATTGTTATACGCTAACTGAATCTTTTCGATTTTATCTGCGGCTATAGAATAACTTTCATCGACAATAGCATTAGATTCTGGACTTCCTTTAACATCTTGAACTCCCATAGTAAATCCTATTGCTCTATGTGCTGCCAAGCCTAGCCTCGTAGACATTTCAATAAACTCTACTAACTTGGCTTGTCCTTTCTCATATCCTTCATGATAGATAAAAGAAGCACCTATAGAACCGTCACCTGCTCCAATGGCATTCTTTTCTAATGTTCCTTGTAACAATTTACCATTCTCAATAACTATGACTTCTTTCCCTTTTGTGATATTACCATCTTCGTCTACATTTGGTGTATTTCCACCAAAAACTGCTGTAACATACTCACAATCTAAAACAGTAAATAGGTGACTAAACAAAGCACGACCAGTATAACAAATAGTTCCGTCGGGGGCTTCGATAGAATCTTCTGGTAATGAAAGAATGTGTCGGTTCTTTCCTGTTTTTCTATCTTGTGAATAGGTTCTGCTAAATACTTCGAGTGCAACTTTCTTCGAGACATATGGTATTCCTTCTTGTGTAAATCCTAAGCCAGTGGTTTTATTCCACTCTCCTTTCCTTCTTTTATCTGTGTGGCTTAAGAGATAAATTCCGCTAACTTGGTCTTGGTCGTTAGCGATTGCTAACTTTCCGTATCTTGCATGAATGATATTCTTTGTTAGAAGCATTCTATCTTTTGCTTCTTCAATTGCTTCTAATTTTTGGACAAAATGAATTTTCATAGCGTCGCCGTCAAAGTCCGCGTTAAATGGATCACAAATTGTGGCATTGAAACTTAAGTTCTTTTGATTTAGAGGATAAGCCCTTAATGCCATAATGCTTTGTCGGTGCAAAGAAGGTGCCCGATTGAATAAACCTATGTCACCTTTAATTACATGCCTTTTAACAATCGACCCATAAACTAAGTTTTCTGCGGCATTTTCTCGTGACTTTTTACTACTGCCCACTAGTTCTACCCAATTGCTATCATTTTGATTATAAGTATCGCCATCTTTGCAGATGTCTAAGGCTCCTGGATATACCTCCGAACCATTTATCACCATTTCTTTTAGCCTTTCAATATTGCTAGCATCTACTCTCTCTTCAATTGCGGTCCTCATACACATCTCGATAGGAACCCCTACTTCATCTATTGCTAAATCACCATTAGGTGCAACAGTAGAATATCCAACATCCTCTACATACTTACTTTGAAGATTAGTTCTAAATCTACCTTTCTTTCCTGTTAAGCGATTCATAATACCTTTGTAAGATACTTTCTTTTCTCCGCCTTGATAACCTCTTTCCATAGAAGTTCCTCCAGACCCTATCGACTGTATTTGATTGTCGGTCACTCTAGATACTGCTATGTATAAACGATTGGTATTCTTAATGATAGAAGATTCTGCATATCCCCTTAACTTGGCAGTTCTTAGTGCATTATTAGCATAAACTACATCTTGATAGAGTTTAGACAGGTCATCTATATCTAGTGCTTTGCCCGGAACCATTCTCTTAGGTCTAATCGGGTTGGGTGCGACAGGCATTACTCCGTAAAACATGTTTTCAGGTCGAGAAAACTCTGGGTCGAACCCTAAAAGTCGTGCCTGATCATCGGGAATGCTAGCCAAAATTGTTCTGATATATCCAAAATCGAAGGTTGTTGCTCCATCAAAATACCTTTTGTCAGCATCCTCCTTTCTAATAAAGAACTCTGGATAAGGAGAATGAACAAAATTAAATTTAGGAGTAAATGCATTACAATGAGGGCACTCTGTCCTTTCCCCATTTTTCCATATCTTTTGGAATTTAGATCTAAGTAGTGTTTTGATATTCTCATATCCACGATAGTTTTTCTTTCCTAGTTCAAACTGCTGATTGATGAGGGGGATTATTGGTCGCAATAGTTCGTCTGGTAGTGGTATCTTAAAACAGGTGTGGCAAATACTGTTTAAAGTGAACAATATAGGATATCCTTGTCGTCCCATTCTTTTTTCTACGCCCATGTATAGAATCTTAGGGATGGGTTCTTCCAAAGTAATATGTCCAAAGTGACCAGGGCAGGAATTAGTTGCATCCATTTCTTTTCTGTCTTTACCGCATGTTAGGCAAGGCTCGTCTTTCTCTATGCTACCCATCCTCATATCATAGACGCCGCCTACTACTGGAGTATCATCTTGGTCGTCTTGAAATGCTAAGGGGCTTGTAACTTCTACTACCGATAAGTTAAGGATATCTTCATCTGATAAAATACCTGCTTGAATAGAATCTATCTGTGTATTCCTAATAGGAGAGTAAATAGCACTATCTCCACTAGTATAATATGGGGGAGGAGTTATTCCTCGTCTACCTTTAGGAATGCTTTCTACAGTAAAAGGAGTTTTTATTACCATACCATGTAATCCTTCTTTCATGGCCTGGGGATATTTATCGGAAACATCTTCTACATCAAAGGAAGTTATCTTAACGATTCTTAGTTGTTTATTGCGACCTCTAAGTCCTTCTGCATCTTCGTGTTCTCTAACAAACACCGTCGCAGAAGTTTGCCTAGTTGGAACCCACTTGTGTCGCAATCTTCCAGACGACAGGGTTAAATTTAGATTTCCTGATTCGTCGAAATCTTCTTCTTCGGCATACCAATAGAAGATGGTTGGTTTAGCCTCTTCTTCTAATGGCTCTCCCGAAAGTCCCATCACCATATTTCCACCCAAGAGTCTTTCCACCATAAGACTAGCCCTTTAAAATTGAATATGCTATCTTATCTGCTAGTTTATTGTAGGGATTCGTGGCGTGACCCCTAACCCATTGAAATGAAACAGAATTAAATTCTTCACAAAGTTTGTCTATACTTTCTAATAACTTTAGCATCTGTAAAGAATCGGTCTTAGAATCACCAACACATATATCCACTACCGACTGGTTATCAGAGCATATCCCTACATGCCCTACTTTTACGCCAAGATCTTTACAAACGAGTTTTGCTTGTTCAAGACCATAGCAAATTGCCACCATTTCAGCCACGGGCGGCGAAAAGTTACCAATTATTCTCCCACTTGCACCCAAAATTGTTTTTGAACCATTGATAACTATAACACATGCCACCGATGAATTACGAGTTCCGCTATTGTGTTGGCTAGATGCATCAGTATAGCAGTTGATACTTACTGAATCACTTTTCGGTAATATCGGAAACCCTCCCCACCAGTATTACTGTCTCTAGATATTCTTATAATATCTCCAGGAATAATATTAACTCCAGAATTAGATAAATCGACTAGTGCAGTATCACTAATCTTAATCAAAGGAAGTTCCTCTAAAGATATATTTAGTATCTTTAATTCCTTCTTGGCTTGCGTGGCCGAAAGAACCTCATGCTTGGGGGCTTTATACCACGACATAATTGACCCCAGCCTTATTTGCGATTTAAACTACTCCCAATCGTCGTCGTCCCATTCTTCGTCTTCATCGCTTTCGGATAAATCATCGTCATTGATTTCGGATAGGAGTTTGGTTAAGGTATTTCCTTCTTCAGATTCTTCTTCAGATTCTTCTTCAGATTCTTCTTCAGATTCTTCTTCTGGCTCATCTTCGGAATCTTCTTCATCCTCATCTATAGAGTCCCAGTCTTCGTCCGCCCATGAATCGTCCCAATCGTCGTCTTCGTCGTCTTCGTCGTCATATTCAATTTTAGGCTTCTTTTTAGTTGCCTTAGACTTGGAATCGCCTTCGATCAATTCTCCCATAGTGATTAGTTCTAACTTGTCGTTCTTCTTGAGGTCGAGGGCAGAAAGAAATGTATCTAGTTTATTCTCTGCAGACTCATCATTCATGGCATTAATTCCGAGGGTGATTTCGACTTTATATGTCTTCATAATACAATTGACCTTCTTCGGCTACTTAAATTTGTATTCCATAGATTCATTTGTGTCATTCCTATGGGGACATACTTAAGTAATCTATAGGTATGGGATAAACATGCAGAGCCAAAATGCAAATCGTGAAACAGATTTCACGACAATTAGAATTACTAAGAAAGATAAAGAGTTGCTAGAAGATCTTGCGCTTCCTAAAGAATGTGCATGGGAGACTTTCCGTAGAATTGCTCAAGCAGCAGCAATCACAGATATTAAAAAAAAAGAAAAAGACTCTTACAAGGGGATGAGTCCTAAGTATAAGCGGGCCATAAAAAGTATCGAAAGATGCTTTACGGCCTATAGAAAACAAGGTGTTCATCAAGTTTCTTTCTCGCAAATCAAAGATTGGGTTAATACCAACTCCCGTGAGGGTGTTAGTTCGCCTTCTTTATCGAATTTCCTTAGAAGAAGACCACAGTTTAAGATGGTTAGAAAAGATCGAAGGCATGGAACTAACGAGATTCAATGCTTCTGGGCCATGGACTATGAAGATGGAACCCCTATAGAAAAGGGCGAATCTTCCCCAGGGTGGGTAGAAGTTCCTGTAACTACCAATACCGGTATGTAAAGCCACGATTAAGTAATGAGGAAGGAGGGTCCTAGTTGGCCCAATTTTCTTTGAAACCTAAAGACAAGCACGATTCTAGAGTGCTTTGTGAATTGGCGGCGCACCCCTTGGGATAGGACTTTGAATGGCCTATACTCTTGGGAACGCCAGGCCTGGTTCTTCGATGAGCCAAGTTGCCAGTTCATACTCTGGAGCAAGCGAAAGGCAAAGCGGTGTGGTGAGCCGTGCTAAGTAGGTGTAGAATTATGCAGAATCCCTCCACGAGAGGGCATGCTGACATATGACGCATTCTTGAAGGTTGAGTCTACTATAGATGGAAGAAGTAACTTACATACATGATGAAGATAAACTCGCTGAACTTTTTAACAATTTGAGAAGAGGTAGATGCGACGAATGTAATGAATTTTGCGAAATGCTAATCCCACCGTATAAGGTGAAGATTACAACTAAGACGCATACTAACGAATCAGGCACAGTAAGAACCCGTGTTTCAAAAACCGGGTTTATTCGTAACTGTGAAGAACACACTCCTAATGGCGTAAATGCCTGGGTTCCCCCTGGGGAAGAAGGAGTGGACTGGAAGATTGTAGACGAAACCTATTTTATTCGTGAAAAGGTTTTCAGTCACAATGCTAGAAAGTTAGTTATGAAGGAATATAAATCGAAAGGTCGAACCTATCGATATCCTTCCCACATAATGACACCTGTCTTTGTGTGGATGTGGGTCGAACTGCAAGACGACTAACATTCAAACAACTAATACTGCTTAAATCCCGCAGTTATTATTCATCATGAGGGTCGAAGTGTTGCCCCTACTTTGTTACTCAAAGGGGCCTAGATCGAAATGAGGAAAAAGGATTTAACAAACTTTACCGATGAGCAGATAAATGAATGGTGTGAACAAGTAATAACTAAGTTCAACATGACCGATATAAAAAGAATCATTGATAGGTTAAACTATCGATGGAACTGGATTATCGAATACTACGAAAAAAACGAATACTGAGTAGTAATCTGTTACATCCGCAATTCCTGAAGCGTCGAGAAGGATTAAGGAAACTAAAGATAACCTACCTAAGCGAGGTATTAAAATACGCTACTAGATAAAGACTGTATGGTGTAGGCTGGGCGCGGATTAAATTCCACCCTTCTAGTGATTTGCTAGATGCAATCATTCTAACTGATAGTTAGCGACGGGGGTTCAAATCCCCCTACAGTCACCATAGGCAGAGTGCCCTTATTCACGGATACATTACCCATACCGGTAATTAAAGCCACGAATAAGTAATGAGGAAGGGAGGTGACTACGCCCTAACTTAACTTAACCAAAAGTAGTCCCGCAACAGCAAGGTATGGTTAGCCCAGCCTACTGTTGCTTAGATAATAAGGCATTATTAGATGCCGCTACCCCAGGACGGGGTAGCACCCACACGGTTATGCCTTCGGGCTTTACTGTTTACAGATAACTGTGTGGATTTAAAATAAAACTCTATCGCGCCGTTGCGCGGGAGAACATGTATAATCGTGAGTGTCAAATAAGAAGGCGTGGTTGTTATGGAAACATAAGAGCGAAGCACGGTTAGTAATAGCAATTGGAAAACAGAATACGGGATACATCACCTTTACGGGTGTGTTAGAATTGTTGCGTATAATCTTTAACTGGCTTAACACTTTAAGGTGCAGTCAGGATTATATGAGGAATTCCGTTTAGATTAAACATGTTCATTGAAAACGCAACTGAATAGATATAGAATTAGATGGAAGAAAAGGTTTTGAGAGAGACTCGTAGGAATAACCAACCGACGAAGAAGCCTCATGTGAATCCCATGAATAAATAATTAAATTAAAGGCGAGAAAGCCCACTTTAGTATCAGCCGTCAATTTACGGCTGAGAAAAAGCGGAAGGCATTTTCTCGCGTTCCTTAACCAGACTTTGCTTCGAGGTCCAATCCCCTTAAGGACGGGATAGGATACAAGAAGACAAGTGTTGGCGGAAGTGAATGAAAGACTAAGATAAGACGAGGGGCTATGGTGGCCCCAATGATGAATCTATGTAATTGCTGGCTAGATAATGTGATGCCAGGCATGAAAAACTGAAAGTAACCCAAGATGGAAAGGCTATCCGAAAAACATATTTGTAATGACAAGTATGTATAATGCGGTGGTAAGTTTAGTAGTGAACTAATGCGGCGGGAACTCCGCGATCAGAATTACAATACACACTTAGTTTAGTAAGAAGCGGAAACCTTCTACTTGGTGTCATAAGGTAAGGATAGGCAGAGTTTTGCCATTAGAATGAGTGCTAGAATCGGAAACGGAACTAGGGGGCTTACAGCCCGTTGTAATCGAACCAGTCTCTTTCGAGAGAATAGCCTGGTATAAGCGAATTTATACTATTACAACTGTTCAAAGAAGTTACGAAAGTGACTATCAAATAAAACCCAATTCCCCTCCTTCTTAGAAGGAACACGCCTTGTTGCGTGGGGGGCTACTTAGCGTGGTGGCTAAAAGGGAATACCACATTTGATAGACATAATTAGTTTCTTACTTTGGAGCAAGTAAGCCCCTTAGCACTAGCATTAGATGTGTTAAGCATCAATTAACTAAGAATTGTTCTTGGGGATAACCAATGGGTTATGGAGTCGGCGGTAAAACCGAGTCCCAGACTCATACCTATAGGAAATATAGATAGTAACTATGACGGGTTGCTATCCGAATCTAAGTTAATCAGTTATTACTGGAGTCCTCTAGCAGAGGATCTAAGACTCCCCTATGGATAATAGGTATGTAATTATAATCCTAGGCGAGGATAATTAGTTATGGTAGCACCTTAACTAACTATCTTCATGGTAGGGATGCGATTAATACGCATTTGGGAAGAACAACTAGTGTTGTTATACAACACTTAGGGAGAGAATTAATATGTCAAACCAAGAAGTAAGAACTATTCAAGAGAAAACTATAGGCAACAACATCACCGTCCGCAACATGCCGGACTTTGATAAAGATGGAAATTTAATACTGGATTCGGTTCCAGTTGTTTCCACTAAAGTCGAAGACCGTGTGTTCAAGGTGAATGTTGTTTCCGCTAATCCCCCTTACAATGACCGCGAGGCTATTGTAGGTATTAGCGACCTAATGAGACTTGATGCTGCAGAACTCTCTGAGAACTCTGCTGCTCACTCTCAGCCAATTTGATTCTTTTGTATGGTTCAGATACAACGACGGACTGACCCACTGTAATGATATAAGGCTTTAATGCGCCTTGGGTTAAGAAATAGAAGGTTTGGAAGGACCGAAGAAATTTTTTGAGAACTATTCCAACGATGGCACGCCGAATGGCTTATAATATCGTTAAATCGTCGGAATTGGAACGCGTAGTTAGTTACTGCCGTATTGTAGGGGGTCATGAAGACTCTTATCGAGCAGGCGACGCGAAAAGATAGTTCAATAGATCGAGATGATTAGAGAAACAAGTTACGGAAATGTGAGAGAACACCCAGAGCAAGAAGGAAAATACATTATTAACCTATGGCTAAATGCCAAATACGAGGTTAAAGAAGTCGTAGTAGACGACAGTGTTTTTGCAAAAGCAAACGGTGGAAGACCACTAACTCCAAGGCA
>MDSZ01102987.1_pt1 | contig 17290 bp, 17 predicted proteins | sample 811201 | NCBI WGS metagenome assembly MDSZ01 (sample SAMN05326647, study PRJNA326480) | marine metagenome | isolation source: seawater | place: Indian Ocean: North | collected 2010
AAAGCTTTAGCAAGATCTAATTGGAAAGGATCAGGAGATAAGTCTGTTGAGGAAAGATGGTTTAAAATAAGAGAAGAATTGAAACCAACGGAATTTTTAGGATATGAGTTTAATAAGGCAGAGGGCATTGTTTTAAAATTATCTAAAGATAACAAATTTGTCGAAAACGCAAGTGCTGGTGATAATATTGAAATTATAACAAATCAAACACCTTTTTACGGTGAATCCGGAGGCCAGGTTGGCGATCAAGGTATAATTTATACTTCTGAATGTGAAATATATATCAAAGATACTCAAAAAAAAAATAGGAGATCTTTTTGTTCATACAGGAGAAATTAAAAAAGGAAAAATTAAGGTAGGACAAAGCGTTAATTTAGAAATAGATGTTAAAAAAAGAAATAATTCAAAAGCAAATCACTCTGCTACACACTTGCTACATGAGACTTTAAGAAGAATACTTGGAAAACATGTTACCCAAAAAGGTTCTTTAGTTTCACCCGATAGATTGAGATTTGATTTCAGTCATAACAAACCGATTGCAGATGAAGAAATGTCGAAAATAAACAAAGTAGTTAACGATATAATTAAGGGCAGCAGTGAAGTTCAAACTAGAATAATGACACCTAAAGAGGCAGTAAAAATGGGCGCTCTAGCTTTGTTTGGGGAAAAATATGGAGAAGAAGTAAGAGTGGTATTTATGGGTAAAGAAAATAATAAATTTTTCTCTACTGAGTTATGTGGCGGCACACATGTTAAAAACACAAAAGAAATAGGAAAATTTAAAGTTATTAAACAATCATCAATTGCTGCAGGAGTCAGAAGAGTGGAAGCTTTAAGAGATAAACAACTTGAAGATTTTGAAAATTTTGAAAAAGGAGAAAAAAAAGAAAAATCAAAAGAGGCTTTTAAAAAACTTAAATTAATAATGGTTAAACTAAATGAACTAGGTGAAAAACCAAAACTTTCTGAGGAAAATATAAATCGAGGGGAAAATTTAATGCCAAAAATTAAAATTTTAACAGAACAACTTAATAGCGCCAAAGTAAAGTTTATTCTTAACAATCCAGAAATGAATAAAATTAAAGATATTAAGATCAAAGATTTTATCTTACGTTATCAAGTATTGGAAGGATTAGACAACAAGGAACTAAGAAATGTTGTAGATTTTGGAAAAAGAGAAATTAAAAAAGGAATAATTTTAGCTTTTACAATTATTGAAAAAAAAGTAGGAGTAGCAATAGGTGTCACTCAAGATTTAACAAAAAAATATGACTCAGTTGATCTAGTTAAAATTGCCTCTCAGTCACTTGGTGGAAAAGGGGGAGGAGGTCGAAAGGATTTCGCACAAGCAGGAGGAATTGATAAAAGTAAAATTGAGGAAGCTTTAAAAGCAATATCAAAAAAAATTAATTAAGTTTTTTCTTCAAATTACCATCTATAGCTTCTAAAAATTGATTTGTTGTAAGGTACTTCGAAGACTTGTCAATTAATATTGCCAAATCTTTTGTCATTAGTCCACTCTCAACAGTTTTAATACACACTTCCTCAAGGCATTTTGAAAATTTGATTAATTCATCATTATTATCAAGATTACCTCTGTGAGATAACCCTCGTGTCCAAGCAAAAATTGACGCTATAGGATTTGTAGATGTCTCCTTGCCTTGTTGATGCATCCTAAAATGTCTGGTTACAGTGCCGTGCGCTGCCTCTGACTCAACAGTTTTACCATCCGGTGTCATCAAAACACTTGTCATCAATCCTAGCGATCCAAAACCTTGTGCGACAGTATCTGATTGTACATCACCATCGTAATTTTTACACGCCCAGACATAGCCTCCGTTCCATTTCATAGCACAGGCGACCATGTCATCAATTAATCTATGTTCATAAATAATATTTGCTTTTTTAAACTTATCTGAAAATTCTTTTTCAAAGACTTCTTGAAATAAATCTTTAAACCTTCCGTCATATGCTTTTAAAATTGTGTTTTTAGTAGACAGGTAAACTGGCCACTTCCTACCCAAACCATAGTTCATACACGCCCTTGCAAAATTTTTTATTGAGTCATCTAAATTATACATTGTTAAAGCTGTGCCAGAGCTAGGAAAATTAAAAACTTTAAATTCCTTCTTTTTTTGTCCATCTTTTGATGTCCATTTAACCTCTAGGTTTCCTTCACCAGGAATTAAAAAGTCGGTAGCTTTATACTGATCTCCAAAGGCATGTCTTCCAATAACAATTGGTTGTTTCCAACCAGGAACAAGTTTGGGCACATTTTTACAAATAATTGGTTCTCTAAAAACAGTTCCTCCCAAAATATTTCGGATAGTACCATTAGGCGATTTCCACATTTTTTTTAATTTGAATTCTTCTACTCTTGCTTCATCTGGAGTTATCGTTGCACACTTAACTCCAACCCCATAATTTTTAATTGCATTAGCAGCGTCTATCGTAATTTGATCATTCGTTTTATCTCGACTTTTCATCCCTAAATCATAATACTTTAAATTAACATCTAGATAGGGCTTAATAAGTTTATCTTTGATAAAAGACCATATAATTCTCGTCATTTCGTCACCATCCAACTCAACAACGGGGTTTTTAACCTTAATTTTCGTCATAAATAAAAATTGATTATGTGTGATTTTTATACATATTAATACCAAATTAGCAAATATATAAAATAAATATGATAGATAATATTTTTCCAAAAATACATAAAGAAGGCTATAAATTTCTTGCCATCTCAATTTTTATTACTTTTTTTGTGTGGTTATTTTCAAAAACACTCGGTCTTATTTTTGTTTTGATAACAGTATGGGTGTATTATTTTTTTAGAGATCCAGACAGAGTAATTATTAATAATGACAAATATCTTGTAAGCCCGGCAGATGGTCAAATAATTAAAATCATTAATACTTCGGGTCCAATAGAGCTGGGACTAGAAAACAAATCATTTACGAAAATAAGTATTTTTATGAATGTATTTGATTGCCACGTTAATAGAATACCGATCAGTGGAAATATACAAGAAATATTTTACAAGCCAGGAAAATTTTTTAATGCTTCTTTAGATAAAGCAAGTGAGGAAAATGAGAGAAATTATTTTAAAATTAAGACAAAAAATGGCGATGAAGTTGTAATGGTTCAAATTGCCGGTTTAGTGGCTAGGCGAATTATAACAGAAGTAAGTAAAAATCAAGATTTAAACCAAGGCGATAGAGTGGGAATGATAAGATTTGGAAGTAGAGTTGATTTATATTTTAATAACAGAAAACCTCTAATAAAAGTAGGTCAAAATGTTTATGCGGGTGAAAGTATTTTAGCAGTTGAATGACACAGGAAAAAAAACAATTTAAAATAGTATCTTCAAAAAGGACAAGATATATCCTTCCAAATATTTTGACACTTTGTGGAGTATGTTTAGGGATTAGTTCAATCAAATTTTCTTTAGATCAAAATTTTAGTTTGGCAGTTATATTTATTTTGATTGCTGCAATTTTAGATGCCTTAGATGGTAGAATTGCTCGTTTAATAAAAGGTACATCAGAGTTTGGAAAAGAATTAGACTCACTAACTGACTTCGTGAGTTTTGGAATTGCTCCAGTATTTATGATTTATTTTTGGGAATTAAATAAATATGGTAAAATTGGATGGGCAGTCACGCTTGTCTATTCTGTTTGTTGTGTTTTGAGATTGGCTCGTTTCAATCTTACGAAAGTTAAAGAGAACGAAATTTGGAAACAAAATTATTTTCAGGGTATTCCTTCACCCATAGGAGCAATTATCATATTATTACCTCTTATTTATGAATTAAGCGACTTACAAAAAATTTTTGAATACAAAATTTTCGTACCAATTTTAACAATAATTGTAGCAATAGCTTTAATAAGCAAAATACCAACTTATTCATTTAAAAATATAAAGATCCACCCAACCATGACAATATTTATTTTGCTTGGCATAGGAGTATCTCTTGTTTCTTTAATGTTTTTCACATTTGAAACTTTACTAATATTTGGGACAGTTTATTTGTTAACTATTCCTCTATCAATTTTTACTTACTTAAAAACAAAAAAAATAAATAGTACTTCAACAAATGAAGAGGACGAACATGAAGATATATTATAATGAAAAAAAACAAATCTTCAAAAAACTGGGTTATAAAGCAACATAGGGACCAATTTTTTAAAAAATCAAAAGTTTTAGGATACCGGTCGAGATCAGCGTTTAAATTAATTGAGATTAATAGAAAATTTAAATTTATAAAAAAAGATAGTCATTTACTTGATCTTGGCTCAAGCCCGGGAGGATGGTCTCAAGTTGCAAGTGAAATTATAAAAAAAGGGAAAATATTAGCCGTAGATATTAAATCTATGGAAAAAATAAAAGATGTAAAATTTTTAAGAGAGGATTTTTTGACCGATACCACATGCGAGAACATTAAAGATTATTTTGAAAATAAAATAGATGTGGTGTTATCAGATATGGCTGCAAATACTACTGGAAATAGAAATTTAGACTCTATACGAACTAATCTGTTGTGTATAAGCGCTTTAAAATTTTCTCAAAAAATACTTAAAAAAAAAGGAAATTTTGTGGCTAAAGTTTTTATGGGAAGTGAGTTTTTGGAATTAAAAAAAATAGCCAATGATGCTTTTAAAAAGGTAAGTTTTTTTAAGCCCGAGTCAAGTAGAAACGAATCAAAAGAAACTTATATATATTGCGACACATTAAAAGCTTTATAATATTTTGAAATTGTATATAAGTTTATATGGAAACCATTAAAGAAGCTTTAACATTCGATGATGTTCTTTTAGTGCCTAGATATTCTAATGTTCTTCCTTCAAGCGCTTCTACAGAAATTATCTTATCTAATAATTTAAAACTTAAAGTGCCTTTTCTATCGTCCGCAATGGATACTGTCACCGAGTCCAAAATGGCTATAGCGATGGCAAAATCTGGAGGTCTTGGAGTTATCCATCGCAATTTAAATATCAAAAAGCAATGTAATGAAGTACTCAAAGTAAAAAGACAAAAAAATTTATTAGTCGGAGCTGCAATAGGTACTAACAAAGAAGATATCGATAGAGCCATGGAATTAATTGATAGCGGAGTTGATTTGATTGTAATCGATACAGCTCATGGACACAGCCAAAAAGTTATAAAGATTCTCTCAAAAATAAAAAAGATTAATTCCAAAGTTAGTGTTTGCGTTGGCAATATAGCTACCGGTGAAGCTGCTAAGAGATTGTATAATGAAGGGGCGAACATATTAAAGGTTGGAATAGGACCCGGATCAATTTGTACGACAAGAATAATAGCTGGGATAGGCGTACCTCAAATAACTGCAATTATGGATGTTAAAGATAGTGTAAAAAATAAAATGGTTAAAATAATTTCGGATGGGGGTATTAAATTTTCCGGAGATATTGTGAAAGCTTTGGCTGCAGGCGCAGATGCAATAATGATGGGTTCAATATTCGCTGGTACAGAGGAAAGCCCTGGCAGGAAATTCAAATATAAAAATAAAACATATAAAACTTATAGAGGAATGGGTTCAATAGGTGCGATGTCTTCTGGTTCCTCTAATAGATATTTTCAAAAAAATTACAAAGATAAATCAAAATTTATTCCAGAGGGTGTAGAAAGTAGAGTAGTATACAAAGGACCAATCTCAAAAATAATTTACCAGCTTCAAGGTGGTTTGAGATCATCTATGGGTTATATTGGAGCTAAGAATATTGTATCAATTAAAGACAAGGGAAAATTTATAAAAATAACTAAGGCTGGATTTTATGAAAGCATGGTACATAGTGTAGAAATGATTGATGATCATCTAAATTTTAAATTATAATTATGGTTAAAAAAACTTTAATAATAATATTTTTTATATTTTTATCCCAAAAAAATCTTTATTCAGAAAGCAATTTTTTCAGTGAGGGTAAAAAGCTTTTTGATAATCAAGATTTTGAAAAAGCAAAATTTAAATTTGAACAAGATATTGTCTTTAATCCAAAAAGTGAAAAATCTTATTTATACCTTGCTAAAATTTTTAAAATTGAAAATAAAGATGAATTAGAAAAAAATAATTTAACTACTGTAATCTTATTAAATCCAAAAAATGAGGAAGCAATTTTAAACTTAGCGAACTTATATTTAAAAAAATCAAATTTTTCGGAAACTGAAAATTATATAAATTTACTTTCAAAAATTTGTAAAAATAAATGTTCTGAAATAGATGGTCTTAAAAAGAAGCTCAGGAATTCTTTAAAGTAACCAATGCAAGACGATAATAAAAGAGAGAAAATTGTTATAGTCGATTTTGGATCTCAATTCACAAAACTAATAGCAAGAAGAATAAGAGAATTAGGAGCTTATTCTGAAATTTTTAATACTAAAGAATTAAAAAAAATCAAAAAAAATCAAAATATAAAAGGAATTATATTTTCTGGGGGGCCCAATACAGTAACAAGTAAAAAATTTTCTAAAATACCGAATGAAATTTTTAGCTTGAATGTTCCTATTCTAGGGATTTGCTATGGTCTTCAATTAATTGCAAAAATTTTTGGTGGAAAAGTCAAATCACAGAAAAATAAAAGAGAATTTGGAAGGGCAAAAATATTTGAAAACCATAAATCAATTTTAACAAAAAACTTTTATACAAAAAAATTTTCAGAAGTATGGATGAGCCACCAAGACGCAGTAAGTCAGTTACCCAAAGGCTTTAAGAGAACAGCTTCAACTAAAGACTCTCCTTTTGCAGCGATAGAAAACAAAAAACAAAATATATATGGCATTCAATTTCATCCAGAGGTTAGCCATACTAAAAAGGGAAATATTATTTTAAAAAATTTTGTTTTCAACATATGTAGAACAAGGAAAAATTGGAAAATTTTTCTAGAAAAAAAGGAACTTATTAAACAAATTAGGGAAGAAGTTGGATTTAATAAAGTTATTTGTGCTTTGTCAGGGGGAGTAGACAGTAGTGTTGTAGCTCTTTTAACAAATAAAGCAATTAAAAAACAATTAATTTGCATAATGGTTAATACAGGCCTAATGAGAAAAAATGAATTTAAATTTACATACAAAGTTTTCAAGAAAAAATATAAGTTAAATATTAAAATCATTAATGCATCAAAGATATTTTTAAATAAACTAAAAAATATCTCGGATCCTGAAAAAAAAAGAAAAATTATTGGGAAAACTTTTATTAATATTTTTGAAAAAGAGGCAAAGAAACATAAAAGTGTAAAGTATTTGGCCCAAGGCACTTTGTACCCAGATATCATAGAGAGCAGATCATCCTCAGGAAGCAAAACATCAAAGATAAAATCTCATCATAATGTTGGCGGACTACCAAAAAAAATGAATTTAAAACTTTTGGAACCATTAAAAAATCTTTTCAAAGACGAAGTTAGAATTTTAGGAAAGTCATTGGGTTTGACAGATGAGATAGGTCAAAAACATCCATTCCCTGGTCCTGGTCTCGCAATAAGAATTGTGGGAAAAATTACAAAGGAGAAGATTAAAATTTTACAAGATGCTGATGATATATTTATTAAAGAAATAGTAAGAAATAATTTGTATGACAAAATTTGGCAAGCATATGCTGCAATTTTGCCAGTCAAAACAGTTGGGGTAATGGGAGATTCTAGAACTTATCAATATGTATGTTTGTTAAGAGCCGTAACATCTAATGACGGTATGACTGCTGATTACTTTAATTTTACAAAAAAGTTTTTAGATGTGATATCAAATAAAATTATTAATGCAGTTCCTGGTGTTAATAGAGTAGTTTATGATATAACATCGAAACCTCCTAGCACTATAGAATTAGAATAAATGAACAAAAAAATAAAAAATATTTTAAAAAAAAAGAATAAAAAAAAATTAGTATGTTTGACCGCTTACTCGGGTAATACAGCTAAATTATTAGATAATTACTGCGATATTATTTTAGTTGGTGACTCATTAGGTAATGTGCTTTATGGAATGAAAAATACTCATTCAGTCTCACTAGAAATGATGATTAGACACGCAATGAGTGTTAAAAAAAGTGTTAAAAAATCTCTTTTTGTTGTTGATATGCCTAAAGGCACTTATAAAAATGTTCCTTCAGCAATAAAAAATGCAAAAAAAATAATTAAAAATACCCAATGCGATGCTGTAAAGATTGAAAGCAATAAAAAAAATTTTAATATAATCAAAGGTTTGGTCAAGTCTAATATACAAGTGATGGGACATATTGGTTTTACTCCACAGTTTAAAGAGAAGTTCAAAATAGAAGGAAAGGATATAACATCCCAAAATAGGTTAATTAATGAAGCATTAGAAATTCAGAAAGCAGGATCTTTTTCAATAGTGTTAGAATGTATTAATAGTGATACAGCAAAAAAGATAACTAGCAAATTATATATACCTACCATAGGAATTGGTTCATCGATAAATTGCGATGGCCAAGTTTTGGTTACTGATGATTTATTAGGTATGAGTGGTTTTTACCCTAAATTTGTAAAAAAATATGCTTTAATAAACAAAATAATTGAAAAAGCAATTCAAAGATATAGTAAAGATGTAAAAACAAAAAGATTTCCAAAAAAGAAAAATAGTTACTGATAATGACTGATGAATTTACAGATACTTCAAAAAATCAAAAAATTATTGATTTTTTAAAAAAAAATTCAAAGAAAATATATTTATTTATTTTTATAATATTTACCGCAACCATATCATATTTTTTTATTGATAATTTTTATAAAAAAAAAAATATTGTTACATCTGAGATGTTTAACAAGGCAAATATTTTTATTTTAAATAACAAAAAGATTGAAGCAAAAAAGTTACTTTTAGATGTACTAAATCGTAAACATAATTTTTATTCACCATTAGCTTTGAATATTTTATTGGAAAATAATCTTATTGAAGATTTTGATCAAATTATAATGTATTTCGATTTAATTATTAAAAATGTTGATTTGGAAAAAGAAAAAAATAATTTATTCATATTTAAAAAAGCTATATTCTTAAGTAATTTTGATAAAGAAGATCAAATTCTATCAACACTAAAACCACTAATTGAAAAAAACTCTGAATTGAAATTAAGATCTATTAAATTGCTTAAAGAATATTATTCTAGCAAAGGAAACAAACAAAAAGAAGAAGAATATTCTAGAATGTTAAAAAATAATTAAGTTATAATTATTTGCTCATGAAAAAAGTTTTACTTTTATTTACATTTTTTAATCTTCTATTAAATTGCTCTTTTGATAACAAGAGTGGTATTTGGAAAGATGAGCAACAAATTAAAACTAAAAAGTTAGAAGTTAAACAAAAAAAAATTTAAAGCCAGCTTTTGGTAAAAACAATGAGGTTTTTAATAACGAAGTTAGCTTGCAAGCTGGATATAAAATTTCACTACCAGCACCTTTTAAAAATAAAAATTGGATTGAAGAATATTATAATGAGAGCAATAATATTTCCAATATTGCCTATAATGATGAAAAAGCTTTGCTATTTGCATCAAAAAAACTTTCAAGAAATAAAATCAATAAGAAATATTTAATAAATTTTAATAATTTTTTTTTTAGTGATGATATGGGAAACATATTTGCTTACTCTCTTGAGAATAGAAAAATTGTTTTTAAATATAATTTTTATAAAAAACATCTCAAAAAGATAAAAAAAAGATTAAACATATTTATTGATAATGAAAATATTATTGTATCTGATAATGTTGGTTATGTTTACTCAATTAATTATTTAGAGAATAAAGTTAATTGGGCAAAAAACTTTGGTATCCCCTTTTATTCAAATATAAAAGTAAAAAATAACTTAATATTTTTGGTTAATGAAAATAACAAAATTTATTTCTTAGATAAATTTTCTGGTGAAAAAATTTTTACTTTTACCTCTGAGAGCGTATTAATTAACACTTCTTTAGAAAACAATATTGCTATAGAGAACGATAATTTATTTTTTTTAAATTCCGGAGGTAAGCTTCATTCATTTAATATTAAAACTAAGAAATTAAATTGGGTACTTAATTTAAAAAAAGGAAAATCAGGCGACTCGAATTTGTTTAACTCTAAACCTCTTACATTAAATAATGGTAAAATATTATCCTCAGCAAATAATAATCTTACTTTAATAGATGCAAACTCTGGAAAGTATAATTGGACTTACAATATTATATCAAAAACAAAACCAGTATTATCTGGAGATTATGCATATGTACTGACAAAAAAAAATTTACTCATGTGTATTAACTCCCTTGAAGGAAACATTGTTTGGTCTAAAAATTTGATTACAAATATAAGGAATTCATATTCAAAAAAAATAATTAATAAACTAGGTGCGATAGAATATATGTCTATAGTAGAAAATAAGATCGTTCTAATTTCTAAAAATTCATACTATGTTGAGATTTCTCCACTAAATTCAAAAATATTAAAAATAAGTAAAATAAAATCTCGACCAATTAATGCACCTATTTTTGTTAATGGTTATTTATATTTTTTAGACAAAAGTAAAAAAATTTTAGTTTTTAATTAATTATTTGACTGACTGCTTAAAAGTGATAATTGAGTAATTTTTTCTTTTCCAAGAACATCTGACGGTTTGATAGGATAATCTCCGGTAAAATAATGATCACAAAATTGAGGATACAGTTTGTTTCTTTTTCCCTGACCCAAAGCTTGATAAAGCCCATCTAAACTTAGAAATTTTAAACTTTTAGCTTTTATGTAGTCACACATTTCTTTATTGGATTTATTATTAGCTAAAAGTTCTTTTTTTGTCGGCATATCAACCCCATAAAAATCAGGGTAAAGGATTTCTGGACAAGCTATTCTTACATGAACTTCCTTGACACCAGCGTCGTATAACATTTTCACTATCTTCAAACATGTGGTCCCTCTTACTAAAGAGTCATCAATTAGAACGACAATTTTGTTTTTCAATATAGACTTTGTGGAGCTTAATTTTAGTTTAACACCTAAACTTCTTATATTTTGCGTTGGCTCAATAAAAGTTCTGCCAACATAATGATTTCTAATTAAACCTAATTCAAACTTTTCCTTTTTAAATTGAGAATACCCAAGTGCCGCCGGAACTCCAGAATCAGGCACCGGGATTACAATATCTGCCTTTAATTCATTCTCTCTCGCTAATTGTTCACCAAACCTTTTTCTAAATTCATATGCACAAACACCATCAATAATACTGTCAGGTCTAGCAAAATAAATATATTCAAAAACACATGGCCTTGCTTTTTGCTTAGGAAAAGGCTTTATACTTTTAAGCTCTTGATTTTCAATTATCACAATCTCGCCATTTTCAACCTCTCTAACAAATTTTGCCCCGACTATATCTAAAGCGCAGGTTTCTGAAGCAAGAACATAAGTATCTTTAAGCCTTCCAATAACTAAAGGTCTTATACCAAAAGGATCCCTTACTCCAATCAGTTTTTTATTTGTCATAATAACTAATGCATATCCACCTTGTATTTGAAATAATGCATCAATAAGTTTGTCTGTAATCTTGTCTCTTTTTGACTTGGCTACAAGCTGAACAATTGTTTCTGTATCACTTGTTGTTCTAAAAATTGCTCCATCTTTAACTAGGGATTCTCTCAAAGAGATTGCATTTGTTAAATTTCCATTATGAGCAATACTTATTCCTCCACCATACAAGTCAGCAAAAAAAGGTTGAATATTCCTTAATGAAGTTTCACCAGTTGTTGAATATCTATTGTGACCAATAGCTGAGTCACCAGGTAATTTTTTAATTACATTACTTTTTGTAAAATGATCACTTATTAGCCCTTGCCTTTTTTCTGAGTGAAAATTTGTTCCATCATAAGATACTATTCCGCATCCCTCTTGACCACGATGTTGTAAAGCATGCAAGCCTAATGCCACTAAACGAGCAGCATCTTTTTGATTAGAAACACCGAATATACCGCATTCTTCCCTTAATTTATCTGATTTAAATGTTTTCAATTTTTTCTTTTGTATCTATTAATTCTTCACTACTAGGAAATTCATTTATAAGAATTTCACTACCTTTGTAAACTATATCAAATGTATAAGCTTCCTTAATTGGTATACCCCAATTTGAATAAGGATAAAACCAATTTAAGATAGAAAAAAAACAAACTGTTATTATGTACCCTCTGAATATTCCAAATAAAAGACCAAAAGACTTATCTACAGGTCCCAAACCTGTCCATGTAACTGCTCTACCTAACGATCTTCCAATTAAAATTGTAGCAAACAAAGTTATAATAAATATAAACACACCAAGCCCAATGCTGTTAATAAATTGGGATTCGATATATTCATTAACCCACGGCTGTAATTTAGGGACTAAGATAATTGTGCATATTACAGATACTATCCATTTTGTAAAAGATAAAAAACTTAGTGAAAACCCTTTTAAAAAACATTGGACCATCGAGTAGAATAATAAAATTAAAAAAACTAGATCAAAGGGATTTATTATATTAAAAAAATTTTTAAAAATTTCACCGACCATTGCCTACTGCTCTTCACCAAAAGGTTTAAAGATTAAAATTAACTTAGGCAATAAAGTTAAAACTGACAATAAGGCTAATAACATTGCTATTCCTGTAAAAATTCCAAAGTATATAGTGGGAATAAAATTAGATAAAACTAATATTGAAAAACCAAAAACTATTGTTATCGAAGTATTCAGGATAGCAATACCAACAGTGTTGTGGCATCGATCAATTGTAGAGTTGTAATTTTTAATTTTATTGAACTCCTCTTTATACCTATAAATATAGTGAATACTATTATCAACCGCTATTCCTATCGTAATAGCAGCTATAGTTATAGTCATCATATCAAGAGGTATTTCTAGAATACCTATAATTCCCAAAATAAAAAATGCTGCCAAAAAATTTGGTACTACACCTATTATAGCTAAAGTAGAATTTCTAAAAAGAATAAAAAACATTGCAAAGATGCCCAGCATTACTATTCCAAGTGTTAAAATTTGAGATTTAAATAAGCTTTGAAGTAAATTATTAAAGAGAATTAATACCCCGGCCAATTTATATTCCGATTTATCTAATTTTAATTTTGAGTTTAATTCAGTATTAATTTTATTTATCAAATCATCCCGTCTTAAATCTTTCAAGGAGTCTTTTATTCTTAAAGAAATTCTTGCTTCATCGTTTTCTATGGAAATATAAGGAGAAACAATTTCCTTTTTAATTTCATTCGGTATTTTGCTGTAGAGAACCGCGATCTCAAGGCTCTCTAGTTTTTTTTTATTAAGATCCTCTGCTACTCTTATTATAGAGCCAAAAGACAATACCTTTCCTACTTCAGGCAAAGAGTCTAAATAATCATGAACGCTTAAAATTTTGTCAATTTTATTTCTAGTAAACCAATATTTTGATTTATCAGAATTTTCTTCCTCCCATTCGTCAAAATCATCATCTGAGCTCTCATTATTTTTTTCAGGAAATTTTATGATTACATTAAGGGGGGTCGTGCCACCTAACTCATCATCAATTTTTTTCATTCCTTGATAAATTTCAGTTTCCTTATCGAAATAATTAATAAAACTATTTTCAACTTCAAGTTTAGAAATTCCAAAAACGCTTAAACTTAAAATTATAAATGTTAGTAAAAAAATTAAAGTATTATTATTTTTTGAAAAATTTCCCAAAGCTGAAGTTATTCTTGAATTATCGGATGTTTTTATTTCTACAAAACTATTTTGCGAAACTAAATTCAATAGTGAAGGTAATAACAAAAAAGACACTGAAATAGATACGATAAGACCTAATGTCATCATCCATCCAAAATCTATGATTGGTTTTATATTACTAAAAATTAGAGACAAAAATGCACAAATTGTTGTAAGAACTGTATAAAGAATTGGTAAAAACATCTTATTGCTCGCCTCAAGAATTGCGTCTGAGTTATTGATGCTTATTTGCTCATTTTTGATTTGAAGAAATCTAACTGTAATATGAATATTCATTGCCATATTAAGAATCAACATTAAAGCTATAAAGTTTGATGATATAACTGTAACTTTCCAACCTAAAAATCCAAGTAAACCAATCATGATTACTACTGAAGAAACGCATCCGATTAATGGAATTAAAACCCATCTTATATTTTTAAAAATCAACCAAAGAGTTCCAATAATAAATAGAAAAACTCCAAGTCCAAAGACAATAATATCATTTTTAATAAACGACATCATATCATCGGTTATCATCGGTATTCCTCCCAGGTGTATTTTTGCGTTTTCAGAATATCTATCAATTACTTCTCTGATTTCTTTGATATTTTGATGATTTTTTTTATTATATAAAGTTTTGTATTGCTCATACTCATTTACAAATACTTTGTATTTACTTTCTTCATTTTCACTTAACTGATTATTTTGAATTTGTATTAAATAATCATTTTTAATTTTAATATAGTCTTTTAGTTTTTTATCTTCTTTTAAGTAAACCACTATACCTGAAGTTTTTCCATCTTCACTTATCACGTAATTTTTGTATATAGGGCTGTTCAAAATTTCGTCAAAAGCTCTCTTTTTATCAATTTCAGGGTAAGCTAGTGTTTTATAGTTTTTTAATCTTTCCATTAAAGGTTCATCAGTACTTTTAAGTAAAGGTACATCAACTATGGTAATAACTTCTTCAACCCATGATAATTTTTCGATTTTTGATTTTAAAAATTGAAGGTTTACTATTGTTTCTTCATCCGTGAAATCAGTTATTGGAGAGTATGTTAAAAATAAATAATCTTTGGAACCGTATCTTTCATTAATTTCTCTTAAATAATTTAGATCTTCATCACCGTCTAACAATAAAGCATCCGATGAAGCATCTAAATTAAAATTTTTTGAATTGTATAAAGAAAAAGAAATTACGAAAAAAATTAGCAAAAGTGTGAATTTTGAGTAATCAATTATTATTTTTCTATAAATATTATTGAGCATATCGATAGATTAGATATATATTATAATCAAAATAAATAAATTAAAATTTTACTCTATCTAGAAAGGTCTTTAAACCTTGTGAACATACCTTCAAATTCAACTTTTATATTGCCAGTTGGACCATGACGTTGTTTACCAATAATTATATCTGCAAGGCCATTAATTTCACTCATCTTAGATTGCCATTCAGCATATTCAATCGAGCCAATTTTGGGTTGTTTTTTTTCTAAATAATATTCCTCACGATAAACAAAAAGAACAACATCTGCGTCTTGTTCTATAGATCCTGACTCTCTTAAATCAGATAGCTGAGGAATTTTTTCATCTCTCTGTTCAACTGCTCTAGATAGCTGAGAAAGAGCCAAAACAGGCACTTTTAACTCTTTTGCTAAAGCTTTCAAGCCTTGAGTAATTTCCGAAATTTCTTGAACTCTTCCCTCATTTTTTTTGCTTAAAGAAGATCGTATTAACTGAATATAATCGACAACTATTAGATTCAAGCCAAATAATCTCTTCATTCTTCTGGCTCTGTTACTTAGCGAGGAAATTGTAATTGCTGGAGTTTCATCTATGTAAAGAGGAAGATCATAAATGTTTCTTGACATCTCAATATATTTATTAAGTTGTTCTTCCGTAGCCTTTCCTCTCCTTATATCATTTGATTGAATTTTAGTTTGTTCTGATAAAATACGAGTTGATAATTGCTCTGATGACATTTCTAAAGAAAAAAAAGCTACAGCAGATTTTTCTCCATTATCTTGAATTTTTTTTGCTGCATTAAAAGCAATATTTGTTGCTAAAGCAGTTTTCCCCATTGAGGGCCTACCTGCTATGATCACTAAATCAGATTTGTGCAAACCTCCAAGTTTTTCATCTAAATCTGTTAATCCAGTCGGAACACCAACTATACCTTGATCATTCTTAATTGCTTCAGTGGCCATATTAATTGTTTGATCTAATGCTTTATTAAATTTTAAATAAGATTGAGAAAAACTTCCTCTTTCTGCAAGTTGATAAAGAGACTGCTCTGCAGTTTCAATAATATTTTCTCCGGACCTTAAAGCCTTTTCATCTTGTGAATCAGTAGATATATTTTCGGCTATGAAAATTAATTCTCTTTTGACATACATTTCATGGATTATTTTTGCATAATCTAAAGCTTGTCTAGATGACGAAGAAAATCTTGTTAATTTAACTAAATAGTCAGTACCACCTACTTCATTTAAACCTTTTTCATTTTGAAAATAATTTTTCAATGTTATTGGATTTGCAATCATTCCTTTAGTATTGAGATTTTCAATTACTTCAAAAATTTGTTTGTGAGCAGGATCGAAAAATTTACTAGAATCTACAAATGAGGCAATCTCATCAATTAAATCATTATTTATTAAAATACTTCCTATTAAAGCTTGTTCGGCTTCTAAATTGTGAGGTAATTTTTTTTCAATAATGGTATTTGGGTTAAGCTTTATTTTTTCCATCAAAATATATTAATAAATTTTAAAGGAAAAAAAATTAAAAGTTACACACCTTTTTTTCAACCTGTGGAGAAAATTATGAATCTACTTTAACTACTTTTATGCTTAACTCTGCTGAAACTCCAGAGTGTAAATTTATACCAACTTTAAAGACACCTAATTTATTTACCTCTTGTCTTAGATTTATTTGAGAAGGTATTATTTCAACATTTAATTCCTTAAGTATAGCATTACAGATTTCTTTTGGCTTAATGGATCCATATAGATCACCGTTCTCTTTTGACTCTTTTATAAAGTTTAATTTTTTATTATTTATTTTTCTTGCAATCTCCTTAAACTTTAATTGAATCTGTTTATTTTTTTCAGTAAGTTCTTCCTTCTTCTTATTTACAAGTGCTATATTTTCTTTATTTGCCCTCAAAGCTTTTCCTTGTCTTAAAAGATAGTTTCGACCATAACCATTTTTAACTTTTACTAAGTCACCAATTTTTCCAAGATTAATTATATTTTCTAGTAAAATAATTTCCATTAAATGAGTCCTAAAATTTTTGCCTTTTTGATTTCTCTGGTTAATTTCTTTTGCTTTCCAGATGATACTGAAGTTATTCTTGATGCCAAAAGTTTATTTGTGTCCGAGACATACTTTCTTAATAATTTGATATTTTTGTAGTCAATAACTGGTGCATTTTTAATTGAGAAAGGACATTTTTTTGTAAATCTTGTGTCTCCCTTTTGAAATAGACTAAGTTTATTCAATGGGTTCTGGTTTCTCTTAGAAGTTTTTCTATTTTTTCTTTTCATTATTATTAAAGTATTCT
>MDSZ01245238.1_pt1 | contig 17280 bp, 29 predicted proteins | sample 811201 | NCBI WGS metagenome assembly MDSZ01 (sample SAMN05326647, study PRJNA326480) | marine metagenome | isolation source: seawater | place: Indian Ocean: North | collected 2010
GTAAAAAGAACTGGCGCAAATATTAAAGGACCAATACCACTTCCAACTAAGATTGAAAGATATACAGTTTTAAGATCACCGCATATAGATAAGAAAAGCCGAGAACAATTTGAAACACGAACACATAAAAGATTAATTGATATAATTGAACCTACACCTCAAACCGTTGAAGCTTTAATGAAACTTGACTTAGCTTCAGGAGTAGATGTGGAGATAAAAATATGAGCAATCTACAATTAATCGGTAAAAAACTAGGTATGACAAGAGAATTTTACTCTACTGGTCAGTCAGTTCCTGTAACTGTTTTAAAAATGGAAAAAGCGAGAGTAATTAGTCTTATAAATAAAGAAAAGAGAGGTTATTCAGGGATACAAATAGGTTTTGGTAATATAAAAAATTCAAAAATCTCAAAACCAATGAAAGGTTTTTTCGCAAAAAAAAATACAGAACCTAGAAAAATCTTGAAAGAAATTAGACTTGATAACATATCAGAATATAAAGAAGGAAATGAATTTGGCATTGAGATTTTTGAGAACGTTAAATTTGTAGATGTAAAATCTAAAACTATTGGAAAAGGTTTTGCAGGATCAATGAAAAGACATAATTTTAGTGGTCTGAGAGCTTCACATGGAGTTTCAATATCTCACAGATCTCATGGCTCCACTGGACAAAGACAAGATCCTGGTAAAGTTTTTAAAAACAAAAAAATGGCTGGTCATATGGGTGATAAGATCAGAACAGTTCAGAATTTGGAAATAATAAAAAAAGATATAGAAAACCAATTGCTTTTTATTAAAGGATCTATACCTGGATCTAAAAACTCAGAAGTAATGGTAACTAAATCAATTAAAAATATAAATAAATCAACTATATTAGAAAAACTAGAGGCTGCTAAGAAAGCTAAAAGTTTAAATGATAAGAAAAAAAAATAACTTATGAAAATTGATAAAATTTCATTAGATGGGAAAAAAGATGCTATGGAAGTAGCAGATAAAATTTTTACAAAAAAAATTAATAAAAAATTAATAAGTGAAATATTATATAAAAATATTGCAAACTTTAAAGGTAGAAAAGCAAAAACAAAACAAAAAAATGAAATAATAGGTTCTACTTCTAAAATATATGCACAAAAAGGAACAGGTAATGCGAGGCACGCAAGTAGAAAAGCACCAATTTTTGTTGGAGGAGGTGTTGCACATGGTCCAAAAGGAGAAAGTGCCTACAAATTTAGAAAATTAAATAAAAAAGAAAAAAAGCAGGGTCTTGCTTCAATAATTTCAGACAAAAATAATAATAAAAACTTAATTATTATTAATGATTTTGACAAAGAAATAAAAAAAACAAAAGAAATGTTTGCAATACTTAAAAAAATTGAAGCTACAAACTCAATAATTATACTAGATAAGTCATCTCATAATAAAATATTCAAATCATTAAAGAATCTACCTCAAGTTAAAGTTTCAGATTCAGCAAATATAGCTCTTTATGATTTAATTAAATATAAGAAAGTAATTTTTACAGAAACTTCAATAAAAGAATTAGAAAAAAGGTACTAATGAAAGCAATTCCAAATTTATATAATAAAATAATTAGTCCGATTGTTACAGAAAAATCAACAAATCAGTCTGAACAAAATAAAATTGTTTTTAAAGTTTATAAAAACTTTAATAAAAAACTAATAAAAAAAAATGTTGAAAAAATTTTTAAAGTAGAAGTGGTAAAAGTTAATATTTTAAACAAAAGAACTAAAATTAAATCAACAAGAGGTAGAAAAGTGAAAGTCTCTGGATTTAAGAAAGCTATAGTTACACTTAAAAAAGGACAAAATATAGATTTAACAACAGGAATATAAATATTTATGACTTTAAAACAATACAAACCTTATACAAAATCTACGAGATCAACAATTCTTATTGATCGATCAGATTTATGGAAAGGTAAACCATATAAACCTCTGACCTCTCAAAATAAGGCGGTAAAAGGCAGAAATAATATGGGAAGAATTACTTCAAGAAATCATGGTGGTGGACATAAACAAAAATATAGAATTATTGATTTTTATAGAAGAAAATTTGATGTTCAGGGTGAAGTTGAAAGAATTGAATATGACCCTAATAGATCTTGTCACATTATGTTAGTTAAATTTAATGACGGTGAAAGAGCTTATTATTTAGCACCACAAAAAATTAAAACTGGTGACAAAGTTCAAAATGGACCAAACTCAGAGATTAAAGTAGGAAACGCATTACCACTAAAAGATATACCTGTAGGAATGGATATACACAATGTTGAATTACAGCCAGGAGCTGGTGGAAAAATTGCAAGGGCAGCAGGTGCTCATGTAACTATATCTGGGACTGACGGTAATTATTCTATAATTAAGATGTCATCAGGAGAAGTTAGAAAAATTGACTCAAGATGTTTAGCTACAATTGGCATATTATCAAATCCAGATCAAAAAAATATCAGCATAGGAAAAGCTGGTAGATCTAGATGGTTAGGGAGAAGACCACACACAAGAGGAGTTGTCATGAATCCAGTAGATCATCCCCACGGAGGAGGTGAAGGTAAATCCGCTGGTGGAAGACATCCAGTTTCACCAACAGGTGTTTCAGCAAAAGGATTAAAAACTAGAGACAATAAGAGAACTGATAAATTTATAATTAGAAGAAGAGGTAAAAAGTAATTATGGCTAGATCAATATGGAAAGGACCATTTGTTGAAGAAAGTTTGATTAAAAAAGTTGAAAAGGAAAAGAATAATCCTAATAGAAAACCTATAAAAACATGGTCAAGAAAATCTACAATTCTACCTGATTTTGTTGGTATTAGCTTTTTAATTTATAACGGAAAAAAATTTATTCCAATAACTATATCTGAGGACATGGTTGGACATAAATTTGGAGAGTTTGCTCCAACAAGACAATTTTTTGGACATACTCCAGCAGATAAAAAAGCAAAAGAAGCAGCTCCAGATGCGGCTAAAAAATAAATTATGAAAAAGAGTAAAAAAAATAATATAGATAATAAAACTGTAAAAGCAGTTAATAAAAGTGTTAGATCTAGTACTAGAAAGTTATCTCCAATTTTAAAATCTATAGTTGGAAAAAAGGCTGATGAGGCTATTAGAGATTTATCTTTTTCAGAAAAAAGAATATCAAAGGATATAAAAAAAACAATTTCATCTGCAGTTGCAAACGCTGAAAATAATTTTCAATATGATATCGATAAATTATTCGTAAAAGAGGCATTTTGTGGGAAACAAATTATTATGAAAAGGTTTAGGGCAAGAGCAAAAGGAAGAGCCTCACCAATTTTAAAACCTTATTCAAATGTTACAATAATATTAACAGAAAAAACACAGGAGTTAAAACAAGATGGGTCAAAAAGTTAATCCAATAGGTTTAAGGCTTGGTATTAATAAAGGATGGGATTCTGTTTGGTATGCCAACAAAAAAAATTTTGGAAATTATTTAATTGAAGATTTTAAAATAAGAGAACATATTAAAAAAACAGTTGTGAATTCTGGTGTTTCAAAAGTAATGATCGAAAGAACTACAAAAAAATGTTTTGTTACAATATACACCTCAAGACCTGGGTTTGTAATTGGAAAAAAAGGAAGTGATATAGAGAAAATTAAAAAAAAATTGTCAGATATAACCTCAAACGAAGTTGTTTTGAATATTAAGGAAGTTAAAAAACCTGAAACAAATAGTTATTTAGTTGCTGAAAATATAGCTCAACAATTAGTAAAAAGAGTTTCTTATAGAAAAGCAATGAAAAGATCTATGCAATCTGCAATAAGATTAGGCGCGAAAGGTATTAAAGTAGCATTAAGTGGAAGATTAGGTGGTAATGAAATAGCAAGAACAGAATGGTTAAGAGATGGAGCTATTCCTTCACACACTTTAAGAGCAGATATAGATTATGCAGAAGCAGAAGCATTAACTACATATGGAATTATAGGAGTTAAAGTTTGGATTTATAAAGGTGAAATTTTTACAAAGGAGTTTAGTCAAGAAACTAATAAAAACTAAATATGTTACAACCAACTAGAACAAAATATAGGAAAGCTCATAAAGGAAGAATTCACGGAGTTGCATCTAGATGTAATTTTATGAATTATGGTTCCTACGGTCTTAAAGCAATTCAGCCTGAAAGGGTTATCTCAAAACAAATAGAGGCAGCAAGAGTTGCATTAACTAGACATATGAAAAGACAAGGAAGAGTATGGACAAGAGTATTTCCAAATATCCCTGTTTCAAAAAAACCTACAGAAGTAAGAATGGGTAAGGGAAAGGGTTCTCCAGAGTTTTGGGCATGTAGAGTAAAACCCGGTAGAATTCTTTTTGAAGTAGATGGTGTATCAGAACAAGTTGCTAGAGAGGCCCTATATAAAGCTTCAGCAAAACTACCAATTAAATGTAAATTTATAAAGAGAATATAATGAAAAAAAAAGAAATTAAAAAACTAACCGAGTCTGAACTAGTTAAAAATTTAAATAATTTTAACAAAGATCTCTTTAATTTGAGGTTTCAAAAAAACAATGGTCAATTAAAGAGTCCGGCCAAGTTTAGAGAAATTAAAAAAAATATTGCAAGAATTAAGACAATAATTAGAGGAAAAGATGCCTAGAAAAGTATTAAATGGAATTGTAATTAGTGATAAAGGAAATAAGTCAATAACAGTAATTGTTGAGAGAAAATACCAACATCCAGGATTGCAAAAAGTTATTAAGTCAAAAAAGAAATATCATGTTCATGATGAAAAAAATTCATTTAAAATTGGAGACAAAGTATCAATTATTGAGTCAAGACCAATTTCCAAAACAAAAAAATTTAAAGTTCTAGAGGAAAAAAGATGATACAGGTTCAAACAGAATTAATGGTTGCAGACAACACAGGAGCAAAAAGAGTTGAGTGTATAAAAGTACTTGGTGGTTCAAAGAGAAGATATGCAAGTATTGGAGACATTATAAAAGTATCTGTAAAAGAGGCTATACCTAAGGGTAAAGTTAAAAAAGGATCTGTTCATAATGCCGTTGTTGTTAGAGTTAAAAAAGGTATTTACAGAAACGATGGATCAAAAGTTAAATTTGATACAAACGCTGCGGTATTAACCGATGACAAAGGGGAACCAATTGGTACAAGAATTTTTGGACCAGTTACAAGAGAACTTAGATTAAGAGGACAGATGAAGATTATATCTTTAGCTCCTGAGGTTTTATAAATGATAAAAAAAGGAAACAAAGTAAAAATATTAACTGGAAAAGATAAAAGTAAAGAGGGTGAAGTGATTGAAATAGATAGACCTAATTATAGGGCTAAAATTAAAGGTCTAAATCTTATTAAAAAACATATGAAAACAACTAAAGAAAAAAAGGGAGGCATTATTACAAAAGAAAATTTTATTAATATGTCAAATCTAGTTGTATTAGAAAATATTAAAGAAAATAAAAAAAAAGAAAAAAAGAATAAATAATGATGCCAAGATTAAAAGATATTTATCAAAAAGATATAATCCCAAATTTAAAAAATAAGTTTGGTTATAAAAATATTAAAATGGGACCAAAGCTCGATAAAATAGTTATTAATATGGGATTAGGTTTAGATGGTAATGATTCCAAAATATTAAAGGCATGCGAGAATGATATGTCCTTATTATCAGGTCAAAAACCGGTAATTACAAAATTTAAAAAATCTATATCAAACTTTAAAACAAGAAAAGGCACTAATGCTGGTCTTAAAGTTTCACTTAGAAAAGATAGAATGTATGAATTTTTAGACAGACTTGTTAATATTGCGCTTCCTCGAATAAAGGATTTTAGAGGATTGTCAATTAAAGGGTTTGACAAAAACGGAAATTATACTTTTGGAATTAAAGAACATATAATATTTCCTGAAGTAAACTTTGATAAAGTCGATAAAATAAGAGGATTAGATATTACTATTGTAATTAAATCTCAAAAATTAGATCATAGTTATGAGTTGTTAAAACAATTTAATTTTCCATTTATAGAAAAAAAGGAGACAAACTAATGGCCAAGTTAAGCTCAATTAATAAAAATAATCGTAGAATTAAACTATCAGATAAAATGCTAAAGAAGAGAAAAAAGTTAAAAAAAATTATAATGGATAAAAAATTACCTTTAGAAGAAAGATTTAAAGCCCAACAAAAATTATCAAAATTACCAAGAAATTCATCTAAAACCAGAGTTGTTAACAGATGTCAAATTACTGGTAGACCACACGGCGTATACAGAAAATTAAAAATATCAAGAATTGCTTTAAGAAAATTAACATTAGAAGGTAAAATACCTGGAATGGTTAAATCAAGTTGGTAAAGGAGAGAATATGAGTTTAAGTGATCCAATAGGAGATATGATTGCTAGAATTAAAAATGCAAGCTTAAGAAATTATAAAAAAGTACTTATACCATCTTCCAAATTTAAAGTTAAAATTGCAGATGTACTTAAAAACGAAGGATATATAATTGATTATAAAATTGAACCTGAGGATGGAAAAGATAGATTAATGATAAATTTGAAATATAACTCAGGCAATCCTGTAATAAACTCGATACAAAGAGTGTCCAAACCTGGAAGAAGAATTTTTTCTAGTGCTGAAAGCCTTCCTAAAGTAAGTAATGGTTTAGGAATAGCTATAATATCGACCCCAAAAGGTGTAATGACCGACCAAGATGCAAGAAAAAATCAGGTTGGCGGAGAAATAATTTGTAAGGTTTTCTAATGTCAAAAATAGGTAAAATAAATATTGCAATTCCCGAAAAAGTAAAAGTTTCACTAGAAGGTGCAATTCTCAAAATGGAAGGACCATTGGGCAAAAATAACCTTAAAATGGATACAAATATGTTTGATCTAAATATTAATGATGGAAAAGAAGTATCAATTAAACCAAAAACTATAGACCAAAATACAAAAAGGATATGGGGTTTAAACAGAAGTTTGATTAATAACGCCATAAAAGGATTAAATGAAGGCTATTCTAAAACATTAGAACTTACTGGTGTTGGTTTTAGAGCAGCCGTTAAAGGTAATATTTTAAATCTTCAAATAGGTTTCAGCCATGATGTTAATTATCAAATACCAGAGGGTGTTAAAATTGCTGTTGAAAAGCAAACAATAATTAAAATTAATGGATCTGACAAACAATTAGTTGGTTCTGTAGCTGCAAAAATAAAATCATATAAAAAAATTGAACCATACAAAGGCAAAGGTATTAAAGAACAAGGCCAATATGTTTTGAAAAAAGAAGGTAAGAAAAAATAATGAAACTAAGCACTAAAGATAGAAAAAGATTTAGAATTAGAAATAAATTAAAAAAATCTAATAAACACAATAGGATGAGACTAACTATTTCTAAATCATTAAAAAATATCTCAGCTCAAATTATAGATGTTACCACAAATAAAACATTGATATCTGCTACCTCTAACCAAAAAATATTAAAGGATACAAAAAAAAATAAATCTGAGCTTTCTGAAATAGTTGCTATAAAACTAGCTGAAAAGGCAAAGGAAAAAAATATCAAAAAAATCTACTTTGATAGAAGTATATTTAAATATCATGGAAGAATAAAAATTTTTGCTGAAACTCTTAGAAAAAATGGAATGGAATTTTAAGTATGGAAAAAAATAATAATGAATTTTTAGAGAAACTTGTTCATATTAATAGAATAACTAAAGTTGTAAAAGGTGGTAGAAGATTTGGTTTTTCTGCTTTAGTTGTAGTAGGAAATCAAAATGGATCAATAGGAGTTGCACATGCTAAAGCAAAACAAGTTCCAGACGCAATCAAAAAAGCAAACGAATTAGCGCGTAGAAAACTTACAAAAATTCCATTGAGAGACGGTAGAACAATTCATCATGATGTTTATAGTAAAGATGGAGCAGGTAAAGTAATTTTAAGATCGGCACCTAAAGGTACTGGTATTATTGCAGGTGGACCAATTAGAGCTATTTGTGAGGTACTTGGTATTAAGGATATTGTTGCAAAATCGTTAGGAACAGGTAACCCGCACAATGTAATAAGAGCCTGTTTAAAAGCATTAAAATTACAACATTCACCAAAAAGTATTTCATTTTCAAGAAACAAAAAAATTTCTGAAATAGTGGAAAAAAGAGGTTAATTATGAAATTAAATTCAAGCATGAAAACAAAAGATAAAAAAAAAAGAATAGGAAGAGGTATTGGAAGTGGAAAAGGTAAGACGGCTGGCAGAGGGGTAAAAGGCCAAAAGTCTAGAAGCGGTGTAGCTATCAAAAGTTTTGAAGGTGGCCAAATGCCTTTATATAGAAGATTGCCTAAAAGAGGGTTTAACGCTATTAAAAATAAAAAAAAACCTGTTGTAATAAATTTATCAATAATTCAATCATTAATTAATAAAAAGATATTATTACCATCAACAAAAATTGATTTAAAATTACTTAAATCAAAAAATATTATTAAGAAACATGTAACTAAATTCAAAATACTTGGAAATGGTGATTTAACTGAAAAAATTGATGTTGATACAGATTTACTATCAAAATCTGCAAAAAATAAATTATCAAAATCGGGTTCAGTATTTATAAATAAAAACAACTCTTAATGAGCTCAAGTAGTCAAAACGATTTAAGAAATAGAATTTTTTTTACTATATTTATTCTAGCAATATATAGACTAGGAACCTTCGTTCCTTTGCCCGGAATAGATCCAAGCCAACTTCAAGTTTTAATGGAAGGTAATCAAAAAGGACTTCTAGGAATGTTCAATGTATTTGCTGGAGGTGCGATAAGTAGAATGGCAATTTTCGCTTTAGGAATAATGCCATATATATCCTCATCAATTATAGTACAGTTGTTAACTGGTGTATCAGACTATTTTAAAAATTTAAAATCACAAGGTGAAAAGGGTAGACAAAAAATAACTCAAATAACAAGATATGGAACTGTATTGTTAGCCACTGTTCAGGGATACGGATTGTCAGTTGGACTTGAGTCATCTGCAAATTTAGTAATTAATCCTGGAGTCTTTTTTAAAATTTCAACGGTTACTACAATTGTTGCAGGTACTATGTTTTTAATGTGGCTTGGAGAGCAAATAACCCAAAGAGGTATTGGTAACGGTATATCTTTAATAATTTTTTCAGGAATTGTAGCAGAAATTCCAAGAGCATTAGCTACAACTTTTGAGCTAGGTAGAACCGGTGCACTTTCAACAATAGTAATTATTTCAATCTTTATAATTCTTATTGTAACAATAATGTTTATTGTTTTTATGGAAAGAGCGCTTAGAAAAATACCAATTAATTATCCTAAAAGACAAGTTGGAAATAAAATTTATGGAGGTGACTCTTCTCATCTACCTTTAAAAATTAATTCCGCGGGAGTAATTCCAGCAATATTCGCATCTGCACTTTTATTATTGCCTATCACTTTTTCCAATTTTAATATTTCAGAAAATGAAACTTTTCTTAACTTTGCCTCATTTTTTTCACAAGGACAACCACTGTATATGTTGCTTTATGCATCAGGGATTATATTTTTTACTTTTTTTTATACCTCAATTACTTTCAATCCAAATGAGACAGCAGAAAATTTGAGAAAATATGGAGGATTTATTCCCGGCATTAGACCTGGAGAGAGTACTGCTCTTTATATAGAAAATATTTTAACTAAATTAACTACCATTGGTGCATTATATCTAACATTAGTATGTTTAATGCCCGAATTCCTTATTGCAAATTATCCAATACCTTTTTATTTAGGTGGTACCTCAATATTGATTGTTGTTGTTGTTGCTATTGATACAGTAACACAAATACAAACTAGATTAATGAGCACTCAGTATGAGCAACTTATTAAAAAAACTCAATTTGGAAAATAAGTGAACATCATTTTATTCGGACCTCCTGGCGCAGGTAAAGGTACCCAGTCTCAGTATTTAGTTAAAAAAACTAAAGGTTTTCAAATTTCAACAGGTGATATGCTTAGAGATGAAATAAAAAAAGAAACAGAAATTGGAAAAAAAATAATTAACGATATGAATGAAGGTAGATTTGTTAGTGATGAAATCGTTAACCAACTGATAAGAGCTATAATATTTGATGAAAGTAAAAAAAATAAATTAATCTTTGATGGATATCCAAGATCTATTAGCCAAGCAAAAAACCTTGAATATTTATTAAATGAGTCAAATCAAAATATAGATTTTGTTTTTTTTCTAAACGTAAATAAGGAAACTATAATAAATAGAATTGAAAAAAGAAAAGTTTTAGAAAATAGATCAGACGATGATTTAAAAACAATTATTAAAAGATACGATACATATATGGAAACAACTAAACCAGTCCTAGATTTCTATTCTAAATATTTAAATTTTCATGAGATCAATGGCGCTCTTGAAATTGATGAAATAACTAGAAAAATAGACACTTTTATCAATGTTTAAGACGTTGACATTGATAAAACTTCTTATATAAAAGGCACAATTTATCACAAAAACTATGGCTCGTATTGCAGGTGTTAACATTCCACAGAATAAATTGGTTCATATTGGTCTGACTTATATTTATGGAATTGGAAACAAATTTTCATCACAAATTTGTAAAGCTTTAAATATACCCTCTGCAAAAAGAGTTAACGAGTTATCAGATGACGAAATCCTTAAAATTAGAGAATATATTGATGGTAATTTTGTTGTAGAAGGTGACTTAAGAAGAGATAATTCTTTAAGTATTAAAAGATTAGTAGATTTAGCTTGTTACAGGGGCACTAGACACAAAAAAAAATTACCTGTAAGAGGCCAAAGAACAAGATGTAATGCTAGAACACGTAAAGGCAAAGCAATTGCAATTGCAGGAAAAAAACTTACTCCTCTAAAAAAATAATTTATGGCTAAAGAAGATAAAAAAGACAAATCTGTTGAAAAAGAAACTATTAAAAAAAAATCTTTTACAAAAAAGAAAAAAGTAAAAAAAAATATTTTGAACGGAATTGCATATGTTCAATCAACATTTAATAATACTATTGTAAGTATAGCTGATACAAACGGAAATGTAATTTCTTGGGCATCAGCTGGCCAAAAAGGTTTTAAGGGTTCAAGAAAATCTACACCTTATGCTGCTCAAGTAGCAGCAGATGCAGCTGCAGTAAAAGCTTTAGAGAGCGGAATGAAAATTTTATCCGTAGAAGTTAAAGGTCCTGGTTCAGGAAGAGAAACTGCATTAAGAGCACTTCAAGCAAGAGGTTTTAAGATAACGTCAATAAAAGATACTACGCCTATGCCACATAATGGTACGCGACCCCCAAAAAAAAGGAGAGTTTAAATGGAAACTGCTAATGTAAATATTAAAAATTGGAAAGCTCTGATCAAACCATCCAAGATTGATGTGGACCAAAATGAAGATAAAACTTTTGCAAAAGTCACTGCCGAACCTCTCGAGAAAGGTTATGGTTTGACTATTGGAAATTCTTTACGAAGAATACTACTTTCTTCAATTAGAGGAACAGCTGTAACTGCGATACAAATTGATGGTGTACAACATGAGTATAGCTCGATTAAAGGAGTTAGAGAAGATGTGACCGATATAGTATTAAATATAAAATCGCTAGCTCTAAAAAGTAATTTTGAAGGAAATAAAAAATTAATTTTAGATGTAACTGGCCCTGGTGAAATAAAAGCTTCACAAATAACATCAACACCTGATATTGAAATACTAAATCCTGATTTAGTTATATGTAACCTAGATGAAAATACAAAGTTTCATATGGAATTATTTGTAAGTAATGGAAAAGGCTATGTTTCTGCAGAACAAAACAAACCAGAAGAGCCGCCTTTAGGTTTAATACCAATAGACTCTTTGTTTAGTCCTGTAAAAAAAGTGTCTTATTCAATAAGTACTGCAAGAGAAGGAAAAGCACTTGATTATGATAAATTAACAATGGAAATTGAAACAAACGGATCAATAACTGCAGAAGATGCATTAGCATATTCAGCTAGAATATTTCAAGATCAGCTAGGTATGTTTATAAATTTTGACGAACCACAAGAGATTAAAATCCAAGATCAACCAAAAGAACCAGAGTTTAATCAAAATCTTCTACGAAAAGTCGATGAGTTAGAGTTATCTGTAAGATCAATGAATTGTTTAAAAAATGATAATATAATCTATATCGGTGACTTAGTTCAAAAATCAGAAGGTGAAATGTTAAGAACACCTAATTTTGGAAGAAAATCTCTAAATGAAATTAAAGAAGTTTTAAATGGGATGTCTTTATATCTTGGTATGGAGATCCCTAATTGGCCACCAGATAATATTGCAGAGTTATCAAAAAAACTTGAAGATGCAATTTAAATAATATGAGACATAGATTAGGTTATAAAAAGTTAAACAGAACTTCAGAACATAGAAAAGCCCTTATCAAAAACATGTTAAATTCATTAATAAAATATGAACAAATTACAACAACTTTACCTAAAGCAAAAGTAATAAGACCTGAAGCTGAAAAACTTATTACTATTGGAAAAAAAGATACTTTAGCGAATACAAAGCGTTTAGTTTCAAAACTTCAAAATACCCATGCAGTAAATAAAATTAAAAAAACTTTATCAAAGAGGTATGAATCTAGAAATGGCGGATATACAAGAATAATTAAGGCTGGATATCGGTATGGTGATAATGCTCCAATGGCTGTAATTGAATTTGTTGATCGAGATGTTGAGGCAAAAAAAGTTGATAGAAAAAAGAAAACTGTAGAAAAAAATAACGAAAAAACAACTCCAGAAAAAAAAACAGCGTAAAATAAATCAATATCAATGCTAAAGGTGATTAAAATTGATAAGTCATCTTCAGGCTTAAGAATTGATAAATGGATAAAGATAAATTTAAGTAAAATTCCACAGAGTTTAATTGAAAAAGATTTACGTAAAGGAAAAGTAAAAGTTAATAAAAAAAAAATTAAAAGTTCCTATAAATTAAACTTATTAGATAAAATCTATTTATACAATGTTAATTATAAAATTTTAACAAAACCTAATAAACAATTTATTCCTAAAACTTCAGCTATTAAAGACACAGAAAAGGATGTAATTGAAGATAATTCAGATTTTATTGTTATAAATAAAAAATCTGGAATACCAGTACAAGGGGGAACAAAAGTTAAAGAAAATTTAGTTAATATTCTTTCAAACAGCAAGTATTTTCAATATACAAAACCATTTATAGTTCATAGGATAGATAAAGATACATCAGGCGTGATAATTATTGCAAAAAATAGAGAGACAGCTCAACAATTGACTAGTCTATTTAGAATTAGAAAAATACATAAAACATATCTCGCAATATCATCTGGTTTAGTTGATAAAAAAAAAAATATAATTGATAATTCGTTGATTAGATTTGAAAAAAATAAAAAAATTCTTGAAAGAGCAATCACTCATTATCAGGAAATTGATAATAATAAAAAATATACATTATTTAAACTTAAACCAATTACAGGCAGAAAGCATCAAATTAGAAAACACCTTGTAGATTTATCATGTCCAATTGTGGGAGATACTAAATATTTTATTGAAAAATCAAAAAAAAATATAAACTTAATGCTCCATGCATATGAAATTAAATTTATATTGAATAATAAAAAATTTGTATTTAAAGCTAAACTACCAGATTATTTTTTAAGTTTTCTTATTAAGAATAATTTGAAAAAGAAAGATTTTTAATTAAGTTTTTTTCTAATACACTAGTAAAATTTACATAACTTACTTTTGATATTTCTTTTAATCTTGTTACTTTTCTATCTTTTAAACCACAAGGAATAATTTTATTAAAAAATTCAAGATTATTATTAATATTAATTGAAAATCCGTGATAAGCTACCCATTTTTTTACTCTAATACCAATTGATGCAATTTTTTTTATTTCATTATTTTGATTAATCCAAATTCCAATATTTTTTCTATCACTATTTGAGGTGATTTTAAATTCTTTAAAAGTATCAATAATTGAATTCTCTATAGAAATTATAAATTTTCTAATGTCTTTATTTCTTTTTTTTAAATCAATAACTAGATAACAAATTAATTGACCTGGTGAATGGCAGGTTATTTTTCCTCCTCGCTTTGTTTTAATAATTTTTATTGTATTATCTAGAATTTCAGATTTATTAAAGCTAGTGCCTGCAGTATAAATTTTATTATGTTCTAAAAACCATATAAGCTCATTTTCTCTATTACTAATTACTTTTTCTAACCTTTTTTCGAGTATTTGAATTGCATCATAATAATCTACTGGTTTTATTGATCTTTTTATCTCTATACTCATATTAAATTTGTAATATAAGGATATCGCTCAAAAAAAACTAGGAATTTCTGTCATGAGTTTAATTAAAAAAAATAAAGAAAAAATTGTAAATTTTGAATTTAATAAAGAATATATAAATGTAATAACTGAAAAAATATCAAGTAGTGATGCAAGTTTCATAAATAATTCTTTTAAAGAAATGCATCCAGCCGATGCTGCAGATATTATTGAACATTTGTCACAAGATGACAGAGAAAAATTAATAAAATTAAGTAATTTTAAAATTGATCCAGCTATATTTATTGAACTAAACGAGGCAATACAAACTGAAATAACAAAATATCTATCTAATGAAAGCATAGTTTTTATTCTTAAAAATCTTGATTCTGATGATGCAATTCAAATTTTAGAAAATTTGGATGAAAAAAATAAAAATGATATACTGGGCTCGCTTCCACCAAAAGATAGATTTGTACTATTAGAAAGTTTAAGCTATCCCGAGGATAGTGCTGCCAGAATAATGCAGAGAGAATTTACTGCAATACCAAGTAACTGGTCAGTAGGCCAAACTATAGATTATTTAAGAGAGAATAGAGATTTACCAGAAGAATTTTTAGAAATATTTATTGTAGATAATGAATTTAAACCTATTGGTACGGTACCGTCATCAAAAGTTTTAAGAACTCCGAGGGATACTAAAATGATTTCAATAACAAATGAAACACAATTTTTAATTCCTGTAGATATGGATAGAGAAGAAGTTGGGAGAATGTTTGAAAATTACAATCTTAATTCAGCATGCGTTGTGGATAAAAATAATAAGTTGGTAGGCATGATTACTAACGACGATATTTTGACAGTACTAGCAGAAGAAGCGGAAGAAGATGCTTTAAGATTAGCTGGTGTTGGGGATGAGGAAATTACTGACGGTATTGTTACTAAAACGAAAAGAAGATTTAATTGGCTGTTATTAAATTTATTTACAGCTTTTCTTGCAACATGGGTAATCAGTTTATTTGGAGCAACCATCGAACAGATGGTAGCACTTGCATTTTTAATGCCTATTGTTGCATCAATGGGTGGTAATGCTGGAATGCAAACACTTGCTGTCACAGTAAGAGCAATAGCTACAAATGATTTAACAGAAAATAATTTTTTACAAAATATTATTAAAGAATTTTCTATTGGAATTTTAAATGGAATTATTTTTGCGATAATTAGCGCTGCAATAGTACAAATTTGGTTTAAAGACTCAATTTTGTCTCTGATTATTTCAATATCAATGGTGTTAAACATGATTGTAGCAGGACTTTTTGGAATATTAATTCCTATAGGTTTAAAAAAATTTAAAGTAGACCCAGCAATTGCATCAAGTGTATTTGTAACAACAATTACTGATGTTATAGGATTTTTATCTTTCTTAGGTATAGGAGCTTATTTTTTTTATTAATTAAACATTATCAATAATTCTTACATTTTTTTGTTTGTAGGCAATAAAAATTTTAAAGTTATCCTTCGATATATTTTTTGATAGATTATTAATATTTCTAATTTCTAAATATTCAATTTTATTACAAAGCAGATTTATTTTTTCGAAATAAATTTTAATAAGCTTAATACTATTTGGATTTTTTTTGATTCTTAATCTTAAATTAAATAATAGTTTTGAAATTTTCTCAGAATTTTTAATAGACTGATATGTCAATAATTTATTTCTTGAGGATAATGGAAAATAATTATTATTTCTAACCGTCTTACAAGAAATTATTTTTGTATCAAATTCTTTTTGTAAATATTTTTTTATTAAAAATATTTGTTGAAAATCTTTTTCTCCTAAAAAAAGATATTTTGCGTGGATTTTTTGAAGAAATCTTTTAATGACTGCTAATACTCCTTCGAAATGTCCTTTACGATATTTAGCGCACAAAATTTTATCTTTTTTACTTATATTTATTTTTTTATTTATACCTTTTTTATAAACTTCTTTATTATTAGGTAAAAATAAATAATTAACTTTTTCTTTTTTTAAAATTAAAATATCTTTTTTTAAATTACGTGGATATTTGTTAAAATCAACTTTTTCATTAAATTGTGTTGGATTAACATAAATACTTACTAAGACTTTTTTTGATTTTTTTTTTGCTGTTTTGATCAATGACAAATGACCCTTGTGCAATGAACCCATTGTTGGAACAAATCCGATATTTTCATTGAAATCAATTTCTTTGTTTAAAATATTAAAGCTTTTAAAAATTTTCATATATGATACTTGATTAAATATTACATTATGATCAAACAAGCAATAATACCACTTGCTGGATTAGGAACAAGATTGCTTCCTTTAACAAGTGTATTCCCAAAGGAATTATTGCCAATTAATGGTAAACCAGGTTTAGAATATATTTTAGATGAATGTATTTCAGCGGGCATAAATGAAGTAATATTTATAATCTCTCCAAAAAAAAAAATGATTAAAAAGTATTTTTATAACGATAAATTTTACAAAAAAATTATTGAAAAAAAAAAGAATAAAAGAATTCAAACAGAATATAAAAAAATAGCTAATTACAAAAAAAAAATAAGATTTGTTTTTCAAAATCAACCTAAAGGTACAGGTGATGCAGTTTTAAAAACAAAAAAATTTATTACTGGTTCTCATTTTCTAATGTTATTTCCAGATGATTTAATAATTAAAAATAATTGTTCAAAGGATATGATTTTATTACACAAAAAGTACAAATCTTCTGTAATGGCATCTATTAAAGTAAAAAAAAAAGATGTTAGCCGTTGGGGCATTTATTCAATAAAAAAAAAAATTAATAAAAAAAATTTTTTAATAAATGATGTAATTGAGAAACCTAAATCAAAAGACGCACCATCCAATTATGCTGTAATTGGTAGATATATTTTACCAAAAGAAATATTTTCAAAGTTAAAAAAGCAAAGAAAGGGCATAGGTGGTGAAATTCATATAACTGA
>MDSZ01056746.1_pt1 | contig 17279 bp, 9 predicted proteins | sample 811201 | NCBI WGS metagenome assembly MDSZ01 (sample SAMN05326647, study PRJNA326480) | marine metagenome | isolation source: seawater | place: Indian Ocean: North | collected 2010
TATGTAAGTAGTAGTAGTATATTCTTAGATTAAAAAAGCCGTCGTCGTCGTCGTCGTCGTTTTCATCGTCGTTTTCAATCGACCGATCGACGTTCGAAGGCATCGATCACGTCAAATCATCCTCGTCTCCTAATAACCCACCACCACCAGCCGTGATTTTCTTCTTCGCTCGTAATAATAAAGTCGTCTTCCAACTGTCTAACCGAGAGATGTCGTCAAACTGTCCTAACGCGTTCGCGAACGCGTCCGGATCTTCGGCTTCGCTCGAATTCGCCAAATCTTTCAACAACTGTTCTTCTCGGGAACCTTGAAACGTTGGATCGATATCGTTATATTTTTGACACGCGTTCAAAACCCCGACTGGATCCGCCGCGCACAATCGACAAATCCCGGCGTTTAACAGGTACCCTTTCGCGCTATATTTCAACAAATTATTCTCCGCCGCGTGTTTCGCGCAGTCTTCGAAGGTTTCGATGGCCATGTCGTATCGTTCCAATTGTCCGGCGATTGCCGCGACTCTTAATTTACACTGATTTGCGGTGCTTTCCGTGTTTTCTCCTAAATATAAATCCGCGGCTGCCGCAAACGCTTCTAAACTCTCCTCTAACTTCTTCTCTTTTTCCAGCATATCGCCGACTTCTTTCAGGTGTTTCGCGGCCATCGACAAGCGACCGATTTCGCTGAATTTCTTTGCCGCTTTCTTAAACATCTCCACGGCTTTATTCGCGTCGATTTTCTTGTAACAATTCGCGCTTTCCACGAAGTTCATCGCCACTTCGTGGTTCGAGCCCATCTCGTTGCACGTCGCCGTTAATTTCTCGTACGTTTCTCCCGCTTCCAACCAGTGTTTGTTCAGTTTAAATTGTATCGCCGCTTTCTCGTACAACTCCGACGCCTCTTCGTATTTCGACGTCGACGAGAACATGTTCGACATAAACCCGCCGTTCAGACGCTTCTCCGCTTTCGCCACGAGCGCCTCGGCCGCAGACACGGACGACGACGACGACGACCCTCCTCCTCCCGACGTCATGATTCGATTTTGTCTCTCTCGTCTTCTGTTTTGAGATTTCTTTTTTTTTTTTTATAACGACGAGAGTTTTCGAGAGAAAAAATTATTTCGATTCTTTTTATTCTTCGATGATGATGATGATCTTCTTCTTCTTTGTCTTCTTCTTCTTCTTCTTCTGTTTTTTTTTCTTTTTTGGCGGCAGTTTTTTTCTTTTTTTTTGTTTGTTTTTTCTCTTTTGTCGTCGTCGCTCGTTTTCATTACCATCAGGAGATGAAAGTATTTACTATTATTATTCACCACTAATTATTATTCACCACTCGCGCGCGCGCATATATATATACACGTATATATACATATACACACATACACACAAACGGGATGAAGCGCAACACCGGGGGCGCTGGGCGACGATCGCAGAATACCGAAGGCGCGCCGCCGCCGCCGACGACGACGACGACGACCGGGAAGCCTCGCGCCCCGGTGGCGGTGTCATCTTCATCATCGTCTGCTGGATTAGTCGTCCCGTCGTCGGGCGATAATGTGATGATGATGATGAATGCGACGACGAAGAAGTACAACAACAACAAAACGACGACTACCGGGGACGCCACGAAAGAAAGGCACCAGCAGTGGACGACAAAACACTGGTTAAGCGCGGTACTCGTTCCAGCCGTGTTTTTCCTCTCGGTCGTGGTGGTGTCCAACTCAAACTACGGCAAGTCCGTGGAAGAAGTCACGGCGTTGATGGCTGAAAAAGAAACTCTATTGGCGCAAGATCAGAACGCGAACGAGTCAGACCCGGAAGCTTCGACGGAGGAAATCTCATCCAGAGTAAACGTACCGACAGAAGAGGAAGAAGCGATGGAAGAATTAAGATCCACTCGCGAATCGAATCAAATGGAAGACGAAAAATCCGACGCGCCCCGGGCGAAAAGAGCGAGCGATACGTGCGCGTACTTGGAGCAGCAAGCGGGTTTGCAGTATTTTTTCAAAAACAGGTGCGATTTTGACGCCGACGCGATGATGATCAATCCCGCGGATAAATCAGAAAACCCTGAACGAGTAAAGTTGGAGTTCATCGCTTTGGCGAGTTATTTGGAAGGGTTTTCGTACATTGAACACAAACGGATTTCGGATAAGAAAGCGGCGGAAGTGTTGCAAATTCGTGCCGAGGCGGAAACCGTGGCGAGTTATTCCGAAGGTAAAGTGGACGACGACCAGAGAGATACGGAGGAACATGTTTTGGAAGCGGCGATCGCTCAATCGCCACCACCACCGATGGTACCGCAGAACATAGTGGAAGAACAAGAACAGAAAGAAGTAGCTGATTCTGAGGAAGAAGCGTCCTCGGAAGAACAAATTCAAGCCGCGGAGGAGCAATTAGTGTACGAAAAGGAGGCAGAGAAAACTCCGAAAAAGAAGAAATGGCAATTTTGGAGAAAAGCAGACAAGAAAGTGCCAACTTTGCAAGCCTCGGATTCTGATGTGGGCAGCATGGAGACGATGGAAAAAGCCGAAGAAGCGGGCAAACAAGGAGAATCAACCTCGCAAGTCTCAGATTCTGATGTGGGCGGCATGGAGACGATGGAAAAAGCCGAAGAAGCGGGTGAACAAGGAGAATCAACCTCGCAAGTCTCGGATTCTGATGTGGGCGGCATGGAGACGATGGAAAAAGCCGAAGAAGTGGGCGAACAAGGAGAATCAACCTTGCAAGCCCCGGATTCTGATGTGCGCACCATTCCTCCACCGCCACCTTCAGAAGTTGCGGAGCTACGCGAGGTCGTTAAAAATATGGCGTCGAAAATGGATACATTTGTAGAATCGATCACAGAAAAAGCCGAAGAAGCGGGTGAACAAGGAGAATCAACCTCGCAAGTCTCGGATTCTGATGTGGGTACCATGGAGACGATGGAAAAAGCCGAAGAAGCGGGTGAACAAGAAGAATCACAAGAAGAATCCGAATTGGAAACGATTAATCGCAGAATGCTTTTGAAGAAGAAGAAGGATAAAGAGAAAGAGGCGCCGGCGCCGGATCAAACAATCATTAACCAAGCAGAACCGAATGCTCTGGTTGGACCAAAACCGTATAAAGCCATCGTGATTGGGAAGAAGCAAGCGGCGCTTGGTTTGCTCATCGCAAGATCGTTCAAAACGTTACAACTGCCCGCGGTAACTGAAATTTACGAAGGTGAACCGAAAGCATTCGAATTAGTGGTTGAAATGACGGAAAAGGAAGCCAAAGAACCCGGCGCCGGCGACGTTCGAGTCAAGCAAGAAGTCATCGGGAACAAAAATGGGATGCATGACATTGAGCTTTCAAAGTCAAAAGACGACGCGAGAAAAGGCTTGACGAATCGGAGAACGATGTCCGTTCCGATGATTACCGGCGACTCGTTAATTGCGAACACGAAGCACGAAGAGAAGACAATCGTTTTACACTTGGGCGAAGAGCACGTCGCGGAAGTTGTCAAAGGTTTCAAAAAGACCTTGAACCACGGAGGACGCATCGGTGGCCCGGTATCTACCCCGCGCATCGTCTTCTTCCGCGCGAAAAAGTTGAAAGAAGCCTCGGACGCGTTTAAAGGATTACCCTTCCAAGTATTCATAGTCGGAAAACCGCATGATGAAACCTCTTCATCGAGTCGTCCGTTTTTGATGCGCATTGATGGCGTTCGATACAACAAACAATTAGATTCGATTAAAGACGATATGAACTATTTGGTCATGGCGTTACATCACAACGATCCGTACATCGACGTCGCGTTTAGTGAAGGCGCGACGGTGTGCGACAGCAGTTGCAACTGTTTCCCCTCCTCGACGTTTAGACAAGCCGCACCGGTGTGCTCCGGCCACACTGCGCACTTGGAGTCGTATAAAGACCACACGTGGAGGGGTCCAAAAAACAAAGCCAAGATTCGACATGCGCACTTGTACGGTTCCGACGGTCGCGGCGGCCAAATGCTAGTCCAACATAACGTCGAGTCTGCTGTTTTAAATCGATTAGATAACTTTTTGAGCAAAGACTTACCTTCCTTAGATACTGTCGGCGGTCGCGACTGGATCTCCGAAGGTTTGAAACAAGCTGAAGACGAGGCCAACGGTCTTGGAGAATTCGCGCCAAAAGTCAAAGGTAAGAACAAGAAAAAGAAAAAGCACGAAGACGAATTCACGAACGAGTACTTGTTGAAAAATCCATTGATTTCGTCCGGGTACACGTGGACCGGTGGAAACGGATATGCTGATGTTGGAGGTGGATCCATCGAGAAGGACGTTCGCGAGATTGACTTCCGGAGGAAGAGCAAGCGAAAGAATTCCAGACACATTAATTAACTTTCGTTCGCACGTGAGAATGACGACGATTGATCTTAAACAATTCATAGCTTTTTAATATACCCTACTACACTATTATGTTATACTCTCGTTGATTGAAGATGTGACCCTTCTGCATGCGCGCGAGAGAGAGAGAGAGAGAGATTTTTCTTCTTTCGTCTCGCGCCGTCACAAAAATGCTCTCCCCCTCGGCAGCTTTAGTTCGTTCGTTTCGCGCTTTAGTTTCCACAGGCACCACCAATTCTCTCAGACACGCGGCGACCAAGCGCGCGTCGTCCAAAAAGGCATTCTCGACGCCCGCAAAAGCAGCAATGTCCAATCCTATTGCCACATTCGACACGACGGAGGGGTCTTTCAAAGCGGAAGTGTATCTCGACACGATGCCTTTGACGAGCTCAAACTTTATCGATTTGTGTAAGACCGGCTTTTACGACGGATTGCATTTCCACCGCGTGATAGATGGGTTCATGCTCCAATTCGGATGCCCGCACTCGAAGAAAAACGGCGCTCCCAACGCTGGCACGGGTGGCCCTATTCCAAACTCAAAGTTCAATAATTTAAGCACCGGAGAGGTCATCACGAGAGACGCACGCGAAGGCTGCATCCCGGATGAGCTCACGCAAAAGATCAGCAACGACGTTGGAACGTTATCGATGGCCAACACTGGGCAGAAAAATTCAGGCGGCTCGCAGTTCTTCATCAATACCGTCCACAATAACTTCTTGGACTGGTTCGATCGATCCTCTCCGAGCGCGCACCCCGTGTTCGGTAAAGTGACCGAAGGCATGGACGTCGTCATGAAAATCTCAAAGATGGAGACCCATCCGAACGACTGCCCAAAGAAAGGTGTGATGGTGAATTCGATTACGATCGCGTGATGCTAATTGAAGAGTTCACGCGCATGCGCGCATGCGAGAGAGTCACAGAGAGTCGCCAAGAGAGAGAGAGAGAGAGAGAGAGAGAGAGAGAGAGAGAGTGCCATGATTAATTTTTTACCACCTCTAAAAGCAACTCTTCACAAAAAATGTACGCAAAGATGTTTTCTTCAACTCGCGCAACTCTACCGTCGTCGTCCATAACTCGCGGCATCGCTGCACGCGGGAGGAAACGTTCCTCTGTCGAAGACAAGTCGACTACGAATCGCCAATTGGCGTTTGAAGTCTCTTCTTCTTCTTTGTCGTCGTCGCCGTCGTCGTCATCATCAATCAGAAATGGAAACGACGACGCGCCGAGCACGTCTTACGGCACGAAGAAAGCGTTCACGTCCATCCTCCTCTCCCTGGCTACCGCTTTATCCGTACACGCGTCGATCCCATCTCTCGCCAGAGCTGAATTTCTAGACGACGACGTCGCATCTGAAGTCACCGACTTGAAAGTACATCAATTGGACGGAGTGGATTTTTTCTCCAAGTCGGAGCACTCGAACGAAGATTTCTCAAATTTGGACTTGAGAGGCTCGATTTGGGTGGAAGCTGAGCTACGAAACACGAAGTTTTCAAAGTCAGATATGCGAGGGGCAGTTATGACACGAGCGATAATGCCAAACGCCGACGTGCACGGCTCAGACGTCTCCAATGTCTTATTCGATTACGTGTTATTAAGAGGAGCGAATTTCGAAGACGCCGTGGCGGTTGGCGCGAACTTTATTCGATCGGATATGGGCGAGATGAAGATTAAAAACGCCGATTTTACCGAGGCAGTTATCGATCGGTATCAGGTTTTAGGTTTGTGCGAAACCGCAGAAGGGGTGAATCCGTATACAGGGGTGGATACTCGGATGAGTTTGGGGTGCGATTCGTTCGTGAAGAAGTACGAAGGGAGCGGGAAAGGAGGGAAGATTGAAGTCAAATGTATCGGTAAATGCGATGCGACTCCTTAGAAAACAAGAAGAATAAACTTCCTTTTAAAAGACCTTGGTGCTATATAAAATACAGAAGTCATTTCACAATATTACAAGGTTATGTGCGCTACGATTTGCGTGAACGAAAAATGATCGCCTCGATCGTTTTGCGATAAGAATTCCGCCACTTTCGCGTCCGAACACATCCTCTCTAAATCTAACGAGTCGTCCATCGCGACGCCGTGTAAATAACTCTCTAAAATTCTCCGATTATATTCGCCAATCTTTTCAATTCGTAACTGATAAGACTTTGTCGTAACGTTGTAAGCGACACCGAGTCTATGTAACTCGTCGATGACGTCTTCAGCCGTGGTCATCGATACGGAAGACGCTGTTGGTGACGAAGGTAAAGTCGTCGACGAAGACGCGACGAAGGCATTTCGATATAAAGAGTGAAATCGAGCGTCCGCGCTCTTCGCCGCATGCACGGCTATGAAACCTAAACCGTTCGTTTTGACAGACATTGCAAACGCTCTCGCAGCAGCTCTTAAATTGGCACCTTTTGGGATGCGTTCGAAACCGAACGCGTTATACGCTACGTCATAGGACATTGGTTTCACTTTGAACACGTCCAAGGTACCGCGATGCAACGCCACTGCACGGAACGGGGAGTCGATGTCGTTTTCGTTAATTTCTTCTAAAGCGTGTTTTAAGCACACTAAAGAAGACGATAAGAGTTCAAGCGCCACGACGCGACCGTTTAAGGACGACCCTTCCTCAATTTTTTCATCGGAAGTCATTTTCTTCCTTTTCGTAGGCGACTTTTTCAAGCCCATTTCGATCTCTGAATTCTCTGAGTCAGAAGATGAAAGGTCGTACTCCTCGTCGTCGTCGTCGTCGTTACTTCCATCCCCATCGTGGCTCATCATCTGACCAATATCACTAATTTTCGATCTTGTTTGCAACTTCTTCGCCGCCAGCTTCTCTGCCAACATCATTGAAAACGCTCCAACGCCACAATCGGCGTCTAAACATCGCAACGTCGCGTGCGCGTCCAACAAAGCGCCAACTTGTAAATCTGCTTTCGCTCTTCGTAAATCGCGAAAGGCTCGAGACCAATCGATGGAGAGCGAAAGTTGTTTCAACTCTTTGTTCAATATCGTGCGGTACCCGAACGTTAAACGAGTGAAGGTACCGATGGTTAATTCACTTTTTTCTGCTCGAAGTTTCTTTTGCAAAACAGTTTCCGGTTCCTCTGCGGGCGAGTCGTAGAGAGACGTCGGGCGAGCGCCAAAGTGGTCGTCGTCGTCTTCATCGCCTTCATCGATAGAGGATAACCCTTCCGCGTCGTCGTCGTCATATGCGTTAGGTTGTTCTTGTTCTTGTTGTTTCTGTTGCTCATCATCTTCTTGTCTTCCTTCTTCTTCATCTTCTTCGATCGTGGTCTCCGATGGACGAGGCGATTTGTGCGGCGACGCGTTAAATTTTTGAGCACTGTTGAAATATGCGGCATCGTTCCCCGCCGTCGGCGTGCGCTGACCCGGTCGTAAAGGAGAGTCGCTGGCTTTTCTTCGGAACGATGGATTTGGTGGCTCATTTCTTGGCGTGAAAGTAGCTCCAGTGGCTTCGTTATCTTTCGATGTTTTCGCTTTGATCGCTTTGCGCAACGCCTCTCTGCGTTCTAAATCGATGTCTCTCACCGCAACCGCGGAAATTCGTTTCGTTTCCGCGGATGATAAACGTCTGCGTTCAGGCATCCACTCTGCCCTGACTAGCGCCCTGTACGCGATTGTTTTCGCGGCATCTTGCAAGAGAAAACTCAATAAAGCAACGCATATGCAAAACAATGTTTGCTCAAACGTACATGGTGACATTTCGTGAAATGGCCAGTGTCTCGTAAGCAAAATGGAGGCAAAAGAAGACGCCATGGTGGCTAAGAATAAAAACCCGCCCGGTGCTAACGTCCAAAACGGATCTGGACCATCTGAACGCGCGCACAGCACTGAGAATGCATCCGTCAGAGCCATCTTCAAGAAAATCATGCACTTGGCCTGTTCGTAAGTTTCTGGTGCGATGTCCAGCGCTTCGAGCAAACGAAAATTTGCGTTTGAACTGGAGAAGATTTCTCGCGCGACGAAGCACGTAGTGAATGTAGCGACGAACCCCATAGCTAATCCAGAGGCTAAGATGCAAGGCAATCGCCACGCTTCGGGCGACGCGGACGGCCTCGTGAAATCGTACGCAATTGATAAGACGACACAATCGTTCACGGAAGCTAATAACGCCAATGCGATGACCGGCAACGTGAACGTTTTCGGCCACGCCACGTTGGTTTCGTTCGGAAACACGAGAAAAGCACACAAGACAAACACGGTCAGTAAGTGACATGTGCAGATGATGCGGTACAACACATACGTCTTTGCGCGAGCAAAAACAGCCCTCGCTTCGACAATAGCTGAAGCGACGTGCGCAAGCGATGGTTTTGAGACAATGAAATCAGCAACTCGAATGGCGGCATCGGTGGACAATTGCGACGCGGCAAAGGCAGCGTCGGAGGCTCGCATGGCGGGTAAATCTTCCAAACGATCTCCTAGAACGCCGACGATAACTTTCCTGCTACTGCTCAAAAATCGCTGGTTGTGTCGACTGTTTTGATGCATTGTGGCTTGCTTGAACCTTCGAATGATGTTCGCTTTGGTTTCCGCGTTGCTACACTCGAAGAAGCAATCGACTTTATCGATTGGAACGACAGATGTTGTTGTGACTGTCGTCGTAGGTGTCGATTGAATCGTAGATGATCGAATACCTCTTTCGGCATCGGAAACGAAATCGCTTCTTTGCTCGGATGACACTGGCTCTGGTGGTGGGCGACCTTCTAAAACGTCTCGACAGTTTCGAACGACGCCTTCGTATCGTTTACCCGCGTTTGTATACAACGATTGCACTTTAGGAGATACTGAAGGATGGCGTGAACCTTTTTGACTCACATTTTCAGACCGGTTGAGTTCTGAGTCCGTATCTTGATTATCAATTAAAGATGAAGACGCATACTCTTCTCCCACGTTGCCTGTTCTCGTCGACGAAAGCACGCGTCTTGGATTGTGCAACTGTTCCGTTCGCACTTTTGCGAATGATTCCGAAGCAGAAGTGAACAGTTTAACGTCCACGCCTAAAGCTTTCAGCGCGTCTCTGCCGGCGTTGCAATCTTGTCGGATGCGTCGCGAGAAGGCAAAGATACCTAGAAAGACCCACCCGTTCACGATACTGCCTTGGTTTTGCGCGCTATTTTCAGACATCTCAGCGGTTGTTTGCACGTCGTACGCGCACGCAACTGCTACGCATCGCAGACCTCGTCGTTCAAACATCTTCTCGCGATTTCGAGCCTCATCTAACGCTTTGAAGACTTTTTTCGCATTTTCTTCGTTCCCGGCGCGAGAGATCATAGTTTCCCGTCGGACTAAATTATCTATAGATTCTAAGCATCCTTTGGCTACGGCAAAGACACCAGAATTTGAACCATCCACAGCTTCGTCTCTGGAAATTGTTGCTCTCGAGAGTTTTACTACGGAATCGTACGGTTCGTATGTTTTCTGGATGTAGGTTTCTGAGAGTGAACTCAAACCATCTTCCGCTAGACGCTCGGCGATGGCGCGATCGACAGAATCGTCAAATGTTAAATTTATTTCGGCGTCTGCTAATAAATGCTGTTCAAACGCGTTGTTATTCGATCTCGCCGTGGATGGTGTTGCTGATTCCATGACGGAATATGAATTCTTCCACCATCGCGACGCCAACGCCGCGGCGACTAAAACGTCCCTCGGTTGGCAACTATCAGCAAATACAATAGGTTCTCCGACTATACGAGTCGCGAAACGATCGACGACGCAGCACGAAGTCGAGCAGAAAAGAGCTTGCATCGCGGCAACGTCTTGAATTGCACTTAATCGGCTAACACCAAAATTTCTCGTCGTCGTCGAACCAACGAAGGCTGACATCGGGTTACTACTACTCGACGCTTCTTTATTCGACTGTTGTTGTTTTTGTTGTTGTTGCATGTTCAGATGTTCTCTGTTCGACTGTTCGTTCAAATAATACTCGGGATAGTAATCATCGAGTCCTGGGCTATACCCGGGAGACGCTCGCGCTTTCGCCATTCTTCGAATTCCCAAAGCGACAGTCGCGTGCACGACGACTCTCACTGCTATTGGCAACGCACACACGCACAGCACGGTTGCAAAGGAGCACGCGAACCAAAATCCTCTACCAGCGACGACTAAGAAGAGCCAAAGTGAAAACGCTGAGGCGAACGATGCCACAGCGACGCCCGTCATCACGAGATCTAAAGAACGATCAAACGCAGACCCTCTCGGCGATGCAGCAACAGTGGTAAGCGCCGTCGTAGATATTTGATGACGATAATGATGACTACGTCGTGGCGTTGAAGCCGACGTTCCAAATAGAGCACCAAACGATTTCGAGCGAACCATAGATGGTTTTCTCAAGCGATTTTGATGAGTAGCCGAAGTCGTCGAGAAGAAACCTAAAATACCAGCAGCGTTCGCGTGATTTTCTTCTATTTGCTTAATCTGTTGCATTTTACGCGCAATAGCTGTTCGAGGACCGGTTCTACCTACAATCGCGGCACCACATCCCGCGTAAATGATACTCCCTCCTAAAATGGGTTCGCCTTCGGAAACGCCGATTAAATCCAGCGAGTCCATTTCGTTATCATCGCCAAAGAGCATTGATAATTCATCGCCACCAACAGCTCCACCGCGCGGTGTATCATTCACAAACAATGATGAGGACGATGGTATTGACGGTATCGCGGTATTGATTAGATAGTTTGAGTTTCTTGTGACGAATAAAACGCCCGAGCCCCGATAGACGCAGTCGCACGGCACGATTTGACCGACACGCAATTCGACTATATCCCCAGGCACGAGCGATTTCGAGGACACGCGCATCTGTTTACCATTATCGCGAATAACAGTCGCGTACGCGGGAAACTGTCCGTTTCTTGGCGCATTCGTTCGAGTCATGTTTTCTAAAATTTGTTTCTGCGATTGTCTCGTCGTCGATGTACCTTTTGTCGCAGTCAAAGCCGACGTCGATACTTCCGTACCTGTCATCAAAGCGCCATCGTCTCTACTTTCGGACCACCCGACGTAACAGTTAGCACAGAAAACCAAAAATAAGACTAAAACGTCAATCACAGAGTCGAGCGTTTTCGCTGGATCTATAGCCTGCAACGATTGTAAGAAAATGGCAAAGAAAATCACCCTGCCGGCTGGCGCGTTGAACTCGCGAAACGCGTGTTTCATCATCTGACGGTAATCGAATTTCTCGCCAGGGACATAGTTCGGGCCGAACTTTCGTAACCTACGCGTGACTTCAAACGGAGATAACCCCGAGTTTACCGAAGTGTCGTAAAAGTCCGCGGAGTGCTCTAAAACGTCTCTCGCTCGTAAAGGCACAAAATTGTCCACTTGAGGTTGATGATTGCGAGTGTTGGTGTTGTCCGCGCCTCCTCCTCCTCCTTCTCCTCTGTCTCTTCCTCTCTTCTTCCTCCCCGGAGACATGTAAGGAGCTTTCCTGGGCGGACTTTTCGTCAAGAGAGGCGTCGTGACCGCATCGTCTTCGTCTGTATCGGACTCGATTTCTGTCTGTTTCTTACTGTTGTTTTTGTTACCCATCATAGTAGTGTTAACGATGTTGTTGTTGTTGTTGTTGTTGTTGTTGTTGATGATGATTCTTCTCATATCTCTTCCTGAACTACTCCGCACGTTTCTAGTGCTCGCTGAATTCATATTCATACCAAACGGGTTAAACCCTGCGCCGCGATTCCTATGCGCCGCGGCGTTTTGTGCGTTTCGTAGAAATTCTGAATCTTCGGAAAATATCGAGTCGCCTTCTTCGTAATAATCGTCGTTGGTAGTATCGTCTCGACTGAAAACGTCTTCAGAATTCATAGTCACTCTGTCTATGTCTTCATCCTCGTTAATAATAGCATTACCAAATTCATCTCGTTTCGTGCGTCTCGCATTCGTGATCCCATACTCGTTCTCTTCGTCACTCAAAATTCTCTCTCGATGCCTCGCCGCGGCGTAAAAATGTTGCCTGCGCAACCATTCCGGATCGATCGAGTTTGGCGTCTCTGGGGCGCCACCATCATTGAGTTTCTCTTCTTCGGAAAAGATCGATTGGTCCAGCGACGAAGACGTCGAGTCGTCGTCGTCGTCGTCGTCCTCAAACTTTGCGTATGCGTTCTTCGCGAGTTTACGGTGCTCTTCGACGCCATCACCACCACTGTCTTCGCTCTTCGAGAGGAACAGAGATTCCAACCCTCCCCCTCTTCCTCCTTCTGTTGCGGCGGCTGAATCGCTTCTCCCGTCGTCGTCGTCGCGTCGTCGTCGTCTTCCTCCTCCTCTCGTTGGACTCGTTGGACCGCTCGTCGTCGTCGTCATCGAATGGGTGTTCTATTTCTTTTTGTCACACACAATGGGGAATCTCGATTACACATCATTCAAAAATGTAAAGTCGTTTTTTCAAAAGCGCGGCATCTGAGGTCCACCATCGCGCGTTTCCTTTGTGTCTAAGGACGAACGACGTGCAGCAGTATCACGTCGTCGTCGTCGTCGTCGTCGTCGTAGTGGTGGTAGTAGTAGTAGTAGCAGTAGCAGTAGCAGCAGCAGTAGTAGCAGTAGTACTGCGCGATAGATACACCTCCAAATTGTTGTTGTTGAGTATTGTGACGACTCAAAAAAGACTCCTCTTTGTAAAGCTGTGTATGTAGTACTACTACCTAGTAGTAGGAGTACTCGGTCGGTCGTCGAGATACAAAATTTTTTGTTTGTGTGAAAACGAAAAAAAAGAGAGTCCCTCTCTTTTGCGCAAAAGAAGAAGAAGAAGAAGAAGAAGAAGAAGAAACTCCTTCTTTTGCCGACTTTGAGACGACGACGACGACTCAAAGCGTAAGAAGAATGGCGGGTGGTCCATTATTAGTCGTGACGTCGAGACGGATGGCGACGAGGACGACGACGACGACGATGGCGGCGGCGGCGACAAAAACGAATTCGATTGGCTCGACGACGACGATGATGATGATGATGATGATGATGATGCGTCAAAGTGATGGCATTATGACGAAAGGGAATAATAAGAGAACGTACGCGTCGCAAGCGAAAGCGGTCGACGCGATTTTTAAACGCCCTTTACCGCACAAAACGCAAGAGAGCGTGATCAAAGCCGCGCAAACGTTTGGTCCCAAACGACCCGGAGTCATCGCGGTGAAAGCAGGCATGACGTGCGATTGGGACGAGTGGGGGAAACGCCACCCTCTGACGGTGTTATGGATCGACGACAATCAAATCGTCCAAGTGAAAACGGAAGAGAACGAAGGGTACGCGTCCGTTCAGGTCGGGAGCGGATATAAGAAACCGAAGTCGGTGAGCAAACCAGAACTGGGACACTTTCGTAAGGCGCAAGTACCGATTAAACGGTTTCTGAGCGAGTTTCGAGTGACGCCGCCGACGATGAAGATGTATAAGGAAAAAGAGGACGAAGAAGGAGAAGAAGGCACTGAATTAGAAATAGAAACCGTAGAAATTAAAGGCGCGAGGGAATATAAAGTCGGGGAGAGTTTAAACGCGAACCATTTCTTCGCGGGACAATACGTGGACGTGCAAGGCATCACCTCGGGAAAAGGGTTCGCCGGGCCGATGAAACGGTGGGGGTTTTCTGGACAACCCGCCTCGCATGGGAACACGAAGAAACACCGTGCGCACGGGTCGATTGGCCAGTGTCAAGACCCGGGGAGAGTGTTTAAAGGGAAGAAAATGGCTGGTCAAATGGGTGGAAGAAAACGAACCGTTCAGAACTGTTTCGTGTATAAAATCGATAGCGAACGGAATTTAGTGTACGTGAGAGGACAAGTCCCTGGGAGGAAAGGTTCGATGGTGAAAATTAGAGACGCTTTGCGTAAGAAAGCGACGGTGGAGGAATTAGAGGCGAAAATTGGAAAGATTGGCGTGACGATTGCGCCAAAGAGCAGCAAAGATCCGTATTCGGCGTACAACAAAGAGTAGTAAGTTCCGTAATAATAATCTATCTAATAATTCCTACATATATAGTTGTTGATTAATAATCGTCGTCTTCTGAATATTCGTAATTCCCGGCGTTCTTCGCGTCTTCTTGTAACAAAGGTTTCAACGTCCCGTACGTCACCGTTAACGCGCTCGCTTTGTATGTTAAAAACCCAAGTAGCGTGACTCCGTAGTTGAAATCAAACGGGTGCCCTGGGATGTGATTCCACAACGACTCCGAGGCGACCACGAGTACGGGCACGATTAATCTCTTCTGAAACAACGCTCGAGAATATATGGTCGCGATTTTACCTAAAACTGACTCTGGTCCGAGCACTAACTTTTTCACGTCCGTTACCGGTTCGTACACCAGATTTCTCGTGTACTCTTCCTCTTTGTATCCATCTCTCTCTTCGTTTACCGTGTCTACGTACTCCGATAAGAACTGCAGGTACGCCATTGCGCCGATTACGCCCACTATCGAGCTTAAACTCGAGGCGACTCCGTATCCGAGTAAACAATACGCGCTTAATCCCGCGCCGTATTTCAGCGTCAGCGTTTTCAACTCGCTTTTCAACGCTTCGTATTCTTTATCGGATTCGATTTTCTTTTCTGTCGCCGGTCTCGGTTGCGAATACCGCGCGTTTCTCATCTTTTCCAGTTCTTTTTGTTCCCATTTTGGCACCTCTTTCTTTCTCTCGTCGTCGTCGTCGTCGTCGTCGTCGTCGTTGCCCTTCCTCTCGGGTAAGGCCTTGGTCGAAATCGACGACGACGACGACGTCCCTTTTCTTTCCGCCACGCCGGCGCTTCCATCCTCCGCGCGTCTCGTCGAAAAAGCCCCCGAGGACGACGCAAAAAAGCTTCTTCTTTTACGTCTCTTTTCTCGCCGCCGCCGCCGCCGGGTGTGATGAAAAGACCACCACCACCCTTTGGGGGCGCAAAGAGACGACGATACGGTCGACACAGTCAACACCGTCGTTCTTTCTGTTCTTCCTCCTCCTCGTCTTCTCGGTCGTCGTCTCGACCACGCCTCGTCGCCGCCTCTCGTGGTGGGTGTGCGGCGGCGGCTTTTGGTCGTAAAGGTGGTCGTCGTCGTCAAAGTCGCCCCGCTCATCGTCATCATCATCATCATCATTTCTTCTTCTTCAATTCTTCTTCTTCTTCTTCTTCTTCTTCTTCTTCTTCTTCTTCTTCTTCTTCTGTGTGACGATATTATGAATACTACTACGTAAGTAATTAAAAATGAAAAAAAAAATGAAAAAATCCTTCTATTAATTCTACGATGATGATGGACCTCTTTGTCTTTGGGACATCACACCAGATTTTTGACGGATACACGAACAAAATCGAAAAAGCCCCCGAAAATTTTCCGCACTAACTCATGGAAATCAATCAAAAATGAATCTAAGTAAGCTAAACTATGAACAACTGTCTAATAGATTGAGGTCAGCTATTCTCGTTGTTTTAAATCGTCTAAACACGATTGTAAAAAAAATAGAATCGAGCGTTGCGCGACGCTTCCTGTGATAGTATCGATAGATGTCGGTGTTATTCGATGATGGTGAATGACCCACAGTATCGTAATCTTTCTTCCACGAATGCATGGTTTCAACAATCTTTTCATACTTATTGCTGGATCGACCCATTCCAGCGAAATGGGCGATGAATGAGTCATTCAAGGATCTCGTAGCATGCTGGTTAAATATATCGTTCTTTACAATGACACCTGTAGAATCAAATTCATCTTTGTGATTGGCGAGAAAATTATGAACCCCAATTTGCTCGCTCCAATGTGGAACCTTATGAAACTTAATTCCATGTAAATCGTTGTAAATCTTTTCAAGGACAAATGCGGATTTCTCCCCATTCACGCTTAGAAATGCACCGCAGTTAATCGGTGAATATGGACCATAGTCTGTCGACCAGATAATATGCGGTCGTCCAGTTTTATTCTTCATATTATATTCATTTAAATACTTCTCCAACTCTTCAAGAATTTCATCTGGGGACTTCCGTGCATTTCGAATAACCGCATCAGCATCGAGAGTGAGAATATGGGAACCTTTTTTTGTAGCACATCGCATGGCGTGAAGCGTGGCTAATATCTTATTCCACGACGTACTTCGCGAACGATCCATTCTCGCGAAATACCAACACAGTTGCGCTTGATGCCTTTTTGCCCAAGACAGCTTATTTTCAATCAAGTTCTCTGCAATGGAAGGGTTAATGTTTTCCCCAATCGTCACCACGGTAAAAGTCGCATTTCTTGGCCCAAAACACGTCGCGAGATGTTCAATGTCCCCATGCACTGTGAGCATTTGGATACCAAGTCCCCCAAGAGATAGCATCAAGATAATCAGCACCAAAGGTCGGCAAAATATCATCCTCCGCTTCTTAAAAAAAGTCCAGCGTGGTCGCTTCATCGTCGTTCGTCGTACACTCAAACACAACAAACAACGATGAAGGCGGGCGCATTCCGCAGAGGAGAGAGGCACTGATTAATGTCCGCAACAACAACAATGATGCCCTGAACGCGACTTACTGTTGGGGGGTGTCCGTAGACCCCCAATTCACCGATACGATATGGCCGAATACGAAACGTGATGAGTATTCTTAATATTAAAGTGTAGTGTGGTACCACTGGTAGTAGTACTATGTACCATACGTTTTTTAATCACAACAAAATAATGGAGGAGGAGGAGGAGGACGTAGTTTTTTTGGTCGATTTTTGGTCGATTTTTTTTTTATTTTTTTGTGTGTGGGTTCATCGTGTAAAATCGTTTGATGATCGATCATTTGGGTGTGTTCCTCTTCTTCTTCCTTCTTCTTCTTCTTCGCGAACATTTTTTTTAAGTTTTTTCTTTGTCGGACGATTACTCGTGTGTACTCAAAAATAATAAATATTTTCGTAAAATAAAATGTGTTCCACTTTTGGGTCGCTTTTGGGGGGGGGGGCTCCTCTCTCTACTTTTGCTGATAGAAGAAGAAGAAGAAGAAGAAGAAGAAGACGTAAGAA
>MDSZ01072239.1_pt1 | contig 17279 bp, 11 predicted proteins | sample 811201 | NCBI WGS metagenome assembly MDSZ01 (sample SAMN05326647, study PRJNA326480) | marine metagenome | isolation source: seawater | place: Indian Ocean: North | collected 2010
CAACAGGCGTCAACGTCTTTCGGCTGGCTCCCGCAATAATAATGGACTTTGATATTTTAAAATGAAGCTGAATCGTTTTTTTTGGTTCTTTCGGGAGCATCAAAACGTCGTGCGTCCATTCTTTGGGTTGCAGGCCTGCTGTCGACCAAGCGTTCCCCCCCTCCAGAAAAGATTTGAAAACGTTGTAGTTGTGGTAGTTGCGACGTCCGTCGACGTAGAAAAAGGGACGCGCTGCAAACGAGTGGAGAACGCACTGCAAAAATACTTTGGACACGGCGCACATATTTGACGCGTCGGTGTGGTCGCAGAAATCGAGCAACGGGGTCGTCTCCGGCAACGACGTCCGGAAAAAAACATGAGCTTTCCGCGCCTTTTTTGACATGATATGAGTGGTTGTGTGTCACTGTATTTATGAAGCCAGTGTTATACTATGCGAGAAAAGAACTTTTTTTCAAAATGGAACAGAGATGGCAGCGGCTGGCTCGGCTCGCGCTGCGTCGATACCGCCGCGCGCGCTTTCGATCGCTTCACTTAAACCCGTCGCAGAGCACAGAACAAAACATAACGCGGCGTTTGGACGAGGAGTACGAGCAGAGATGGGGTGCGCTGCGCAAAATTATCTGCGGTTGCGGAGGCGAAATGGCCAAGGTCGTCAAGAAGACTCGCAGTGCCGACGAAGGGGGACAAGTGGTGTTGCAGTGCAAGACTTGCGGTAAAATTAAAAAAGTAGGTGTTACGTAAGTGAAAATATTTTATTTAGTATCTACCGTCCGAAATAATATCGAACATAATGTATGCTAGTAGTCCTCCCACAACCCACTGGTCCCATCCTCCCTCGACGATGTTGATGCCGGTCGCAATGGACAGCAGAATAGTGATAGTGGTAGAGACGCCGAAACGCACGAAAGGCAGGCTTCCGGCGTGGAGAATGATGCCACAGAATTGAAGACACATTCCTAATAGAACTAGCACAAAATGCGCGACTGTGAGCCAGAATGCAACTGAGTGAACGTGGAACTCCACAGTTTTATCTCCCTTGTACTCGGACCAGTAGGTGGCGTAGAGCTGGAACAGTCCGCTGACCAGAAGAAGAAGCATCGCAATAATTTCTTTCACAATCGAATCCGCATCTCCGCTGAAAAACTCCAAGGCGCTTGCGTTCCAGCAGTAGCCGACCAGTTTCCTTAGATTATCGCCAAGACTTCCAGCACCCGATGCGCCTGACTCCACGTCGTCGGAACCAAGTGCCTTGTATTTTGGATCGCTGCGCAACTTCTCAATGAAATCTTGGAACGCAACAAGACGAGCAATGGAGGCTGCGATAATGAGAGCGATGAACCAGGAGACTACAGTGTACTGCTCTGGTTTCATTTGCTCCGCGCCGTTCGGGTCTCTTGCGCCTGCAAAAAGAGCAAACGAGAGACTGAGCAGCACAAGACTCTCCGTGCGGTGAGTCATGATTTTGCCAACTTCGCCGCGAGAACCGTCTTCTCTGTACGCCTTGCAGCACGCTACTCTTGCAAGTGTTTTGCTGACGGCGACTTCCATGAGTTTAAACACCAGTACGGAAAGACCGACGAATGTAGAAATGTAGAGCGCGTAGGCGCCAAACTCTCTGGCTTTCAGCACATCGGCGTCGCTGTATCGAATTTTCTTGTGGTCGTCTCCTCGCGTCTCGTTTTTGAACTCGTAGTCTCCCTCAAAAGTATCGGTCCAGAACGCTGTGAGGATGAAGGCAAGAACACCAATCACAGTGCCTGCGAGCATGATAAGACTGGCTCGTTTTCCAGTATCTCTTTTCATTTCCGAAATCGCGGCTTTGTCCTGCGCCGCGAGCTTCGACGCCTGAAGCGCAGACAACGCTGCGATTACGTACCAAAACTGAGTATGGAGCATACGGGACTCGTAGTGCGATTTGTGAAAATGTCTTCCCACCTCGAGAGCGATAGAAGCTGCAGCGCCTGCGGCGAGTCCGCTTGCAGTCAGAGCGAGACGTCTCTCCTCCCAGTCAAAGTAGAGAGTCACCACAACAGCTACGAAGGAAAGACCACCGAAGAGAAGTCCAAAGAAAATACCAACCTGAGCGTCGTCGCCGCTGAACATATTCGGCGCGACGTCGTAGGCCGACGAAGTGTTGTACTTTTGGTCTTCCACAGACTGTGTTTCGTCGAAAAGAAATCCCAAAAGAGAAAACACAAAAGAGACCACAAGAGCTACCATTGCGCTAGCGTGAACGTGAGTGATATCGTCCTCGTCCGTATCCTCACCTTCGGACTCGTCTTTGGACTGCATAATCATATCCACAATCCACTCTAAGGCGACGAGCACACCGGCCGAGACGAAGAGCGCGGGAAACGGGTCTGCCTTGCCGAACTCAAGCGCGGAAGGCGGAGCGTCCACTTTGTTGGCTCCGATACCAGCCACAAGAGCACTCGCGACAAAAAGAGAAGAAGACACGCCGAAGGTTTTCGTCATATCAGCTCCCTTTTTCTTCTCATCTTCGTCGCACATGGAGCGAATCGACATTCCCGTATCTATAATACTCTTCACTAGAAGAATACCACAGAGAAGAGTGAATATCTGAACGATTGTGGACGCCGCTGCGTCGTGAAATACGTCATTGCTGTCGGATTTCACAAGCTCGGTGAAACCGTAAATCAGACCAAAAGCGCCAAAGGTGGTGCGAAGAAGATCTTGTGTGAACACAACTCCTTTTTGAAAACCACTCATATTTTTTGACGAAGAGAAATATACAAGCCGTTCGTGATTGTTGCACCGTCGCAAGATATACTCCAAAAAAATCGCGTCTATTTCCGGTGGCATTTTATGCATGTGACAGAGACCGGCGCCGACACTATGTTTCGCCGGCGTCGGTGGTTGGCGTGTTTGGTCGGAGATCATCGATCGGTGGAAGAGGCCAGGCAACTCAACCTGGACCAACTCGCCGAGAAGTGTCTTCGCAGCAGCACACATACGGTCGATCAGATAGATATTGATGTACCTCGATCCGGCGTAGTTCTCAAAGAAGAGAAGCTTTCGCTGAGACGCGTTCTCATGGCTTGGTGCGCTCTGAACGAGTTTGGATACGTGCAGGGTATGAATTTGATTGCAGCGGCGCTCCTCAAGTACATGAGAGAGGGACGTTACCCGGAACACGACGCTCTGGCTTGCCTTTCCGGGGTCATGGCGCTGAACGCCGGACTGCTCCCTTTCCACATGGAAGACGAGGAGCCGATGAAACTTGCGAGCGTCGTCGTCTCGAAAATGTGGCTGCAAGTTTCCGTCGTCGAACCGTCTCTGCAACAACAACTTTTGCAGATTTTGGATCTTTTTGAAATCGCCTGCCTTCGCATCATGTCGGTGTGTTTTGTCACGTTTTTCAGTCCCGATACTCTTCACGTTGTGTGGGACTACGTGTTCGAAAACGACGACAGCGCGGACGATAAGACAAGCTCCAGATGCAGACACGTTTTTTCGTCCGCCGTGCTTTTGCAAAAGAAACTGTGGCTGTTCGGCGAGGACGCAAAACAAAACTTTGTCATTTTCGAGGCCACGTGTGGATTGATGGACGAGCAGCAGATTGTAAAAATTGTAGATTTAGCAAAATATTTAGAAAGATTAGAGAAATACAATTAAAAAAGCATATGTTCGTTTCTACCAACTATAGGCGCGTCCGGGGTCGTTCTGTGTTTGATCTCCTCGAAGAAGAGCTGTGGGTGCGGCGAGGGTGTCAAATCGGTCATGATCCCCGACTCTCTCAGAGCGGCCTCGCACAGCTCGGAGCAGTACCACTTGGGTGTTTTGGAGAATTGGAGAGGGGAGGAGGGACCAAAAGGGTTCGGCACGCAGCTCACGTAGTGCCGGCTCACTCTTTTTACCGGTTCGTAAAAGAACCCCATTTTATTGAACCCGTCGTCCACGTGTCCAGTGAGCCATTTCATGCACGTCTGAATTTGATTCTGCGTCGCCTCGATTTTACGAAACTCCCAGTTGGACCGGCTGAACGACTTCTCTTTCATGAAAACCTTGCCTCCCCAGTGAATGGAGGCTGCCATTCCCTTGTACTCCTCCGCCGAGTCTCCGGAAGCGGCGTACCGCGACACACGCGTTTCTTGCGGCACAGAAACCTGCACGTCTTTATAGACGACGCCGCCGACGTTGAGCGTAGGCGCTATTCTTTTACCGGTCGGCATGAACAAAAGCTCCACGTGCACTTTGGGTCCGAGCTTAGACCCTTCGGCGGTGCTGGGAGCCGTCTGAGCGGCGAGTCTGTTCAGTATATGATCCTCGAGCAACTCGCTCGTCGACGCCAAAAAACAGGCGTAGAGCGTGTACTCCATTTTATATTTGTGCGACAAAACGAGTGCGTCGACTTAAATAGTTATGCCAAAATGCCGACTTGAAGACCCTCGGAGTTTTCCGATCGCCAGGGTTCGTGCATCTGCACAGGCTTGTACTCGTACAAACATTGAGCGTGTTCGGCCAGAGCGCCTTGGAGAAGTCTTGTGAGAGACTCAAAGTGATGATCTTGCCATCCTGTTTCCGCAAAGTCAACCTTTAATTTCGTTTTCTTAGATCCGCCGGCAGCCTCAGGCGGCGCTTCTGACCACGCTTCCTTGGTGGCTAAATTCACAAACGGTTTTGGCGTGTAATTTTGAATCAACGCATCTATGTTGTCAGGCGCTGAACTCAGTGGCTCTGAATTTAACGGTTTTGTTGGCTGTGGCGGCTCTGGCTCAGTCTTTGAAGGCTCCTTCTGCTGCTTTGGTACTGGCTCTGCCTGCTGCTGCTTTTTTGACTTTGGCACTGTATATCCTGCAATCTGACTCCATGTTTCTTTTACATTGTTGTATTTGACGAAGCCTAAAGCTTCAAGAAGATGGTACCCGGCTGCAGCGTAGCAAGTATTTAAACCGTATGAGTTACGACCGACTTTCCAAGCCTTGCTGATAGCGCCTAATTGTGTAATAACTTTCGAATCCTTTGCTTCATCTTTGTACAGGTACAAATATGCTCCACCCGTACTTGAAAGGTTGTTTCGCATTTCATCTTCTTCTACAGGGTCAGGTTCCATGTCTGTTGGTCCATAGCATGTATAATATTTCCACTTTCCGTTTTCTTGTTTTCTCCATGCAGTGTAGTGTCCGCCTCCTCCAGTGAACATATTTCTTTTGTTAGTGTGACACACACAGCAGACCAACTGCCAAGTTTCATTTTTTGTAAAAATTGGATGTTTTACCGTAGTATTTGCAATATTTGCTTGCGCAGTCCAATTGCGTAGAATCAAAAAGTTGTTTGGATTGACTTCGTATGCGACTTTTGATTTGTTGCTAACGCCTTCTTTTGATTCAACAACATTAATCTTCTCTTTAAGCAGCTGATCCAGATCAAAAGTTTGTCTATACACATTACCGTCACCGTTTTCCTCTTTCGGGGGAACACTTATGGTTTCCAAATTCACAATATAAGGTTGTTGTGCCACTTCAATTCTTTTTTGTGTTGCTTTAGAGTACTCTTTTGCCTCATCGGATAATTCAGTGGGTACAGAAGGATCCCACCATCGTGAGGTTGTCGCCATTAACGGTTGTAGTCCTTGTGTTTGTTCAATTTGAGCAATACGGTTAAGCACAAAAAAAGCCGCATCCTCTTGACGATTATTGGGAACAAGAAGACCATCTTTGTCTTGTACAGGCTTACCTTTCTTCACTGCATAAATCACACTTGAAGCAGGTTTTGCTGGTACGACTGGAGTTAATTCCTTTATAAACTTGTCAAACGCAGGTGGTTTCTCTTCTGCTTGTTGTATGCGTTTCAAAACATCTGCAACATACAATTTGTATTCAGGTTTGTTTTTGACAAGATTTAGGAACTGTTGCGCTTCTTGAGGTAACTCAGCTGCTGCCTTCTCTGCTTTGGCCTCAGCTGCTGCTTTCTCGGCGGCCAAGCGTTCCTCCTCTGCTTTGGCCTCAGCTGCTGCTTTCTCGGCGGCCAAGCGTTCCTCCTCTGCTTTGGCCTTAGCTGCTGCCTTCTCGGCAGCCAAGCGTTCCTCCTCTGCTTTGGCCTCAGCTGCTGCTTTGGCCTTCTCTGCTGCCAAACGTCCCTCTTCCGCCTTGGCCTTCTCTGCTGCCAAACGTTCCTCTTCCGCCTTGGCCTTCTCTGCTGCTTTGGCCTTCTCTGCTGCCTTCTCAGCTGCCAAACGCTGCTGAATACCACCAATAAATCTTCTGGCTAGATCCTGATATGTTCCTACATTGTCTCCGTTGAATCCTAGGTTATTATTTTTCATGTAAGTAATTGCAGCTCTTAATTCATTGTATGAAGCTGCTTTCAAAATATTTTGCGTCAATTGCTTTGTCACACGTTTTTGTCTACTATTCAGCACAATGTCTCGCAGTTGTTTGTACAAAGTCTCTGTTGCATTTGCATTTCCTTTAGATTGACGACCAATCAATCTTGCCGCACGTGTTGTTGCCTTGGGATTTCTCGACTGAATTTCTTTTTTCATCCAGCAAAACAAATAGGCCATCCCGTACTTGGTCCAGTCGTTCCAGTCGTCGAATTTCTCCCAGTTGACTCTCAATGCCGTTCCCAGAGTGATAGCGCCGTGGTCAGGCACAAACTGCGCCAACTTGATTTTCTCCGCGCACTCCAAAAATTTTACGCGATCATCAACATTTTGCATTTCTGTCGCGCAAACGATATCCCAATCGTTTTTCTGCATGTACATCCATCCGGTTTTATTGGGTTCGGGTTCCGCAAGTTGAGTTGGTTGCGTGCCGTAATCGTTCAATTCTCCGCTGACAAACTTAAAAGCTTCAATTCCGTTGTCTTCAATATCTTTGGGTTTGTAGACAATAATATCTCTAGCAGTTTGTTTGGCACTGTAAATGGCGGACAGCACGTCTCTCGTTGACCTGTGGTCAGAGGCAAGCTCTTGAAGTCTGCGGAGCACGTCTTTGACGGATTCAGACTGATAAGGTAATTCTGCGTCGCCGTCGTCGATTTTTTGTGCCCATTGAATGTACTCACGATGTATTCTCTCTTCCTCCTGTTCTCTCTCGTTGTCAATCATATTTTGAACAATCTCGTGCCTTGGATCTACGTACACTCTGTCGTACCCAAAGATATCAGCTACGCTTCTGAAAGCGTTGGCAGATGCCAGTGTTACGCTATCATCAAGTATTGTTTTCCGCATGCATTGCACGAGAGACGACTCGAGCGTTTTGATGTGTCTTAGCGTGTACTCCCTGTAGGTCTGTATACCGTTTGTTCTGCCTTCTGTAAATCCATCTTTGTAACCGGAAGCCAAGGCGCTGTTGTCCAGAGTGCTTAAACGGAACTCCAGCGCTTCTTCTGCGTTGACGGAGGCGTCGAGATCACGTCCGTCCACAAAACCGTTGCGGTAGCCTGCGTTGTAGTTGTTTGCGTAACTTGTGCTGGCCTGAGAAAACCCTGTCATCCATGGTGGTTTGTTGCGGCGACTGAAGGCCTGGCTCGCGTCCCGAGTCACGTGTGAAAAATGTTGAAGCATATCAGGTTTCAAAATGAAGCGCGCTTTATACAGATATAGTGTCGCAAATTTTGAGAGAGTTGTGAAGCATCATTATATTTCAGAAAGTAAAAAAATTAAAATACAAAGACTGCAAAAAGCTGTTCATTTTGGAAAGAAATACCATATGTAAATTTTAAATAAAACTTATAGCAGCAGTGTAAAATATAGAGTATATTTTATACGACATATGAAGCCGTTCATTATAATAAAGTGAATTTTGAAGATTCATAAAATTTCAGAGATATATATATATTTTGATTACGTTTCTGTGTATGAAAGTATGAGTTTGTCCGAAGATTCGGATATTGACTATGATTATTCATCAGACGAAGATAATGAAGAGGATGAATTTAATGAAGAAGACGAACAATTGGACGTTTTTTTTGTCCAAAATTTTCAATTAGAACCGGGTTGGGTTGTGGAACATGAGTCAGAAAAATATGTTGTTGTCTCCATAAACCCTTTGCAAAAAATGACTTTACCGGACGAAGAAGATTTTTCCTACAACAAAACCTTCTACGGAAAAAATAACTTACCGTTAGCTTCAAAAGACAATGAGTTTTATCTTACCAAAAATGTCTCTTTGAATAATGCACTGCAGTTAGAGGATAGCAAGCTTATGGCCGTGCTTCAGCCAGAAAAGTTAAAGGCAAATATTTCTTTATACATAGGCAAAACGTACACGCCTGAAGTCACATTAGAGTTGCTGAGTCTTGAAGATAAAAGTCGTAAAACGGTACAAGTGCCGTACTGTACGCTTTCGCTTGTACCAAAAGGCAAACAAGGGTCACAGAGATCGGGTATTACCAAAGTGTTATACAATCGCGAGGAAACATTAAGTAGTTCTTCCGATATCACAAATATTTACGTGAAGGATCAGATACCTTATGTTATTTTGTCGTGGAGATACAAACCCGTGGTGTTAGGCGATCAAGATTTTGTCACTGTAAACAATTTAAAACAAAGTTTGTGCAATGATTTCATGGATATATGGAAATTTGTCGATAAACTCGAAGAGAAGAAGTATATTTTGAAACGGTTGAATATTTACAACGATGTTTTTCCTGTGACATACTACAAAAAGCAAAACAATGTTTTTCCTCTGACTTACGACAAAAAGCAATTTGAGCAGCCTATCAACTTAAAAAGGTATATTATTGACGAAGGAACTAGAAGAAAAGGAGTCGTGGCTGGAAAAAAATACAAAGGCAAATCTTTTCTAGACTGGAACAAACTTGAGCTGTCTTGTTTCAACGAGGAAAGTATAATTTACAAAAAAGAACGTCTTGAAGAGTACCCGAATGAGAGCAAGGACGGAGAGTCAAAAGACAACGAAGACACTGTTGCTGATTTCTACAAAAATGGTAGCGTGTATCATGTACTTTTTAAGGATAATATAGAAAAGAAAATTACATTTGTCTCACAGGCAGGACAAGAAAAAACGCTGACTTTGAAAGTTGACGACTCTGACTTGCCAGTCGAAAACAGCGTGACAAGCGAAGATTTTGCAAACGCCGTATTCTTAAAAAAAGCTTTTCCGAAATTTTGCGAGGGAGTTGAATCAAATTGTTGGAAACTAGAAGAAGATAGTATTCCCGTTTACTACGATGAAAACAGCAAAGCCAACGAGTTTGAGAGTTGGATGGAAATTCGAGATTTTTTGTTTGATCGCACTGATACAAACGAGGAAAATTATAATTTACTTGCATTTCAGTGGCTAAAGGAAAATATTGAGGAGTTTGAAAATTATGGTTTGAACCGCAGGTTTTTTGACGAAAGCTCCTTCACACCTAGTACACTTGACACAAAAAATAACGTCATCGCAAAACGCGACAACGCAGAATTTAAAACATGGTATGATTTTGCATTAGACGTTATCTCAAACAATAAATTTAAGGTAGTTGTAGGCGGTAGAACTTTAGTTCCAAATAAGAAAGTTTTGTGGAGTGAGAATCACAATGTACCAAAATCTTACGAGGGATGGACTGCAATTGTAGTCAAAGACGGTGACAATGCACGTTTGAAGTTTAAAAAAGGATCTTCTAAAGTGGACAATTTTGATATTGTCGTACAATCTATACTAGAAACAACTGATAAATCTAATTTTCTCAGTGAAGACGATAGTGAAATAGATGGAGAGCTCAATGATGACGACTTGATCAATGAAGACAGTGCAAAAGAGGAGGAAGAGGAGTTTAAAATTATTATTCGCGGAGATGTTCGTAAAAGACTTAAAAAAATGGGTTTTAAAGGAAAGCCGGAAACAGATAAGTTTGGAAAATGGATGTTTTCCAAAGATGAAATAGAGACATTGATTAAGAGCATAATGGTTGATGCAAAAGAAAAGGAAGAAACTCTGAAACTGGTGAAAAAACAGTTTAAGAACAACAACGATCTTTATGTAAGACAGTTAGATGATTTAGATCTTTTGCATCGCATTACACTGGACGCAAAAGAAAATCACCCAGAGGTGTATACACTTATTAAGCAAGGAATGCAGTACGCTTGGCCGTACGCTAAAATCATTTACGATATGCGACAATATTTTGGCAGCAAGATAGATCCAATACAACAAAACGCATTCATCGCGTATCAGTTTCTGGAATACAAAAGACAGAAGGCAGAGGGAAGCACAGGGGGTAATCCATGGTTGAGTCAGAAAGTTACTGAAATAGATCAAAGTGAGCTTGAGGATGGAAAATTGTACTTGCAGTTATGGGACGACGGTTGGTGGCCTGTGTTGTACAATGATCGTACAACACAGGCAAGGGGGTTTGAACCTGAAAAGGTGGAGAAAGACGACAAATTTGCCAAATTCATTACATACCAACCAGGAGATCAAATTATGTTCTCAGACGAAACGTACAAAGACAAGATCGCAACAATTTTGGATACGACTGCCGAAGGTCATTATTCGTGTCTTTTAGATAGTAATGATACAGACGAAGAATATGATCCAAACAATAGTAGTTTAGCAACAAGTTTGAAAGGGAAGCAAACAATAGACTACGATGTAGAATACAACAATCGTATTATGCTGTACAATCCAAGTTTCGAAACAAAAACTGATTTATCTTGGTTTGATAGATACGTGGTAAAATCTGTGTGGAGAGAAAATCAATTTAAGGCCGTAGTAGAAAAGTACAAAGACGAATCCGTTTTGAGCAATATAGAAAACGCACAAGAACAGCTTGTGTCTCACGTGACAGCCGCTTTGGATTTTAATAGTCAAAAGTATCAGCGAGATTTACGAGGCAGGCAAAATCGTATAGGTTTGCTGAACGTTCTGCAAGAGTACTTGGCGCAGAAGACAGATCAACTTGTTGCTATGTGGAAAGATGAAATTGAGACAATGCGCACGCGTCAATATCAGTCTTTTAAGAAAGTAATTCGAGAATATGTAGAGCACAACGCAGAAGAAGAAAAGACGGCAAAATTGAAGTCTTTAAACAAAAAATTTTTGGCGCAGGACGAATTTAATGCGTGGATGGAAGAGTACTGGAACATGCAAATCAACATTCAAAACACTACGAAAGACGAAAAGAAAAAAGCAAAAGAAAAATTAGACAAATGGGTGCAGCAAAAACTATTCGAGACAAAATCTCGCATCGCATTAACGTCTGAAAAGTTTCAAAAAAGACAAAAGCAACAGGAAAGACTGAAAGGTTTTAATAATAATTTGAAAACTTCTCTTGCGCGTCGCGCCAATGTAAAAAGTTTGGTTACAGTTGAAGACAATAAAGAAGCAGATGTCATTGCAGCAAAACTGGAGAAACACAGTGAAGACAAAAAAAATGCGTTGTTGTACCCATCAACAAAAGTGTGGAGATGGTGGGAAAAAGTGGACATACCCTTTCCGCTTTTGAAGTTTTACAAAGAAGAGCGTGCGTGGTACGATCGCTGCGTTAATGCAAGCGTGGAAGTCGATTATTTGGTGTGGCGGAAAGAAAACGAATCCAGAGTGAAAGAGGAAAGCAATTACACAGACAATGTGTTGGACAGATGGTTTGAAACGACCAAGGCAAGGATGGTAAAGAAGGAACTTCGAAAGTACATTGAAGAGGGTGGAGAAGAAGTTTCGTCGTCAATAGACCAATTCAAAGTGTACAACCTTTTCGATGGCGACTTCAAGTACATGAACCGTCCTTTTCGCGTGCTTAAAGATACCGAAGACGAGATTTTAAGATACATTGCGGAGCATCTGAACGAATCGTACAGGGTGAAAGGAGAAAGTCGCCTGAACTTTACGTCTCAAGAATATATTGATATGACGAAACAACTTCTAGGGACTCAAGAAGCTCCCGGAATAAGCAGCGCTTCAGCTCCAGCGATGGAAGAATCCAAAGAGGCAAAGAAACGCAAAGCGGAAAGAGAAATTGGAAAGAAAAAAAAGAGAACAGCAAGATTGTTAGGCAATACAGATACTGCGAGTGCTGCGAGTGCTGCGAGTGCTGCGAGTGCTGCGAGTGCTGCGAGTGTCGCAAGTGCTGCAAACCAAGGAAAACGCGAGGCCTCTTCTGCTGCCGCAGGAGAGCCTAGTAAAAAGAAAAGTAGAAAAAAATTGTACGAGATGTTACAAGATATAAAATTAAGATTTTAGTTATTTTGAGTGCCGTTCAACTCCTCTTCCTTTCTGGCCTTTTCCAGTGTGTTGAAGAATTTGAGCAAATCAAGTTTTGTGCGACTCAGCTTGTGCAGATCATTCACGGCCTGGCTGTGCAGTCTTTTCTCATCGTCGTCGTCTTTGGAACAGAGTCCAGATCTTCTGAGCGTACGCTCAGCCAGCTCGACTGTATGAATATCTTCAGCCACGGAGCGAATAACATTGACACAGTGATTCCTGTAATGAAGTCGTATGATTTTCTCGTTGATGTTGGGAATATCTCTACCCTCTAAACGCAGCGGTTTGACTCTGCGTTCAAAAATTTGCAACTGCATATCGGTAATATGCCTGTCTCCCGCCTTCCCGGCTAATTTCTCCATGACGGAATCCATGGCTTTGACCAGAGACGACGTGGCCAATTCGCAAAGAGCACATTTTACTTTCGGAGCGTTTTTTCTGCGCTTCCATTTTTTTGGCGGAGTTCGTGTCTCCGCTTCGTCCGTGTCGCTTTCGTCTGTATCGCTGAGTTCGCGTGTTCTTTTTGCACCTGATGTTTGATGTGCGTCATCGTCGTCGGACTCCTCCTCTTCTTCGGAGCTAATATCATCCCCCGACATTTTGCAAAATTCTTTGTCGTAATCTCCTTCAGCTAGAAACGCATTGTCAATATCACCGGCTTCCACAACGTCGGCTCCCGCTTCCTGCAATCTTTTGCGGATACGACTGAATTTGACCGATGGAGTTGAGCTCTGCTCCGCTCCGTCCTCAAACATAATTCTGTAAATAACACCTGTCTCGTGTATATATACACGACAAGCGTCGTGACAAGAGACACAATGCTGTCCTTTCCGTTTGCCTCCTCGGAAACAATACCTGCGACACCTCCCGCCATACCCTTTGATACTCTAGTAGCGGCCGCGGAGACTGTGAGAGAAGACGGTATTGTAAATCAATACAAAAAAGTCGTGGAAAACGTGCAAGATGAAGACGCAAAAGAATTGGTGCAGGCGCTTGTATTTCTTGCCACCCGATCGCACGAGACTCCCTCAAGACCGGTGGCGCACGTTTCCGAGTTTCCGCCTGTCCCCTCTGAGACCAAAAATCGCGTCTCTACTCCCCTGCTCGATTCTCTTTTAAAATCTCCGCTCAAACGTTACATGTCGTCAGCTTCGTTGGCCACTAAGTCGTAGTATTTGTTCCTTAAATCTATTGTGCGCTGATCGGTGATAGCCTTAAAAGCCTTGGCGTGGTCTAACGTCGTCACGCATTCTCGCAGCGTGGCCTGAATTTGTTTCTGAATTTTCGTCAAGAAATTGCGCTGCGGTTGAGCGGGACACGCCGCGTCCGGGTACAGTTTGTCGACCACCTCGGACATGGAGCGAAAGAGATCTTCCGTGTCGGTAGGATGTGGCAGTAGTATGCGCATGTATTTAATTTTGTATATGATTTCAAAGTGGTGTATGCGCACTCCCTCGATCATGAGATAAAGCACGGCGCAGGCGAACATGGGAAACGTTTTGAAGAGACCGTTGCACAGGTCGTTGATTGTCTTGTACAAAGACACGACCATCGGCGCAAGCGTTCGAAGCGTCGTCTCTTGATCGTGCGCCTGAAGTACTTTTTTATACGTGCACGAAGAGAAATAACCTTGTTGAATGCCTATGCGCGTGAGTTCTGCAAGCATCACGTACTTTCCCTGTCGAATCCTAGATTTAGCGTACTGCTGCGCCTTTGCCTTGACGTTCTTTTCCAAACACATTTGTTGATGTTTGTGAATGGTGGACCTCAGCGGCGAGAACATGCAGTGAAACACAACAAGTCTCGCTGACCTCACCATAGCTTTGTCGTGCACGTTGCACATAGTCTGCTGGTCGAACCGCTGCGATACGCCGGGATCAAAGTGTCTGACGCCTCGGCTCGCATGCGATCCCTTTTTGGCCTCCTTCCAGTTGTGCATCTCTTGCATCTGCACGATGTTGCCGCTGTACAAACACACACAGTTTCCCTGCGCGTTTGTTTTGTACATCCCGGACTGAATGCTGTCGCAGTAATCACCGGAGCACAGATGCAAGTGATGTTGCTTGCAAACGAAAAAACAACTGAATTTCTGCACGATCTGGTACATTTGCCTCGCATCTTTTGACGGTTTTGAGTACTTCCACACAATGCGGTGTTCCCCCGTGACTTTGTGTCTCCACAAGTGAACGGGTACGGGTGCTCCCCTGCAACCGTGGTTGAGACACTCCGTCGTGCACGCGTCTTCTATGTGCAATACACCGGCTTGTTTTGCAGTCTGTACCAACCATTTGTACACCGCCACCGGATCGCGCATTTCGGACGCCGCGTCGGACGCCGCGCCGGACGCCGCGCCGGACGCCGCGCTGGACGCCGCGCTGGACGCCGCAGCTACGGGTTGTTGATATGGGAGCATTTAAAAAAACAAGGGTAATTTCAAAAAACACGCGTTTTGGCGCGTAAATACGCGACCTTTGTTTCGAGAACCACACACCACACAGACTCCAGAGGTGTGTTCTAGTTGAAATCACCCATGGACCAGGACGAGATCTTTCCGTTCGAGTTGAACGACGCGGCGGCGACCCAGACGCACAGCGCGCCGCACGACTTTCTCGGCGGTTTACTCGAAGACGCGCTCAGTGCCGATTTTTTTGACGAGACGCCGCGCGACGGTTGTGCGCACAACAACGAATTCAGCGAATTCAGCGAATTCGGTGACCTCGGCGAGCTTGGCGAGCTCGGCGAGTTCAGCGAGATCAGCGAGCTCAGCGAGCTCAGCGAGCTCAACGAGCTCAACGAGCTCAGCGAGCTCAACGAAATGCTTTGCGGTCCAGACAATCCTCCCAAAAGACTGGAAGGCTCATCATCGTTGGATATGTCAGCTTGCCAAAAAAAGAGTCAGTACGATTCGGACTCGGACGCAAAAGTATTTCCTCTGAACGACGACGAGACGTCGAGTTCTAGCGACGACGCTTCGAGCGATACTTCAAGCGATGCCGACAGTGCGCCAAAATCGTCTCCAATTATGATTACGAGAAAACGGTCGAGCAACATCGAGGTTGCGTTTTTGCCGTCGTCGCCGCCGGCGTCTCCTGCAATAACTTTGGCGACAGAGGGTAAAGTGGATTGGTCGAAACACAGTTTTTTGACGCGAAACAAACAATGTTTACTGAACCAAGTTTTCATGAACAGTCAAGGTCCGGACTTTGAGCGGGTGCAGAGGATATGTCAGGTGCTGGCCTAACACTCGGATTCTCTGAGTCGAACGTGGTTGTGACGCGAGCGGCAGATGCAGCAGCAGTCGCACAAAAAACATTTGACGCAGAGATAAATGGGTTTGACGCAACAGTGAATAAAAATAGCAAGGACCGCCAAGGCGATTCCCACAATAATGTATATGTGGTAGTCGTGCCAAAACCTCTCGAAAGATTGCTCTGCGTCGTCTATTTCGGCAAAAGCCTCGGATAATTTATGTAGTGTAGTCGCGTTTGTCATAAAGTAAAAAGTTTTTTTCTTTTCTTTCTCATATCGAGTTTGTGTTTGTAATATAGTGAAAAAATACCCTTGATTGTTTGGCGCATGCGTCGTCGCGCGTATCTTCCCGGCGGCGTTTGAGAGAGATTGAAGTCGTGTTGTCGGCTTGAGCTTGACCGGAAACGTCCTCCTCCTGAGACTCACCGCCGTCTTCTTCGTCGTGCACGGCCAGCGCGTATCCCGTCGCAATAGCAAAATCTCGTCTTCTCTCGTAGTACTCGTCGTCGTTCAGGCACATGCATACGAACCGCGCTTTGAGACTGCCGTTGATGACGGTCAACCACTCCCACCACTTCTTTGTGTGTTTCTCCAGACCCCGAAAGATACGCAGAGCCGCTACGACATCCGCCTCAAATTGTGCGGCCTCACCCTCCTCTTTTAGGAACGACGCCATCTCGGGAGATACGTTCTCTTTTTCCGCAAGACCGGCTTTGAAGGTGAGCTCGACGTGGAACCGCGTCCACAAGCGCTCCAGCTCGTAGTAGTTTTCCTCGGAGTAACGATTTCGGGACATTTCACTTGCGGGGGGACGAGTGGTGTATTTCACCGTGGTTTCACCGTGATTTCCAGCGAGTGGCTCAAAAATATCCCGCCAAAATTTGAAATGTGGTGGTGTATATATACGGGTCTGTCACTTTGAGTGAATATCAGGATGTTGGCAGTAATTACCAGTGTGCTGCTGGGTTTACTGGTAGTCCATTCCTGGGAGGGGGAGACGTCCGGCGCGGCCGTCGCGCAGACGAGTTCGGTCGTCGCCACGTTGTTTAGTTCCCTCGTAGATGTAGTACGACTGATCGTAGGCGCCGTCGTCGGTCTCCCCGTGTACGTCGTCACGAATCCGCTCTTCGTCTCGCGGTTGGCGGGTCTTGTGGGTCTCGCTCTCGCCGTGCACCACTGGCACGTCGAGTTCCTAGGAGTCATGGACGGTTTCTGGCGAAAAGTGTTGAACCCTACGGTACACTTTATGTACTCGTTCACTTTTTTGCTCAGAGTACCCTACGAGCCTCTGTCTGCCGTGTACAACTGGTGGGTCTCCGTCGGCAGAACAGCACTGTACGGCACACTGGGTCTGGCCACAAAATGTTCCATTGAGTTGTTCAAAACCACAGCCGCGGCGCTCGTCGAGGTGGTGGTCATATTTTTTCGTTCCGTACTTTTCTTTTTTGGCGGTGCCGGAGGATCGATTTTCGAGAACGATTTTGACATCACAGAGATGGTGGAGGCCATACAGACCGTAATAGTAGTGCAGCGCGAGATATTTGACTGTGCCTGCGAGGAGCTTTCCAGCATATTCAACGTCGCCGTGGCGGTCGTTCGACCAAAACCGCTCGCCAAGGCCATGAATCACGGACTCAACGTGTTCGTCTCTTTGCTGCAGGAACTTTTCAAAATGCTGCCTCGCTGGGGTCAGTACCCTACGCTGCGCAAACCGTTTTACCACGCGTCCGGGTTCGTGCATAACATAGGTTTATGGATAGACGAGGCCATGCTGTCCAGCGTGTCGGTGGCCTTGAAAGACGTGTTCAAACTGGAACCTATTTTGGAGAAGGACCGTCCGGCAAAGTTTTTGGGTTC
>MDSZ01008176.1_pt1 | contig 17277 bp, 13 predicted proteins | sample 811201 | NCBI WGS metagenome assembly MDSZ01 (sample SAMN05326647, study PRJNA326480) | marine metagenome | isolation source: seawater | place: Indian Ocean: North | collected 2010
GGGAATTACTAGAGCAAAAAAAGAAGCTTATTTATCATTCGCTATGAAAAGAGCTTATCACGGAGATTGGATGGATGCACTCCCTTCAAGATTTATTAACGAGATCCCGGATAATAGTGTTGAAAAAAATGAAGTTGATTTAATAGAAACAGACGAATTTGATTTCAATCAAGATAGTGCAATAGATTTTGATGAAGGGTATAGAAGCCCTGGTTGGGATAGGTATAAAAAAAATAAAATGCTTAAATGGAAAAAATAAAAAAGTTAAAAAAATTTTTTAAGAGAGAAAAAATTGATGCTTATTTAATAGGAAAAAACGATGAATATTTTGGTGAGTATGTGACCAAACAAAATGATAGGTTAAATTTTATTTCAAATTTCACTGGCTCTTTTGGATTTGCCTTAATTCTTAAAAGGAAAAACTATTTGTTTGTTGATGGCAGATACACCTTACAAGCACAAAAACAAAGTGGCAAATCATTTAAAGTGATAACTATTCCAAAAAGAATGCCCAATGATATTTTAAAGAGTAAAAAAATCAAAATTGGCTTTGATCCCAAACTTTTTACAAGAAAAACTATAAATATTTTTTTTGGTAAAACAAATTGTATTCTCAAACCACTTAAGAAAAACTTAATAGATGAGATTTGGAGAAGAGAAATAAATCAAAAAAAAGGTAAATTTTATGCTCTACCAAGAAATTCAGTAAATGAAAATTTTAAATCAAAGATCAGACGAATTGTAAATTATTTAAAGAAAAAGGGTGCAGATTGTCAATTTATAACATCAAGCGAGAATAATGCTTGGCTGTTGAATATAAGGGGAGCAGACACTGAATTTTCACCTTTACCATATAGTTACATTTTAGTTGAAAGAGGAAAAAAAATTAAATTATTTTGTGATTTAAATAAATTACCTGATTTTCTTAAAAAAAAATTAAAAATAATCGAATTTGTTAGTATTAACTCAGTTACAAAAATTTTCTCAAAAATTTCTAAGAAAAAATTTATAATAGATTCAAACACTTGTTCATTTTTTTTTGAAGATATAATCAAAAAAAACAATAGATTAATGAAGCTTAATGATCCTATTTATAATTTAAAAGCTATTAAGAGTAAAAAAGAGATACAAAATATTAAAACTGCTCATATATATGACGGAATAGCTTTAACTAAATATTTATTTTGGGTTAAAGAAAATTTTTTAAAAAAAAAAATTACTGAATTGAGTGGTTCACAAAAATTATATGAATTTAGAAAAAAGAATAAGAATTTTAAATTTTTAAGTTTTCCTACTATTTCAGGTACTGGTTCTAATGCTGCTATTATTCATTATAAACCAATTAGAGAAACCAATAAAACCTTAATGAAAGGTCAGGTATATTTAGTAGACTCTGGAGGACAATATGAGTTTGGAACAACAGATGTAACTAGGACAATATCATTAGGGAATTCAAACAGAAGAGTGAAAAACATATTTACAAGAATTCTGAAAGGACATATTGCAGTTGCTAATTTTAAAATAAAAAAAAATACCTCTGGTTCAAATATCGATAAAGTAGCTAGAAAATATTTAAATCAAATTGGATTAGATTATTCCCATGGTACAGGCCATGGTGTAGGATATTTTCTTAATGTTCATGAAGGTCCTCATGCAATTTCAAAAAATAATTTTATAAAATTAAAAGAGGGAATGGTAGTATCAAATGAACCTGGTTACTATGAAAAGAATAATTTTGGAATAAGAATTGAAAATCTTATTTACGTTAAAAAGAAAAAAAATAAAAAATATTTTGAAAATTTAACATTAGTACCTATTGATAAAGATCTTATTGACATAGAAATGCTGAGTAAACATGAGAGGATGTGGCTCAATAAATATCACAAAAAAGTTTTTAATAATCTTAAATACGAGATGAATAACAAGGAATTTAAGGAGCTTAAAATAGCTTGTTCAGCTATTTAAAATTTTATTCCAATCTTTTTCGCTGATAATTTTAATATTAAGTTTTTCCGCTTGATCGATTTTTTTCTTTGTAGGTTTTGAGTCTCCAACAATTAAAAAATCTAATTTTTTTGAAATTGAGCCAAGAACTTTACCTCCATGATTTTCAGCAACTGACTTAGCTTCGGACCTGCTCATATTTTGAAATCCTCCCGTAAACATTAATTTTTTGTTATAGAATTTTCCATTTAAATTCTTAGATGAATACTTTGCTATTTGAAGTTCTGCAATTAAATCCATAGTAATTTTAGAATTTTTTTCTTTAGAAAAAAAATTTTCAATCGATTTTATTTGTGTCTCACCTATTCCATCAAGCTCATATAGATTTTGTAAAATTTTTTTTCTTTTATGTTTTTCAAATAATTTTGAGAATTCAGTTATTGAGATAAAGAAACTTGCTAATATTTTTGCATTTTCTTGTCCAATATGTCTAATACCAATTGAATAGATAAATTTATCCAAATTTAATTTTTTTGAGGCATTTATAGCAGTTTTTAAATTTTTAATGGATAGATCTCCCCAACCTTCTAAAGCGCTAATTTTTTTATAGTCTAATTTAAAAATATCTCGAGGTTCTTTTATCAAATTAAGCTCCCAAAATTTATCTACAACTTTTTTACCCAAGCCCTCTATGTTGAAAGCCTCTTTTGAAACAATATGCTTAATCTTTTCTTTGGCTATAAATTTACAATTATAGCCTTTTACACACCTTCTTACTGCATCCTCTTTTTTTGTGTTTTTACTTATTTCTTTAATTGTTGTGGCTCCACATAAACATTTGGTAGGAAAAATAAATCTTTTACTAGAATTGTTTCTTTTTGAAGTATCTACAGATACTACTTGTGGAATTACATCGCCTGCTCTTTGAATTTGAATAACATCTCCTATTCTAATATCTTTTCTTTTTATCTCATCTTCATTATGTAAAGTGGCATTAGAAACTACTACCCCTCCTACTGTTACTGGCTCTACTTTGGCTACAGGTGTGATTGCTCCAGTTCTTCCCACTTGAATTGTTATATTTTTAATTTTTGTTAGTGCTTTTTCAGCAGAAAATTTATAGGCAATAGCCCATCGTGGAGAATTTGATGTATTTCCTAATCTTTTTTGTAAGTTTAAGTCATTTACCTTATACACTAAACCATCAATATCATAATCTAAACTAGATCTTTGTTTATCAATTTCTTCATGACATTTTTCAATTTCATCTAAACTTGCCACATTTTGCGAAAGCGGATTTATTGAGAAGCCCCATTTTTGAATTTTTTTTAAAAATTCTGATTGCTTTGAAAAAGTCATAGGTTCTATTGCGCCAAAACCGTAAGCAAAGTATTTTAATGGAATTTTGGCAGTCTCTTTTGGATCTTTTTGTCTTAGTGATCCGCCTGCAGCATTTCTTGGATTAGCAAATTTATCTTTAATAGAAATAAAATCTTTTTTACCAATAAAAATTTCACATCTTACCTCAAATATGTTTGGTACATTATTATCGTCAATTTTCTTTGGAATATCTTTGATTGTTTTCAAATTCTCTAAAATATCTTCTCCTGTAACACCATCGCCCCTAGATAAACCTTTTTTTAAAATTCCATTTTCATAAATTAAAGTAGCGGAGATACCATCTATCTTTGGTTCACAAAATAGTTCAATTGTTTGATTTTCTAGATTTAAAAAATTAAAAATTTTTTTGATAAAATCTTTCATATCACTCTTTTGAAATGCATTTGATAGTGACAACATTGGTTTAAGATGCTTAACCTTTTTAAATTTGTTTAATGGAGGGGCTCCAATTATATTATCTATTGTCTCTATGTTTTTTAAATATGGAAACTTTTCTTCTAATGTATAAATATCTTTTTTGATTTTATCATACTCAGAGTCTGAAATCTTAGGATTATCAAGATTATAGTAGAGATTATTATGTTTTTTTAAATTTTTGACTTTTAGTTTATATTTTTTGATAATATCATTTTTTTCTTTCATTAGTTTAATTTAATTGCATTTAAAACTTTTTGATATAATCTTTTCTCTTCTTTAGGCGACCTGGTAACAGTTTTCTCATAATTCTTATTTAAGATTTTGTAAGATTGTTCAAACCACTTGCTAGAGTTATAGTTATAACCAAGAATACTAGCGTATTTTTCAGCTTCTGACTTTAAACCTAAATGAAAATGAATTTCAACAAGTCTGTGTAATGCCTCTTCAATAAATATAGTCTTGTCATAATCTTTAACAATTATTTTTAACCTATTAATAGCTGGTATCCATTTCTGAACAGAGATGTAATATTTTGCTATATAGAGCTCCTTCGCGGCAAATTGATTTGTTACTAAATCTTTTTTAAAAGTTAAATCGATTGCGTATTCACTATTTGGATATTTTTGTAAAAAAAAATCTATTTTTTTCTCTGCATCCAGAAGTGGCTTCATATCGTGTTTAGCATCACCTATTTGCTCAAATGATATAATAGCTAGGAGGTAATGTGCATACATAACATATTTGTCTCCGGGATAGGTGTCTAAATATCTTTTAAGATTTTCTTCAGCATCATCATAAAAATTTATTCCATACAGAGAGTAGGAAGACATAATAGCCGATTTGGCAGCTAGCGTTGGATTATCAAAATTTATTTCCGCCTCCGAGAATTTTTTATTAGCTTCAAAATATTGATTAATTTCAAAAGCTTCCATTCCCTCTTTGTAAGATTTATAAGGATCTATCTTATTAGTTGGGGTGTATAAAACTTCTTTATTAGGCGAACAAGAATGAAGTAAAAAAATTAGAAAAACAATTTTAAAAGTTTTTGATATCATAATACTTATAAACTAATATCAGATTGAGATTTAATTTATAAGAAAATTTTTATAGTTAAGCGCTTATAGCGACTGAGTTTTCAAAGGAATTTTGTTCATGTTTCCCAGAATTATTTATTTTTTCAAATTTCCAATTATCCTTATCTGAGAAAAATTTCTTTAATAATTTATTGGTTAATGCGTGCCCTCCTTGCGAAGTCTTTATGAGACCAAAGATTCGATTCCCTGACAACATTATATCTCCTAAACAATCTAAAATTTTATGATTCACAAATTCGTGTCTATTTCTTAAGCCGTCCTCGTTCAATATCTTGTCACCCTGAACTACTATAGCATTATCTAAGGATCCTCCCTTTGCAAGACCCATTCTTTTAATATTGTCTATATCCTCATATAAACAGAATGTACGAGAATTATAGATTGGTGTTAAATCATCACTACTTAATTTAAATTCTTTTTTTCTAGTTCTAATTAATGGATTATTGAAGATTATTTCAAAATCAATTATTAGATCATTATCTTTGGGCTCTATAGAAATAAATTTTGGTCCCTCTTTAATTTCTACTTTCTTTAATACTTTAATGAATCTTTTATACTCATTTTGTTCCTCTGTTCCCGCAGATCTTATCGCATCTACAAAATCAACTGCAGAGCCATCCATGATTGGTATTTCAGAAGCATCGACTTCGACTAAAACATTATCTAATCCTTCTCCATAAAAAGCTGCCATTAAATGTTCAACGGTTGAAACACTTGCTCCGCTTTCATTAATTAATTTTGTGCATAAAATTGGTTCAACCACATTTTTAAAATCTGCATGGATAATATTATTTCTATTGATATCAACTCTTTTAAAAACTATTCCAGTGTTTGGTTTTGAAGGTTTAATGGTAATATTAACCTCTTTACCATTATGAAGGCCAATACCATTAAGTTCAATTTTTTCTCGTAAAGTTTTTTGTTTCATATTTATTGCCAAGACTTATACAAAATCTTTCTAAATGAATTAAAACAACTAATGTTTCTGAAAATAACAGTTATCACTTAAAAATTAGCTCAAAGAAACGAGTAATTATTGACTTTTTTTCTTGAGTTATTGGAACAGCTTCTTTCTTCCACCCATATTGAACAATATCATATGCATTTTTATAAAAACGTTCGTCAACGATTTTTTCAACAAATTTTGTATCATGAAAATTATTATCTGAAAAAGATAATTTAAAAATTTCTTCAAAAGGGCTTAGATAAGAATTTTCTTTAATTAAAAGAAAAATTGGTAATTTTTTTTTTAAAAAACTGTAAAAATTTACATTTTTCAACATCATTATTTCTGACAATTCTTGAATTCTCGCCTTGGCTATGTCGAGAATTAATTTTTTTTTAATTTTTCTGAAATTTTTTTCATTAAAATATTTTGTTTGTAATAATTCATTTTCAAAATTTTCATTAAAAAAATTTTCTGTAGATAATATATTTTTAACTAAATCTATATCTAACGATATTATTTTTGAAATATCACGAATGATCAGATTTGAGCCAAAGTCAAATTCTTGAATAAATCTTAATGAGGAATTTTCAAAAAATATAATATTTGATTTTATTTCATTTATTTCAACTTTTATAAATGTATCTATTTTATTATCATTGTTTAAAGTTGCACATTCTAGAAAATTTTTTGAAATAATTTTTGTTATTTTTAAGTTACATTCATTAAAAATATTATGAAGATTTTTTAAGTCATTATTATTTATTAAAAAAAAAGACAATTCATGAGAATAAAAATTCCCAAATAAACCAATAGGAATATTTTCAGTTCTTTTTGAGTCAAGAAAATTATCAGAGTTAAAAATGTGCAAAATTTTTCGATGTCTCTCAATTTCACAAATTTTTGTTTTTAAAGAATTTATTATATAAGTAACATTTTCTTTCGTTAGCTGGGAACCATTCAATTTCTTATATCCTGTAAAGTTTATAATTGAATATTCAAAATTGTTTATAATTAAAATTATTTCTTTAAATACAGTCTTTAGTTTTTGTTCTATTGAAAAAATGTTTTTTTTAATTGTATTGTAAACTAATTCAAAATCTGTAATTTTCTTTTCATGAATTCCTTGAATTGGTGATATTTCACTATGCATTATTTTGAATTCATTATTTTTATCAGTATTAGTTACAAAAAAAATTAAATTGGAATTGTTAATTTCTAAAAAAAGTGTTGGAGAATTAATAAGCATAATCTATTTTAAAATAAGTTGATCAGATATTCTATAATCAAAAATTTTATATTTTTCAAAATTTCCTTGATTTTTTAAATCAATAAAATTTTTAAGACTTCTATCATAATTTTTACTTGGCAATTTTATAGTTTGATCTTTAATAGTAATTATATCCCATCTCCTGGACTCGAATAAGAAGAATGTTTTAATTTCTCCAATTGGGAAACCTATACTTTTCAAATTTTCGTAAAATATTTTAAAACTTTTTTGATCGCCAAAAACTAGGGGTAAATTTTCATATTTTTCTAAATTTATAAAATTTATAACCCCATTATTTTTTGTATAATATTTTTTCGCTTTCTTATTTTGCAGAATTGCAATTGGTTCCTTCTCAAATATTTTTATTTCAATCTTATGTGGATAAATCTTTTTTAATATAAAGCTCTCTATGAAATCTATTTCATTTAATTCAGCTTCAATACTTTTCAAGTTAAGAAAAAAAAGATTTTTGTCATATAGAAAATGTAGTTTCTTTTTTATTTTTTCCTCTTTTACTATATTGTTATTTTCAATAACAATTTTTTTAATTTTAAATTTAGAACCTAAATTTAAACTATTCTGAATATTATATGTGCTTAATAACAGTAGTAATATTAGAGCGATTAAAAATCGTCTTTTCATTTATTAATGCTTGCGTCTTGTAAAATTTTCTCAATTAAATTTGGGAAATTAATGCCTTTGTAATTTGCTATTTCAGGAACTAAAGATAAATTAGTCATACCTGGTTGTGTGTTTATTTCTAATATATAAAAACGATTATTAAAAAATTTAAAATCTGTTCTTGTAACTCCTCTGCAACCTAAAGCATGATGAGCTTTAACGGCTAATTTTAAAACCTCACTGTATTTTTTTTTTATTAATTTAGCTGGCATTAAGTGTTTAGTTTTTGCCGATTTTGTGTACTTTGCTTTATAATCATAAAATGATCTTTTTGGTATAAGTTCTATTGCTCCCAGAGCTGTGCCATTAATAACTGCTGCTTGCACCTCTTGCCCTCCGATATACTGCTCAAAAATCAATTCATGATACTTTCTTAAAAGATTTATCGCATATTTATCTAACTCACTTAAATTTTGTGCTATTTTTACTCCCAAACTTGAGCCTTCATTTATAGGTTTTACAACAACAGGGAAATTAATTTTTTTTAATTTCAATTTTTTTTTTAACATGCTCTTATTAAAATTATTTTTTTCCAAATAAAAATATTTAGGTGTTAAGATTTTATTTTGAGAAAATATTTGTTTTGAAATTATTTTATTCATAGCGTTATAAGAACTTACTACTCCAGAATGGGTATAAGGAATATTCAAATATTCAAAATAGCTTTGCGCAACTCCATCTTCTCCATCTCTGCCATGTAAAGCGTTAAAAATAACGTCTACTTTACTCTTATCTATTAAATTAAAATTTTTAAATTTTGGATCAAATGTTGAAACTTTATATTTTTTTGCTCTTAAAGCTTTTATGCAAGCTTTTCCGGTGTCAAGACTAATAGCCCTTTCACCTGAGGTTCCACCTAGAACGACGAGAACTTTATTAAATTTTTTTTTATTCACCTATAATTTTAATCTCTAATTCTAGATTAACCCCAGTTTTATCTTCAACATTTTGTTTAACCTTATTAATTAATTTTTCAATGTCAGACGATTTTGCTTTTCCGTTATTAACAAAAAAATTGCAATGTTTTTTAGATATTACTGCGTCTCCCTCGTTAAAATTATCACATCCAGTTTCCTTGATAATCTGCCAAGCTTTTTTCTCTTTACTTATATTTTTAAAGGTACTTCCACATGTTTTAATTTGACTTGGTTGAGATAATTTTTTTTTCTCGATTAATTCATTTTGTTTTTTTTTAATGAATTCCTTACTGCTTTCGGTCCCTTTTAGTTTTACAGAGGTTATAATGAGTTCTTTTGATAAATTTGTACCTCTATAGAAAAATTTTATTTCCTCTTTTTTAATCTCTTTTTCCTCACAGCTCTTTAAGTCAATAACATTAATAGAGACTAAAACATTTGAGATATCATTTTCATAACAACCACTATTCATAATGACTGCGCCACCAATAGAACCAGGAATGCATGATAGAAATTCAAGATTTCCTATCTCCTTATCTTTTGCAAAATTTGAAATCTTACGATCTAGAGTTGCAGCTCCTACCTCAATAACATTTTTTTTAACCAAATTAATGCCTGTAAAGCCTTGGCCCAGTTTGATTACAACCCCTTTAATTCCTTTGTCTCTTATTAGGGTGTTTGACCCAGCTCCAAGAATTGTTACTCTAAAGTTATTTTTTTTATTTAGTCTAATAAAATCAAGAAGTTGTTTTTTATTTTGTGGTTTAAACAAATATTCTGCTGGTCCACCCAAGTTAAACCAGCTGTAATTTGATAATTTGATATTACTAGATATATTATTTTTGAATTTTTTTATTAACTCTTTATTTAAGCTCATAATATATTTTTAAGGTTTCTCATATATTTAGATATTGATCCTGCTCCCATTCCAATAACTATTTCATTATTAATTAAATTATTTTTAAAATATTTTTCTAATTCATTGTAATCTTTAATTATTATTACTTGTGTCTTTGATAATCTAGAAATTAATCTTGCAAAGTCATTTGTATTAAATTTCAAATTTTTCTTTTCTCCCGCTGCATATAAAGGACATAGAAAAACTAAATTTGATTGACTGAATGATCTAGCAAATTCTTTTTTCAAAGACAGTATTCTCGAATAACGATGAGGCTCAAAAACAGATATTATTTTTCGATTCTTATAAACATTTTTAACACCTTCTAAAATTGAGGCTATCTCTGTTGGGTGATGTGCATAATCATCATAAAAATCATTTTTATTTTTGCTAAATATTTTTGTCATTCTCCTTTGTACACCTGAAAATTTTTTTAAAGATTTTTTTATAATATTTTGGTTAACCCCTAAGTTCAAACATGTAGCTACTGCTGCTGCTGCATTCAGGACGTTATGTTTACCTAACAATTTTAATTTGATATTTTTAAATTTTTTACTTTTTCTCTCTATGTCTTTATAGCTTAAATCGAAAGTAGAAAAATCAATCTTGTATCTAATATTTAATACACGATAATCGGCATTTTTGTCCTCACCATATGTGAGGATATTTTTATTTTTAATTTTATTAAATATCACTCTTATATTTTTACTATCAATACAAATTATAGATTTTCCAGTTGGAGGTGTCTTTTCTATAAATTTAATAAATGAATTTTGTAAATTTTTAAAATTTTTATAATAATCTATGTGCTCATAATCTATATTTGTTACTATCGAATAATTGATAGGTAATTTTAAAAAGCTACCATCTGACTCGTCTGCCTCTAAAATTGCCCACTCTCCCCTCCCAAGTTTTGCATTGCTATTTAATGAATTTATTACACCTCCGTTAATAATAGTTGGATCAAGTTTTTGATCAGATAATATTTTTGAAATAAGGGAAGTGGTAGTTGTTTTGCCATGGGATCCTGTAATAATAATATTTTTTTTTAGCGAAACTACATCTGCCAGAACTTCTGCTCTTGAATATATTGGTATTTTTTTACTTCTTGCATATCTTATTTCACTATTATTATTTTTAATTGCAGAAGATCGTACTAAGATTGTTGAACTTTTTACATTTTTTTTTGAATGACCAATGAAAACCTTGATACCTGCTTTTGAGCAGCTAATAGTATTCTTATTTTTATTAAGATCACTGCCTTGAATTCTAAAACCCATATTTTTCATAATTTGAGCTAAACCGCTCATACCTATGCCTCCGATACCCACAAAATGAATTATTTCTTTTTGACCTAAATTAATTTTTTTCATTTAATATTATTTCACTTAATACATTATTAATATTGTCATAGACATTTTTGTCAGAATATTGGCTTTGATTTTTTTCTATTTTATCCAATATTGATCTGTCTTTATCAAAATCTCTGATTAAAGAGTATAATTTTCCATTCAAATCTTTTTCTTCCACTAAAATTGTAAGGTTTTTTTTCTGATAGAATATTGAATTTTTTAATTGATGGTTGTCTGCAGAAGATGGCAATGGAACTGAAATAAAAGGTATATTAGCATTAGTCAATTCAGCTAAAATAGACGATCCTGATCTTGTGATTGCCAAGTTAACTTTTAAAAAATATTCAACTAGATTATAGCTAAAATTAAACGTTTCAAATTCTATTTTATTCTTTTCATAAAAATTTTTAAGTTTTTCATTTTGGCTTGGTAAACAATGCTGATAAATTTTAAGAGATATTCCTTCATTTGAGCATTTTTTAAATATTTCTGGAAGTATCTCAGCAAAAATTTTTGCAGCCTGGCTTCCACCAAGCACTAGAAGACTTAATTTTTTTTTTTTAATATTTTCATTTTTAATTTTGGAAAAATTAATTATATTTTTTTTTACTATGTTTCCAATTTCAATTACTTTCTTTTTATATTTTTCAGGAATACCCTCTAGGTCTTCATAAGAAACTAATATTTTTTTTGCAAAAGGCAATAACTTTTTGTTTGCTTTTCCGATAATTAAATTGTTCTCGTAAATGAGGAATTTAATTTTTAAAATGCTTGCAGCAATGCAAATTGGAAAAGATGCATATCCTCCCATTCCGAAAATAATTGAAGGTCTGTTAATCAATAAAAAAATCAACGATATCGAAATTGAAAAAAAAATTAGTGTTAAAGAAAAAATTTTTGTAAATATATTCTTTGTAACAAAGCTTGACGAAGGTAAAATTAAAACGTTTAAATTTTTTGATCTATTTAAATATTTTTGACCTCTTTTATCCGATACAACTGTAACTTCATATTTTTTTTCCATTAGATGCTCTGCTAAATTAAGACCTGGAAACACATGGCCACCTGTTCCGCCAACCGCTATTAATGCTTTTGTTTTTTTAGTCATATAAATAAGTTTTATTTTTAGTATAATTTAAGATGACGCCAGCAAGAATTGCACTTCCAACAAGTGAAGATCCACCATAGCTTAAAAAAGGCAGTGTCATTCCAGTTGTGGGTATTAAATTGGTATTTACACCAACGTGGATAAAGGTTTGAAATATTAATAATGAGGCTAAACCGCATAAAGAAATTTTGATTAAATCATCTTCTTGATTTACACAATTTTTAATAATTCTAAATGAGATGTATAAAATTACTAAAATAATCATTATTGAAATAATCGAACCATATTCTTCCGATATAATCGCAATAATATAATCTGTATGAGCTTCTGGAACTCTATCTTTTAAAACACCTTCGCCCATTCCTTGCCCTGTTAATCCGCCTAGTTTGATTGCATCTAATGCTGAAGATGATTGAAATTTATCCCCTTTGCTTGGATCTATAAATGAAATTAAACGATTAATTATGTAACCAAATTTTTCAGGCATCAAAAACAACAATGAAGTTATTGAAATAAAGAAAATTGTAAAAAAAGCTAGGATAAAAAGTAAGCTCACACCTGAAATAAAAACCGTAGCTATCCATGATCCTATTAGTAAAATTGATTGTCCTAGATCTGGCTGATCTATAAGAAGAATTATTACTGAGGTGAGTAACATAAAACTAAAAATATATTTTATTTGTGAGTTTTTCAATTTTTCAAGCGTTAAGATTTTTACTGTGACTAAAACAAAAAATGGTTTTAAAAGTTCTATCGGCTGTAATCTGAAAAAGTAAAAATCTAGCCACCTTTTAGCCCCCTTTACTTCAATACCAATAATAGGCACCAATGCTAAAAACATAAAAGAAAAAATAAACAAAGGTATGATTAATTTTTTTAAAATTGAAGTTTCAATCATTGAAATTAAGATCATTATAAATAAAGCTGCCAAAGTGAAAATTAAATGTTTTGAAAAAAAAAAATAATAATCTTTATTTAATCTCTCTCCTGCAAGGGAAGAAGTTGATGAAAATGAGAAAAATAATCCTAAGAAGAATAAGATTAAAAAACAAAAAAAAATTTTTTTATCAATATTTCTCCAATAATTAATCAATTTAATTTTAAAAATATTTTCTTGCATAATATTTTGTTAACTTTTTAAATTCATCTCCTCTTTTTTCAAAATTTAAATACTGGTCAAAAGAGGCAGATGCAGGACTTAACAATATTGTGTTACTCTTCTTCTTATAAATTTTAATATCTTTTAAGATCTTGATAATTGAATTTTTTAAATTTAGGGAGACATGGTAATCAATCTTATTTATTATTTGTTTTTTAAAAAAATTAATATTTTTGCCAATTAAATAAGCCTTAACAATATTTTTTTTTAGAGTATTTAAAATAATTTTATCATTTTTCTTTGGTAGACCGCCGACAATCCAAAAAATATTATTTGTGTTTTTTAAAGCAAATTTTGTTGCTTGGAATGAGGTTGCCTTTGAGTCATTCACAAAAGTGCAGTTTTTCCTTTTTAAGAAAATTTCGTATCTATGAGGTAGCCCTCTGAAAGAATTTAATGACATTAAAAAAGATTGTTTTTTAATTTTAAGTAATTTTGTTAATTCAAAAACAAAACTCATGTTTTCGTTGTTAATACCAAGTGTTAAATAAGAGTTTTTAATCTTAGATTTCAACTTTTTGTATGCATTTTCATTTGGAATAATCAATTTGCCTGATAATCTTTTTTTTTTAAATTGAAATTTAAATTTTTTATTTGCTATTGAATATTGATTTTTTTTTTGGAAATTGAAAATTTTAAATTTTGCATTAGTATAGTTTTTCATACTACCGTGCCAGTCTAAGTGGTCGGTTGATATATTTAATAATATTGCGAAATCGGGACTAATAAATTTTGAATAAGCTAGTTGAAAAGAAGAAGCCTCAATAATCAAGTAATTATTTTTTTTTATTTCAAGATTTAAAATTGGAGTTCCAATATTTCCACCCAGTAATGGTTTATATCCATTATTTTTAAGAACATGCGATATTATTTTACAAGTTGTGGATTTTCCGTTCGTTCCAGTTACAACAATGCTTTTAGCAAATTTTTTCAATAAAAAAACTAAGTCTAAATCAGTTATAATCTTATTTTTAAATTTTTTTAATCCATTTTTATTTTTAGTTTTTTCTAAGCTAACTCCAGGGCTTAATACTATATGGTCGATTTCGTTTAAAGTTTTTATTAAATTCTTTGTTCTTTTACTTTTAAATAAACTTTTGTCTTTATCATCCCAGACACAATAATTTTCAAAATTGTATTTTTTAAAAAATTTAACAACTGATTGACCAGTAACGCCTAAACCGTAAACTAAAAAAGATTGTCTTTTAATATTGTTTATTGAAATCATTTCCTACCTTAGCTTTAAAGTAGCTAAACCGACTAAAGCTAAAATTATAGCAATGATCCAAAATCGAATTACAATAGTTGACTCAGCCCATCCCTTTTTTTCAAAATGGTGATGAATTGGAGCCATTTTGAATATTCTTTTTCCAGTTAATTTAAAAGAAATTACCTGAATAATTACTGACACTGTTTCTAAAACAAATAATCCTCCAATAATAGCAAGCACTATTTCGTGCTTAACAATAATTGCTATTGCAGCTAGTGAACCGCCCAAAGACAATGAACCAGTGTCTCCCATAAAAATTTTGGCAGGAGGGGCGTTATACCAAAGAAATCCTAAACACGCCCCAACAATTGAGCCACAAAATATTGAAAGTTCTCCAACATCTGGAATATATTGAATTTGAAGGTATTCAGAAAAAATTGTGTTTCCAACAACGTATGAAATTAAGGTGAATGATAACGCAACTAACATTACTGGGACCGTCGCTAAACCATCTAAGCCATCAGTCAAGTTTACAGCATTTGATGCACCAATAATTACAAATAGACCAAAAGGTATGAAAAAAATACCTAAGTTTAAAATCAAATTTTTGAAAAAGGGAAAGTACAAATCATATAAATATTGATGATTAGAGTATTTGATTAAAATAAATAAAGCTAAAGCTCCAATTATCAATTGCCCGGTAAATTTATATCTAGATTTGAGGCCACTTGAATTTTTATATTTAATTTTTAAAATATCATCCAAAAAGCCTAATCCACTCAGACTTAGTGAAACAAATATTAATGTCCAAACATAGATATTTGTTAAATCAGCCCAGAGCAAAGTACTTGAAATTATTCCAATAATAATTATTACTCCGCCCATAGTGGGTGTGCCAGATTTTTTTACTATATGGTCGATAGGACCATCTTGTCTAATTGGTCCAGTAATCATTTTTTCTGAGAAAATTTTTATTAATGGAGCACCAATAATAAAAACTATCATTAAGGATGTCATTACAGATAAACCAGTCCTGAAGGTAAGATATTTGAATACATTAAAAAATGAATATTGATCAACCAAAGAAGTGAAGAAATGAAATAGCATCTATAAGCCTTTTATTATCCTTTTGCTCAAATTATTTAATCCGGTAGCATTTGACCCTTTAATCATTAAGTAATCATTATTAGCTATAATGTTATTTAAAGTAAAATCTACATCTTCTTCATGTTGAAAAATGTTTCCACGCTTATTTTTTTTTATATTTTTATATGTGGTAAGAGTTTTATTGCCCTTAATGAATACTTTATCTATGTCTGAATTGTTAATAACTTTTGAGAGATCTTTATGAAGCGAATCAGATTTTTTACCTAATTCAAGCATATCTCCAAGTAATAAATATTTTTTAAATTTATTTTTTTTTATTATTTGAAAATTCTTAATAGCATTTTTAACTGAAATTGGATTAGCGTTATAACTTTCATCTATCAATTTAAATTTTTTTCGATATCTGTTTATATTGTGTATTTTCCCTCTTCCCTCTGAAGGCTCCAAATTTTTAAAACACTTTGTTACGTTTTTTAAATTAAGATTTAATGCTTTTAGTAAAGCAAGTGATGATAAAACATTATAAATATTTATATTTTTAACCTCTAATTTTACAATCTCATCTTTTACTTTTATTGATAAAATTTTAAATTTATTTTTTTGAGATATAAAAATTGGATAAACGTCTGATTTTTTATTAAAACCAAAGGAAACTATATCTAGTTTTTTAAGTTTTGATTTTTTACTTAAATATTCAAAAAATTTATCATCATAGTTTAAAATTATTGTTCCATTTTTTTCTATGTTATTAATTATTTCCCCTTTGGCCTCTGCTATCCCCTTTAAATTTTTGAAGTTTTCAATGTGAGCTTCGCCAATATTTGTAATAATACCTACATGTGGCCTTATAAGTTTTGAAAGAGAATTTATTTCACCTGCCCTACTCATTCCAACTTCAAAAATACCAAATTGATGTTTCATATTTAAATGAGATAAACTTAAAGGAACACCATAATGATTGTTGTAAGATTTAGGAGAACATAATGTTTCTCCAAAATTTTTAAACAAATCATTTAATAAGTTTTTTAGAGAAGTTTTACCGGCACTTCCCGTAATTGCAAAAATTTTTGCCTTAGAGTTGTTTCTCTTCATTTTGGCAAAAGTATTTAAAAATGTTATTTCATCGTCTACCTTTAATATTTTGTTTTTAGATTTTTTAATTTTACTTGAGGAGACAACAAATTTTGCCCCTTTCTTCATTGCGGCTGGAATAAATTTAACTCCGTTATTTTTTTTACCTTTTATAGTCAAAAATAAATTATCTTTTTTTACAACTCTAGAGTCGATTGCAATGCCGTGAAAATTTTCATTTTTAGAATTTTTTGTTATCTTTTTAAGAATTTCTCTATTTTGTATAAAATTTTGTTTTGTCAGAGAGATTTTTTTAATTCTTGTTTTAATTTTTCTAATAATTTGTCGGTCAGTAGTTAAAATAACTTTATTTTTGTAAATTTGTTCCCTCTCATGGCCTTTTCCAGCCACCAAAATAATTTCATCAGGGGCTGCATTTAAAATAGCACTTTTTATTGCTTTAGATCTTTTATTAATATTAAAACAATTTTTAATTTTAATTTTTTTTATTATTTCTTCTCTAATTTTTTTTGGACTCTCGTTTCTTGGGTTGTCATCTGTGACATAGATTTTTTTACAATTTCTACTTGCTACTTCAGCCATCAAAGGCCTTTTTTTAAAATCCCTTTCACCTCCACAACCAAACACTAGGGAAATGTTTTGACCATAAGAGTGTTTTAAAGCCTGTAATGTTTTATTTAA
>MDSZ01180202.1_pt1 | contig 17274 bp, 15 predicted proteins | sample 811201 | NCBI WGS metagenome assembly MDSZ01 (sample SAMN05326647, study PRJNA326480) | marine metagenome | isolation source: seawater | place: Indian Ocean: North | collected 2010
ATTTTTTACTTTTTAAACTCAGATTCAAGTGTAATTAACGAAATTGGTCAAGATTCAGTATTGTTAATATACCCCTTAATCTTATATTTAATAGCGTCTAACAATAATATTAAATTTGATAAAGTAAGACCTATATCAAAATGGCTTCTAATTTTCTACTCTATTTTACTTACAACTGATTTCATTATCGAAAGATCAATAATTATTACAAAATTTTTAGGATTAAATTTCGAACTTATTGAGCTTCCTTGGTTCAATCTTGTCAGATTGAAACCAACAGAAACTATATTTTTTCTGTGCTCTCTTATTTTTTTTGATATAAAAAATAATTCAGATAAATTCTCTTTTATATATATTTTCCCAGGAATATATTTTGGTCTTACTATGCCAGACAGTAGGACAATATTATTTTCATCAATTATATTTTTTATATATATTTACTTCGAAAATAAAGATATTTTTGTCCTAAAGAGTATTGTATTTATATTTGTTGGAATATTTATTTCTGCAAGTTCTTTTGTAATCACTACAGATCAAAAATTACTAGAAAAACAAATAGATTTTGAAAATTCTGATGTTGGTATGCGAAGAGTTCGAAAAATATCTATTGACTGCTTAATTGAGAATGTAACTTTACAAAGAAATAAACAGGATTGTGAAATAAATAAAAAAGAAGTGAGTACAAACTACAGCATCCCCGATGTAATTGGACTTTTTTTTGAATCAGAAAGTCAAGGATTTAAAGTTGATGGTTTAGATGTAATAAGAGAAAAATTAGATGAAATAAATGATGTTTATGTAACACCTACAAAAATTCCATTTGAGGAATTGTTGGAGGGTTGTTTTAATAATTCTTCTGACATAATTTCAAAAATTGATTGTCAAGGCCTTATCTCTTTATTTAATGAAATTGTAGAGCTTAGAAATAATGCATATGATGACCTGTGTGGAGACAACATTGACTGGAGGATTAAACTTTGGAAAAAAACGGTAATTAATGACAATACAAATATTACAAATTTTTTAATTGGAAATGGTATTGGGTATTCTATTCCTGCAAAACTAGTTTCTGAGAATCAATTACCAATCGAATGTTACTCTGAATCGATTTCTTCTTCACGACCGCTAAGGAGTTCTCACAACACACTTTTAACATTCTTTTACAGGTTTGGATTAATAAACTTTTTAATATTAATTTCTCTTGTTTCATTTGGATTATTACAGTTAATAAAAAATAGAAATTCATCAATAATTATCTTGGGTCTTGTAATAAGTTTTTTTGATCCAATATTGGACAGCCCTTTAAGCTTGTTTCTATTTTGTATTATTTTTTTTGGTTTATTAAACGAAAATAATTATAAAAACACGAACTAAATTTCTTTATTTAGAGATAGTATCATCATCATATGAAAATTTTTAATAGGAATATAACCGTTTATTTACTATTTGTTATATTTCTTATTTTTATAAAAATTGATTACAGATTTATAAATGAAATGAAATGTTGTGGTGATGATTTTGATTATTATTCACATGCATACACAATTGCAGTTGATTTTGATTTTGATTATTCAAACCAACTAACTTATGGACATAGTGAAGTTTTCTACGTAAATGAAAAGATAGCACCTCTTGGTTTTGTTGGTTCAGGACTACTTGCTTCTCCATTTATGTTTTTAGGGAACATCTTTGATAGTTTGAACGCTAATGAAACAGTTTCAAATAAAATACTTTTCTATTCTTTATCTCCAATATTTTATTTTTTTTTAACCATAAAACTTCTTTATAAATCGCTTACTAATTTAAGTAGAAAACCTAGCATTTTATTTTTGATATTACTTTTTATGGGGTCAGGTGTTACTTACTACGGGTTTGAAAGATTTAGTATGACACATATCTATGAAATTTTTACAGTGTCTTTAATTTTTTATATTACAACTAACATTCACCAAAGTGATAGAAAAAGAACACTTTATATTTTTTTGTTACCTTTATCAATTTGTGTTGGTTTTCTTGTAAGATTTACAAATTACTATTTATTTTTACTTCCTTACCTTTTTAAAAAATTATTTTTCAAAAATAAAGAAATAATTTATTCTAAAAATGAAAAAATATCTTTTTTAATTTCATGTTTATTCTCTGTGATGATTTTTTATTTATTGACAGTTCGTGTGTATGGATTTTTTACACTGAATCCCTCAACTTTATACATGGATAATTCAAAATTTTCAAATTATATCGAAAGAACTGAAAATTTTATTGATTTTATTATTTTTAATCTAGGTTCGTTATCAAATATATTGTTTACTCAAGAATTTGGTCTATTTTGGTTAAGTCCAATTTTGTTTTTTGGTACTGTATCAATATTTATTTTTTTATTGAAAAAAGAATTCCAAGTTTCATTATTAATATTTATATGTTTTGTTCAAAATCTTGTCGTTGTTATCATGTGGCAATCAACAGCTTCCTCATACGGGTTTAGATATCTTTTTTCATTAATTCCACTATCAATAATTTTGTTTTACTCTCTAGATAAAGAAATTTACATTAATATTTTCAAAACTTACATAATATTGTTTTCGATATTAGGTTCCTTAGGAGTTCTATTTTTTGAGTCAACAGAAGCAACCCAACTTTCATTAAGTCCTTTGGTAAATTCTTTTGGTAATGAAGTTTTATATTCAAACCCAAATTACTTATCGGGTTTACTAAGTTCAATATTCAAATTTGAAGCAATAACTACAGTTATTGGACGTTCATTATTAATAGCAACATTATTTAAAATATTTATGATATTCAACATTGAATCAAATGTTATTGAGTTTTTGTCGGTCGGCCTTCCAGAAGAATTCTACAACCTACTTAACACCCTTGATGGAATCAAAAATATAAATTTCTTAATTTTATTAATATTGTTATACTATTTTTCGATTGTCTTAATTAAGAATAAATAAAAATTTTACTTTGTAATTCTTTTAAATGTAAACCCAATAATGAAGAATCCAAGGTCAAGAATTATGTAAATTAATCTTAAATAAATTATTGCATTAATTACAGAACATAGTTCATTTGAAATCAGTAAAAGTGAGATCCCCTCTCTAAATCCAATGCCTGCAGGTGAGCCGATTAAAAATGAGCTAATATACGTTGACAATAAATAATTAAAACTATTATCTACTGCATCAATCCCACAGAAAAAATCAAAGAATAAATAAACCATATAGATTTGAAATACACAATTCATATAAAAAGAAGAAAAATATAAAAAATAATTTTTTAAAGGACTTGATAATATGATCATGGAAGTTATCAGGTACAAAACTATTAAAATAGAAACTAATTCAATTTCTTCAAAATAATTTAAGTTATAGACACTATAGATAATTAGAAATAATCCAATTGGTGAAAATTGTTCAAGCAATACACCTTTTGTTATTTTTTTTACTGAAATTTTATCTACATCGTAAGATGCTAATCTATAAATATATAGACCAATACTCCCTGGAATGTACTTAGCAATATTTGAATAAGAAAATAGAATAAAATTTCTAACTACATTATTCTCAATTTTTTCCTTTTTTGAAAATATATTCCAACTTAAGAATAAAAAAATATAGCTAAGAAAACCGAAAAAATAGATTTGATACGTATTTTTATTTATTAAGGTTTGAAAATTGATTTCAATTTTGTTATTAAATTGAATGAAAATACTAATTAAAGAAGCTGAAACAATTAAATTGCTTAAAAATATTATTTTTTTTCTATGTTTATCAATGAATTCAATCAAAAAGTTTAGATATTTAGCAAAATTATTCACATCAATACTATATGTTAATATCAAATTTCTTAATGTTATAATTAATCAACATGTGCGGTATATTCGGCGTTAATTCTAAATTAATTCCCTCAAACTACAATGATATATTTAAATCAGTAGGAATCTTATCAGAGTCAAGAGGTAAAGAAGCTTCAGGTTGGGCCGCAATAAATGATAAAGGAATATACCTTTCAAAGTCTCCAAGTCCATTTTCTTCAAATGATAATTTATCGAAATTAGAAATATTTAAGAAATCAACATTTGAAACTGATTGGCAAATTGGACATACTAGGTTAAAAACACATGGAGAGGTTGACGTACCGGAAAATAACCAACCTTGCAGTGTTGATAATGATGTTCTCGTACATAATGGTATTTTGACTAATTATAAAGACCTGGCAACAGAGAAAAATTTTCCTGAGAATATAAAACTTGACAGTTTGATAATTGCAAAACTTATAAATTTGGAGAGTAAAAATATAGAAAATTTAAAAGATACTCTTATTAAAAGTATCGAATTATTTAAAGGAGAGATTACTTTATCTGGATACTCAAAGCAATTTAATAAATATTATCTTTATTCAAACACTGGATCAATTTATTATCTATTAAAAAATAATAAAATTGCTATCTTCTGTTCAGAATATACAATTAGCAAAAAAATTAATAAAATTTTAGGTAATAAGTTTGATATACATAAGGTTAAAAAGAATGAATGCCTTATTTTTGATAATTATGGGGTTATAACTGATAATTTTACAATAGAAACAAATGGTATTGAAAAGAATTACAAAGACCTGAATTCAATTAAAGAAGAAATAAGTAAAAAAGTTAATATTCCAATTATAGAAAGATGTAAAAAATGTATTTTGCCCCAAACGGTACCATTTATCTCATTCAATAAAAACGGAGTATGTAATTTCTGTGAGAATTACGAAAATCATTCATATAGGCCAATATCTGAACTTAAAAAAGTAATACAAGGAAAAAGAATTATTTCTGGACTATCAGGAGGAAGGGATAGTTCATATGGTCTTTTAGCTTTTTCTGAATCATTTGACGTTGAGCTAACAGCTGTAACGTATGACTGGGGTATGGTAACCGAGTTGGCAAGACGAAACCAAGCTAGAGTAGTTGGAAAGCTAGGTATTGAACATATATGGATTTCTGCAGATATTTTAAAGAAAAGAGCCCACATAAAGAAAAATCTTCTTGCATGGCTAGAAAAACCCCATGCTGGATTAATACCAATTCTTATGGCAGGGGACAAAGTTTGGCAATCTAAATTAAACGAATCAAAAAAGAATACAAAATCAGATTTTATTGTACAATTTGAATGTCCTTACGAAGAAACTTTTTTCAAATATGGTTTTGCAAAAGTAAAACCAAGTTTTAAAAAAGAAGAAACTTACTCAATAATGAGCTTGTCTGGAAAATTAAAACTGTTTAAATTTTATGTTTTTAAAATTTTATCAAATTATAGATACTACAATTTTTCAATTTTAGACTCTCTTGCAGGGTTTTACTCTTTTTACTTTGGAAAGAAAGACTACATATATCCGTACAACTATATCAACTTTAACGAAGACAATATCAACAACGTACTTGCAAAGGAGTTCCAATGGGAATTTGATGATACAGTCTCAACAAGTTGGAGAATTGGTGATGGAACTTCACCTTTCTATAATTACCTTTATTACAAATATGCAGGTTTTACAGAAAATGATTTTTTTAGAAGTAATCAAATTAGAGAAGGCATTTTAGATAGGCAGGTTGCGTTGAACATGGTTCACATTGAAAATCAACCAAGAGAAAAAAGAATAAAAGAATATTTATCATATATTGATTTAGAATTTGAATATGTTGAAGAAAAACTTAAAAAATTTTTTGAAACTTCTTTAGTCGAAGAATGGGAGATAACAAATATTGAATTTACCTAAAAATATCTGTATTTTAGTTTTGGCATATAATGTTGAAAATTATATTGAAAAAGTAATAAATGAACTTCTAGATTTAGAACTTCAAATCTTTGTGATTGATGATAAAAGTAAAGACAATACAAAAAATATATTACAAAGCTTTAACAATAAATCTAATAAAAATATTGAAATTATTGAAAATAAGAAAAATATTGGAGCAGGTGAATCATTAAAAAAATTGATTACTTTAGCCAAAAAAAATAAATTCGATTTTTTTATAAAAGTGGATGGAGATGGACAATTTCTAATTGAAGATGTAAAAAAAATCTATGATATATCAAAAAAACAAGAGTTTGACTTTATAAAATCAAATAGATTCTGGTCAGATGGCATAATTGGAAAAATCCCCTTTCATAGATTGGTTGGAAATCTTATTGCTACACTAATGATGCAAATTTCTACAGGTACAAGTATGTTATTTGATCCTTTAAATGGTCTTTTTGGAGGAAAAACAGAGTTAGTAAATTATTTAGACTCCAGGATGTATCCAAAAAGATACGGATATCCATTTTTCTTTTCAGTTGTTTCAACCAACAATTATCTAAAAATTTGTCAATTAAACAATACAATCAAGTACGCAGATGAAAAGAGTAACTTAAAAACATTAAGAGTATTTTTTATACTAATGAGAATCACAATTTCTTCATATTTTATAAAAATAAAATTTAAAATTACAAAAGACCTTCTCCAATTTTCTGCTTTTCTTGATATTGTCTTTATTGTGTTCTTTGTATTATTTCTTTACACTATTGGAAAAACATTTTCTTATCATTTTATTTCATTTAATGACGGCAACCAAGGACAATGGTTAATTCTATCCGTCGCATTTTTATTCTCATCAATTTTTTGTTTTATTAAATCATTTAATATTGAATCTGTTTTTAAAAATGAAAACATATCAACTTTATAAATAATAATGAAAGTTTCTATCTTTACTACCATGACTAATCCTCAAAAAAGGATGGATCCTTATATTGAAGCTTTGAAATGTTATGAAGACTTCGCAGACGAAGTAATAATTGTAGGTAAAAATTGGCCAGAAGAATTTAGCTTTGACTATATCGGTAAAACATTTCAAGAAGGCTTTGATCTTTGTACAGGTGATTGGGTAATTAGAATGGATATAGATACTTTTTTTCATCAAAACGATAAAGACAAACTATACAAAATCTTATTAAGAAATAAAAATTCTCCAGGAATAGCTTTCCCAAAATTTCAAATTTTTACGCCTGATAGGTTTGATATAAAAGCAAAAATGTGTATAGCCTTTAATAAGAAGAATTATTCAAAAATAAAGCTGAATGGTGGAGGAGATTTATGTGACCCTACCCTTGATGGAAATTTGCTTAATCAATACAACCTACCTAATGAACGTATGCCTATATGGAATTATGATTCTGTTTTCAAAACAAAAGAAATTATTTCAGCTGATAGAGCAAGGTTCGCAAGAGCTTGGAAAAGCTATTTTGATAATTGGGGAAATAGAGGTGGTGGCTCAGAAGATGAAGCTTTCAAGGCTTGGTTTATGATGATTGAGGATAGATATAAAAAACATACTTTAAAATTAAAGATTCACAATCATCCAAAATATATAATTGAAAAAATCAAAAATTTAGAAGAAAAACAGTTTGGTTATGATGCGTTTGGATTAAAAAATAACATAAAAAGAAGCCCGATAGATTATTTAAAAAATTACAAAAATTATATAACTCTTTGATGAAAATGGCTGATAAGATTACGCAATATAAAACTCACCTTTATTTTTCTATAGTTGCATTTTGTTATTTTGGTTTTTTCTTTTTTAATACTCAGCCTTTTTGGGGATTAATGGATGATGCTACATCAATAAAAACAGCCATGCAATTTTCAGAAAAGCCATTAACAACAACTATTGAATGGGTAAAGCACCATAACAAAAATGGAATGTTTAGACCTTTTTTTGCTTTACAACAATTTGTTCAGTTTACTTTTTATGATTTTAATAACCCGTTACCAACATTTTTATTTAATATATTTACAGTTTTATTAGGAGTCTATCTTTTTTCAAAAAATTTTATAGAAAAAACAGGCCTGATTATTTTTTATTCATTATTTCTTATGTGGCCATACACATATGATTGGCTTCTTCTTCCATCTTTAAATTCAAAATGGGGATTAATACTGTTTGGAATTGCTCTTTTATTAAAAAAAGGGATAATTTACAATTCATTAAAATTTTTTCTGGGTTTATTTTCAGTTCTTATGAAACTAAACGTAATAATTCTTCTGCCTCTTGGATTTTATGCTGAAAAAACAAGAGGAGAAAAACTGTACATTACTTTAGGAATGTTGTCTGGTTTATCTATTCAGCTTTTCTTTTTTTTCTCTAATCCAAATAGCTATTACAATACTGGAATTTTTGAGACAATCAAAACTACCAATTTTTTAACTATCCAGAATATAATAATTGGAATCATTTTATTGATTATGTTTTTAGATTTTAGATACTTAATTAATAATAAAGATGAAAAGCTATTAATTTTATCTTCGGTAGGGTCAATATTCATATCTTTGGGAATACTCAATCTAAGAAATAGTTCATATGCATATTTAGGAGCATTACTATTTTTTCCAGTAGCTATCTACCTGGTGTCTTTAACGAAAAAAATTGAAAAGATTTTAAAATTTAATTCACATAAATTAGGTTTACTAATAATTGTTGTTTGTATATTCATTTCAAATACTTACTTGCTTAATCCCCGACTAGAAAGGTGGAACGATTTAGAAAAAATAGTAAATTTGGAATTCCAGGAACAGGCAGTTTACTTTTGCGAAGAAGGACAAAAAATGATAAATGTTTGGGATATTGAAAATAACAATCCGGAGATTTCATTTTTTTCTACTTTTTTATATGAATATGAAAATATATATATATGGATTGATGAATATAAAAATGAATTTAGATTTTCCGAATATGATCTAGAAAAGATAAATTCTCATAATTATCTTTATCTAATTGATCCATTTTGTGATGAATCTTTGAATTTCTTTGCAAACGACTTAAAAAATTGCGATATTGAATTCCTGTACAATAATGAGTTGAAGCTTATTGAAAAAAAATGTTAAATATTTTATTTTTACTTTAGTAACTAACTAAACAGTTTTGGATAGAATCTAAAGATAATGATTAAAATAATTGCAAACTCGACATTACTTCATAAGATTTATAGCAAATTTATACGTTTAGTTCCTACTTTTTTTATTCATAATAATTCTAAATATCTCATAATTAAAAAAACTTTATTTAATTTATGGATAGATGGAGTTAAGGGCGACCTAATAGAATTTGGTGTATTTACAGGTTCAAGCTTTAGACATACTATTAAGACAGAGTATGACCTCGATAAAGAAAGTAAATCTATGTTCTACGGTTTAGATTCTTTTGAAGGCTTTCCAGAGTCAGATCATGAATTTTTTAAAAAATCAGAGTATTCGGGAAAATACAAAAAAGTAAAAATATATGAAAAAATAAAGCCTGGTTACATTCATGTAGTGAAAGGTTTTTTTAAAGACTCACTAAAGTCAACTAAATTACAAAATGTTGAGCAGTTAAAATTTGTAAATATTGATTGTGATCTATATGTATCGTCTATTGAACCAATAAAATATATAAAGCCAAGGCTGGTAAATGGAGCATATATTATGATCGACGACTTTACAAATATAGATAAAAATGGAAAAAATATAAGAAACGTATTTTATGAAGAGTTTAAAAATTCGGACTATCAAATAACCGGATATTTCGGGATTGATGGGGTTTTAATAAGATATTTTGGTGAAAAAGATTAAATTAAAACAAAATCTGGCGAATAATTAAATTCATTGAATTTAATTAAATATGAGTCAAGCTCATTTTTTCGCCCCCACCTTTTAGGTGATACTAAGCAAGTTTTTTTTGTATTAAAAAAATTTATAATTTTATCATCAATGGGTGGTAAATTATGAAAAGTATCTATCCAAATCCAATCAAAAAAGTCATCAAACTTTAATAAATTATCAAAAGATTCGTATTCCGAATATCTAACAGAAATATTTTCTTTATTAGCTCCCGCTTGATTGACGATATAGGGAATTTCAATATCCAGCAAAAAGAAAGGTTTATTATCAAGCATATTTTTTGTTTTTTTTATAACTAAATCTTCAATGCCTGATTCTTTAATATTTAAAACTAATAATTTATGGTTGTAATGTTCAAGATACTCCTCAAAAGAATCTCCATTTTTGAAGGGCTCGTGTGCCAAAATTATATTGTCATTAAAACATCTAAGATCAAGCTCTACACCGCAATTTTTATCTGAATTTTTTAAATTTTCAATTGTGTTAACTCTATGTAGAATTGTTATCATAGTTTATGTTTACAGTATATCTAAAAATATGAAAAAAATATTAGAAGAAACTCTGGAAAAAAATATTGCTCTTGAAAAATCTCAATTAGTCATTCAAACATTTGGTAATTTAAGCATAAGAATTGATACAGATAAAGTAGCCATAAAGCCAAGTGGTGTAAACCTCAAAAATCTTAAAGCAAATGAAATTTCAATAGTAAACCTCGATAATAAGCACATTAGTGGATTGCTTCCATCTGTGGACACTCCGACACATACTTATCTCTATAAGAATTTTCAAGATATACATTCCATTGTTCACACACATTCTTTGTATGCATCATCATGGGCACAATCACAAAAAAATATTCCTTGCTATGGAACAACTCACGCTGATTATGTTAATGGAGAGCTCCCATGTACTAGACCACTTACAAAAAATGAGATAGAAAATAATTATGAAGAAAATACTGCAAAAGTTATTGTAGAGACAATAATTGAAAAAAAATTATCCCACTATGATATTCCTGGAATTTTAGTTGGAAGTCATGGTGTATTTTCTTGGGGTGAATCATCTGAAGAGTCTTTAAACAATGCTGAAGTTATAGAATATCTTGGCTTTCTAGCATTTAATTCAGTAAATCTTAATCCGAATCTAGGCCCTGTACCAAAATATCTTAATGATTTTCATTTCAACAGAAAACATGGACCTAATAAATACTATGGACAATGATTCATAAATTAAAAAAAGAGATACTCCAAGTTCTCAAAAAAGATGTAAACAATATTTCGATAACTTTTGTAGGTTCGGTTAATAAAAAAAAAATTAAATACATTAGTGACATAGATGTTGTAGTAATCTGCAAAAAGCTAACAAAAAAATACTACCAAGACCAAATTGAATCTATCAAAAAGTTAGATGAAGACTTATACAAACCAACTTTTAAACAAATTTATATAAATGATACATTTGGTCCTTTAAAATATAATACGAATGGGAACTTAGTGATTCATTTAATGATTTATGACCTTGAATCTCATAAAAAGCATGTCATAGAAAGCCCATTTACATGTCTAGATTGGAATTTATACAATTCGTCATATGGTCCAAATCTCAGAGATATTTTTCCAGTACTTAATCTACAGATTTTAGATTTCAAAACGGCAAGAAGAAATATAGATGATTATCGTTTTGAATTCAAAGAAAGGAAACTTAGTTTTAGAAAATATGAATTTTCAAGCAATACAGATTATGTTCAAATTAAAAAATATAAACAAATTTCAGATGTAGAAGTTTTAGAATTCATGTTTCATATCTTAAAATTTTCAATATTTAACCTCTATAAATTTATTAAAAATAAGAATAAAATTTTTAAAAGCAATGACATATTTAAAGATTTGAAAGAATTTAGAAAATTTGAGCCTCTATTTATCAAACTAGATAGAAGCAAATCTGATTTAAACAAATTAAATATAGATAAAGTTACTAAAGAATTTTATGATTTTTTAAATTTTTACGATGGATACCTTCTAAACCTAGAAAAAGAAATAGAAAAAAATTGTTTTTATTTAGTAAGACACTCGGAGACTGATTTAAATGATGGTTCATTTCTAGGTATTGGAAGAAATCCCGGTGTAGCAAGTTTGATGAACAAAAAGATATTGAATATTTTGAAATCAACAAAAGTATCAAATTATTTTAGTTCTCCAATGCGAAGAGCCATAGAAACAGTAGAGCAAATTACAAAAAAATACAAATTATCTGAGCTAATTCAAGAAATTAATTATGGTAAAGCTGAAGGAATGAGTCCTGAGGAATTAGGTATCGCGTATCCAGAAATAAAAAAAGCTTGGGATAATGGACAAGATGTAAATTTTCCTGACGGAGAAAATACTTCTGAAGTTTTAATTAGAGTACAAAAATTTTTAAGAAAAAATAAAAATAATATACCGTTTATGGCATTTACTCACCAAGTTGTCATTAGAGTAACTTTAAGTAGTGTGTTTGGTTTAAATATAAACCTATCTCATTTTTTAAATATTAAACATGAGTATCCATATAAATTTTATTTTGATAAAAATAAAATAAGAAGTGCTACTCCAAGAAAAGATATCTATAGTATTTTTCATCATGAATGAAGTAGGAATATTCTTAGATCTAAAAAATGAATTGGAAAATGAAATAAATTTTTGGAAAGAAAAATTTCGCAAAACTTTTGGCTATCAGTTATTTATTGACCACCCTCCTCACATCACATTACATAATTTTTTTACAGATAACTTAGATCAAATATTATCTGAATTAATACATGATAAATTAGATAATTTATATCCACTAAAATCTCATATTCTAAAAACTTCATACTTTCCAGAAGATTCTAAAACACATACAACAAATCTCCATTATCTTGTACACAAAGATAATAAATTAAGTGACCTTCAAAGGAATATAGTTAATAAGTTAGCGCCGTTTGTTAATAGTAAATTTTCAAATAAGTTTGATAATGAGGAATTAAATACAAATAATAGAATCTATAAATATCCATATGTAGGTGATATGTGGATACCTCATATATCAATATGTTCCCTTGATAAATTGAAATTTGAAAATGAGGTTATAAATGAATTTATAAATTTTGTGCCAGATCATGAAATTGAAATTAATAAAATATCAATTTACACAATACATGAGTCAAATCATTCAATTGTTAAGGAAATAAACTTATGATCGAAAGCACAAAAATTGTTCTTTTATCCGGAAGGGGTAAAAGATTTAAAGATAGAGGATACATACATCCAAAAGGTTTGTTAAAACTCAATAATCAAGAGCTTGCATTTCTGTCTGCAAATTCATTACCAAATTGTAAGGATACAATATTTGGTATCCAGAAAAAAGATAGTCTAAAATATAACTTTAAAAATATTAAAAATAAAAACTACAATAAAAACTCTAAAATATATGAATTTGATGATTACACAAATGGTCAAGCAACATCTTGTTTTCAAATACTAGAAAATAATAAAATTTTAACTGATTCATTTTTTGTCTTATCTTGTGATTTTAGTTTTGAAATAAATAAAAAATTATCGAATAAATTTTTGAAACAAATAGATGCAATTGTTTTTACTTACAAAGCAAAAAATTACAATTTTGAAAATAGTACTAGTTATGGATGGATAAGATCTAATAAGAAAAATATGGTCTTAGATGTATCTTGTAAAAAATCCTTCAAAGCTAACAAGGGAAACGAATATATAATTATTGGTGGGTTTTATTTTGCTGATAAAAATATATTCAAAAAGTATTACATTAATTTAATAAACTCAAACCGATATATTAATAATGAGACCTACATAGATGTAATAATTGAACTTATGGTTAATGACGGTCTTAAAATTTACAATTTAAAGGTCGATAAGTTTAGAGATTTTGGTACACCTGAAAATTTTGAGATAGAGAAAAATAAATGAATGCATCAATAGTTATACCCTGTTATAACGAGGAAGAAAATATTCATAATCTATTTTCAACATGGAAAAAAACTATTGAAGGTAAAAATATAGAAGTAATATTTGTTAACAATGGATCTCAAGATAAGTCCCAAGACATCTTCACTGAACTACAAAAGAAAAATACCGATAATCAAATAAAAGTACTTAATCTGAAAGAAAATAAGGGCTATGGTGGAGGGATTCAAGAGGGTTTAAAAATTGCAAATGGAGATATATTGTCGTGGTGCCACGCAGACAATCAAGTTAGTGTTCTAGATATTACAAGTTTAATAGAAGCCTATATGACTCAAAATAATGAAAAATTGGTTATAAAAGGAAGAAGAAGAAACAGATCGTTTTTTGACAATTTCTTTACAAAGAATATGGGAAGAGCCGTAAAGTTCAGAACAGGTTTCAATCTGACAGATATAAATGCTCAACCAAAAGTTTTTAGCAAAAAAGCATTTGATATAAATAAAGATTATTCAACTGACTTCCTTTTTGATTTAGATTTTTTATTAAACGCTATAGTCAATGGGTTTCATATTTTAGAGAAAAATGTAACAAATTTAGATCGTGAATTTGGTCAAGCTAAAGGCGGAGGTACATTTGTTGGCAAAATTAAGTTATCCATAAAAACACTTTCTTATTTGATAGAATACAAAAAATGATTAAACAGGTTTCAAGTTTAAAATTTAAAATGCGTTTCCTCAAGTTCTATATTCTATTTGGAATGATCGGTTTATTAATTGAATTTATTACTAGATACTTTCTATTACAAACGATTGATAATGATTTTTTTGCTACGGTAATTGGGATAGCTTTAGGTATATTTTTTGCTTATTGGTCAAATGTAAAGTTTAATTTTCAAATTCCAAGATATAGGATTAACAAAGCTCTTTTGCTTTTTGTGCTAATCGGAGTGCTGTCAAAATTATTGCAAAACTATATAAGCAACTTTCTAGGGCTAGGGTTTTTGGCATATGAATTTGAAAGGATATTAACAGCAGGCATAATTTTTATGTTATTTTACATTATTAACGTACAATTTACTTTTTACAATAGAACAAGACTTGGGATTGCAATTTATTCGGACATAGAAGAAAATGTGGATGATATTTATAAAAAAGTAGGTCAAAGTCCAGACTTTATTCAAATTGATTTAGTAGATGAAACGATTTATAAAAATGCTAAGGAAGTTGATTTAAATATTATTAAAAAAGTAAGAGAATATTGGCCAGAAAAAGAAATTGAATTGCATTTAATGTCCTTAAATGCAGATTATTGGATCAAAAAACTTGATTATTTAAAAGACAGCCTAAATCTAATTATTTTTCATGAGGATGTGTTTCAAGAAATTTACAACAATTTAAAAGGGATTAAGAAAAGTTATAATATTGGAATATTTTTTGAAAACCGTACGCCTTTAGAAGAAATCAAAAAATATACGGAAATCTGCAATCATATAACAATTATGGGAATTGAAAACCTTGGATATTCTGGACAAAAATTCTCAGACAATACCCTGTTTAAAATTGATAAAATTGATAAGTTTAAAAATAGAAGTAAGTTTAACTTAGAGGTTGATGGAGGTATTGATTCAACGAACTTTTATAAACTAAAAGTAGACAAATTAGTTTCGGGATCTTCAGTTCTTACATCAAATAATTCAATAAATAAGGTAATGGAATTTAAAAGATTATGAAGATAAGACAATCAAAAGTCAAGATAATTTTTTTAATTATTTTTCTTTTAATTTCTTTCAATTCTTTAACAAACCTTCAAAATTCATATCCTACAGAAAATCTTGACGGATCAATTCTTGGAAAGGTGCAAGATGAATTTCATACACTTGTTCTTGGAACTAAAGAATTACTGGGTGAACGAAATGACGTGAATAGAATCGGATCGTTTACAAGATTTTCAATTAAAGCCTTAAGTCCATTTGGAGTCTTTTATATGAATAATAAGATGGGTGGTGAGCATCACATCACAACAGAGAATATGCATAATTTTGCAGGCTACTCTTATCTTGAAAGAAACTTAAATGGTTTTCCTGACATAATTCATGATCCAAATGTTCAAAATTTTAGGTTCGCTATTTTGTTATTACGAAATTTAATATTTATCCTCTTACTTACATTTATATCTTATATCTTATATAACCAAAACTATATTCTATCTTCCATAGCTGTTTTAATTTCAACTGTTTTTAATAGATCATTTATCTTGTCAGAAAAACTTTTATATACAGATTTTTCTAATTTATTAATCTTATACATTTTTCTATTTTGTTTTATAAATAAAAATTTAAACCAGAGAACTAAAAATTATATATATCTATTACTGACTGCTTCAATAATAAGTAATGGACTTTCGAATGTTATTTTTGTTCCAATAATTTTGAGTGGTTTTAATAAATATTTAAAAAAGGATTTTTTAAAGTATATTTCTTTTTTCATTTTAATATTTTTCACTCTTAATATTGCTGAACTTAGAGATCCAATAAACTATCTAGATAATCAATTGTGGAATTTTTATCACTATTGGACAGGACACTATATAATCGAGCCAACAGGTGTTGAAATGTTAAGAAAAATAGCTTTTTTTAGCTTTCCATGGTTTGGTGCTTTTGTTTTAATGCCTTTTTATAAATTTGTTCAATTAAACAATAGAAGGCTATTCCTAATTTTATGTATGACACAAATAATAATTCTTGTTTCTGGATCACAATTAAGGGTATTTGAACCAAGAAACTATCTGGGATTAACAACAATTGGAATTTTTATAGGAATATTATTTTTAATGGATTTAGAAAAAAAATTTGTAGTTTTAAAACCTAGAAGTAAAAATAACTTATCTATTTTAATTATAATTTTATTTTTATTACCCCTAGTTAGAAATGTTGATGAAGAATCACTTCTTCAATCAGAATTAAACCGTGTAGATTGTGAAAAGTTGTTAATTATAAATGAAACAAGTTTAAATTTTCCTAATGAAAAGGTGGATAATCTAAGTATAGTTATTACGTCTCCTGTTGAGGCTCCAACATATTTTAATGAATTAGAACAAACAATAAATCCTTATGACTGTTTGATAATAAAAGACACTAATGAATCTAAAAATATTTCAACATTTGTTGCACCAAATAGTTATAACATTGCAAAAAGAACAAAAAATTATTTCCTATTTTATAAGTAAATTACTTTTCGATAAATTTTTTAATTTGGTTTAAAGAATAATCACAACCGCTATTTTTTTTGTAATACTTCTCCCATTGTACAATTTCTTCAACAGTTTCTTCGACTGAGTATTTTGGCATCCAATTTAAGTTTTTAGTTGCTTTGCTCGAGTCAATGGTAAGTTTATCTACTTCTTTGTACATCTTGTCAGTCTGAAAAATAATTTCTTTACTTGTACCCCAATTCGTAAACATAAGCTCTGAAATTTTTCGGGAATTATAATCATTGTTTATTTTGGAATTTAGATTATAAATTTCTGACTTTTCTTCTTCAAAGTTTTCTTGGCCGATTAATAGATATCCGTGTAATGAATCCAAGATATATTGCCATGGCCTTATCGATTCTGGCATCCTTAAGTTAAAATTTTGGTCATTATTTAA
>MDSZ01269258.1_pt1 | contig 17274 bp, 19 predicted proteins | sample 811201 | NCBI WGS metagenome assembly MDSZ01 (sample SAMN05326647, study PRJNA326480) | marine metagenome | isolation source: seawater | place: Indian Ocean: North | collected 2010
ACCAAAGCTTTTACTACTCAAATTGCACTCTTAGCGATAATAGGACTTAAGATTTCCCAAATTAAAAAGTCTTTAAAAAGTGAGGCATTTAATAAATTATTAAACGGTTTAAATAATATTACAGTTCTTTCAAAAAAAGTTTTAAAATTGGACAGCATTATTTACGACATTTCTAAAAAATACTATAAAGCTCCAAATTTTTTGTTCTTGGGAAGAGGCTGTAATTTTCCAACTGCATTAGAGGGAGCGCTTAAGCTTAAAGAAATATCCTATATACACGCAGAAGGATATCCAGCAGCAGAAATGAAACATGGCCCTATTGCGCTTGTGGATAAGAATATGCCTGTTGTGGTTATTGCAACCAAAAAGGGATTTTATGAAAAAGTTGTTTCTAATATTCAAGAAATTAAATCAAGAGAAGGTAAAATCATATCCATTGTAACTAAAGGTGACACGGATGTAAAAAAACTTTCAGACGATTTTATTGAAATACCTGAGTGTGAGGAATTATTGGTACCTATTTTAGCATCCATACCATTACAACTATTATCTTATCATATTGCTTTACTAAGAGGATGTAATGTTGATCAACCTAGAAATCTTGCAAAATCTGTTACTGTTGAATAAATCAAACTTTGACAAATCTAGTTTTAGAGCTTTTTTCGAAAGCGTTAATTTCTTTTTGCTCGAGTGTGGTTATAAGATTTCTAGATCAGACAACAAAAGACCTTGGGGTGGATTTTTTGTTATAGATGAAAGACAATCTCAGAAATTTTCAAATCAATTTTTTGATGGTTTAGAAATTGATAATTTTAAAATTGCTGGAAAATTAAGCCCCAAGATTTTAATAATAAAACCAAAAACAAGATTGTCTTGGCAATATCATTTCAGAAGAGAAGAAATATGGAGAGTATTTTTTGGTAAGGTTGGAGTAATAAAAAATAAATCAAATATTCAAGGAAAAATTTTATTACTTAACAAAGGAGATCAAGTGAAAATTAAAAAAAAAGAGAGACATAGACTCATTGGAATTGATAATTTTGCAATCATTTCGGAAATGTGGCAACATACCGATTATAACAACCCTTCAAATGAAGACGATATTGTAAGAATTAATGATGATTTTGGAAGAGAAACATTGACAATATGAAAAAAAAAGCAATAATTGTTTCTGGATATTTTAATCCTATTCACAAAGGGCATTTAGAATATTTTAATAATGCAAAGCAATTAGCTGATAAGTTGTTTGTAATTGTAAATTCGGATTTTCAACGTTCATTGAAAGGAAGTAAAAAATTTCAAACTGAAGACGAGAGAATGATTATTGTTTCAAATATTAGAGCTGTTGATAAAGTAATTTTATCAATAGATATTGATCGCACAGTTTGTAAAACACTAAACCAAATTTTTACAGACTATGGAACAGAATATGATTTATCTTTTGCAAATGGGGGTGATCAAAGTAACGATACAATTCCTGAGCGTGATATCTGTGAAAAAATTGGTATAAAATTAATTGATGGTCTTGGAGACAAAGTACAATCGAGCAGTTGGTTACTAAAAAATTGAAATATAAAGTGAGCAAAGTAGCATTAATTACAGGAATAACAGGACAAGATGGGGCTTATTTGGCTGAGTTTTTATTAAAAAAGAATTATGTTGTACATGGGCTAAAACGAAGAACTTCTTTATTTAACACAGATCGGATTAATCACATATACGAAGACCCGCACAACTCAAACATAAAATTCTTTCTACATTTTGGAGATATGACAGATTCCACAAACCTAATTCGTTTGGTAAAAGAAATCCAACCTGATGAAATATACAATTTAGCAGCCATGTCACATGTTCGTGTATCTTTTGACATTCCAGAATATGTAGCTGATACTGATGGGATCGGCACTCTAAGACTTTTGGAGGCAATTAGAGTTTGCGGTTTGGAAAATAAAACACGAATTTATCAGGCATCCACATCAGAGCTGTTCGGAAAAGTTCAGGAAGTTCCGCAAAATGAAAAAACACCTTTTTATCCAAGGTCACCATATGGTGTTGCCAAAATGTATGCATACTGGATTACAGTAAATTACCGTGAGGCCTATAATTTATTTGCATGTAACGGGATTTTATTTAATCACGAGTCTCCTATAAGAGGTGAAACCTTTGTAACTCGTAAGATAACTCGTGCTGTATCCAAAATTGCTTTGGGTTTACAAGATAAATTTTTTATTGGTAATTTAGACGCTAAGAGGGATTGGGGTCATGCCAAAGATTATGTTAGAATGATGTGGATGATATTGCAGCACGACATTGCTGAAGATTGGGTGATTGCAACTGGAAGAACCACTTCAATTAGAGATTTTATAAAAATGGCATTTGCATACATTGGGGTTGAATTGAAATTTCAAGGTAAAGGCGTCTATGAGACAGCTCATGTTGCATCATCAACAAATAAAAAATACCAACTTGAAATTGGAAAACAAGTTCTGGCTGTAGAAAAAAAATATTTCAGGCCAACTGAGGTTGATTTACTCATTGGTGATTCAACCAAAGCTAAAGAAAAACTAGGGTGGACAGCTGAAACAGCTCTTGAAGATATTGTAAAAGAAATGATGGAATCAGATTTAAAACTTTTTAAGCGTGAAAAGTACCTTAAAGAAGGCGGTTATCAAACTTCAAATTTTCTCGAATGATATCTAAAGAAGCTAAAATTTATATTTCAGGTCACAATGGTATGGTTGGTTCAGCCTGTTGGAGAGCTTTAACCTCAGCTGGATATACCAATCTCATTGGAATGACTTCTAAGGAACTTGACCTTAGAAACCAACAATTAGTTGATGATTTTATTAAAAATGAAAAACCTGATGCTATCATTGGTGCAGCAGCGAAAGTTGGGGGAATATTAGCAAATGATACTTATCCATATGAGTTTTTGATGGATAACATGCTGATTCAAAATAATCTTTTACACTCGGCTCACGTGAATGATATTAAAAAATTTATTTTTCTAGGAAGTAGTTGTATTTATCCAAAACATGCAAAGCAGCCACTAAAAGAGGAATATCTTCTTACTGGCCCTTTGGAGCCGACAAATGAGTGGTACGCCATAGCAAAAATTTCGGGCGTTAAACTTATTGAAGCCCTTAGAAAACAATACAGTAGAGATTATGTTTCACTAATGCCAACAAATCTCTATGGTCCGAACGATAATTTTGATTTGGAAAATTCTCACGTGCTACCAGCCATGATTCGAAAGTTTCATGAGGCTAAAGAAGACAATCATGCTTCTGTTGTTCTTTGGGGTAGCGGCACCCCATTGAGAGAATTTTTACACGTTGATGACCTTGGACAAGCTGTTTTATTTGCCTTGGAGCATAAATTAGATGATCATCTATATAATGTTGGCAGTGGTAGTGACCTTACTATCAAAGCCTTAGCTAAAATGATTCAAAAAGTAATTGGTCACAATGGTCAGGTTTTGTGGGACGATTCAAAACCTAATGGAACCCCAAAAAAACTTATGGATTCATATAAATTAAATAAATTAGGTTGGAAATCTAGTATTGAACTTATTGATGGCATTAGAAAGACATACGAGTGGTTTTTAAAATTTAATCAATTGCACAAAATCTGTTACCATTGAATAATACTCAGCAATTTTCCAACAAGTCAACTTCGAGGGTTATTTAAACTAAATCAAGAGTTGAAAATATATAAAAGACATATTGCAAAATCACTATCGTGGAGATTCATAGGAACTCTAGACACCCTTGTTTTTTCATGGCTTATTACTGGGGATTTTAGTGAAGGTCTTAGCATCTCAGGGATTACTACATTTACAAAATTAGTTTGGTATTATATTCATGAACGCTTGTGGTATAATTCTTCAATTAAAGACTCTAATAAACGTCACATTATAAAAACTTTTTCTTGGCGTGGGATTGGTACTATTGACACCATTTTTTTTGGATGGCTAATTACTGGTAACCCCCTGACAGGTTTAAAAATCGGAGTCTTAGAAACGCTTTCCAAAATGTTGCTTTATTATGGCCATGAGAAGTTGTGGTATAGGATTAATTACGGTTTGGATGAGCGTAATAGATTAAAACAGATTAATAAACAAAAAAATTAGGTTAAATATATGAGTTTAAATACTATACACCAGTCATACAAGATATCTAAAACCAATAGAGAACAATTGCATGGTCATAAGTCATATTTAATATGGTTTACAGGTCTGTCAGGTTCTGGAAAATCTACACTAGCCGATTTGGTTGAAATTGAATTACACAAAAAAAAATTATCTACTTACACTCTTGATGGGGATAATATTCGCCGAGGAATAAATAAAAACTTGAGCTTTACACCAGAAGATCGTACAGAAAACATTCGACGAATTGGAGAGATAGCTAATTTAATGATTGATGCAGGAGTAATAACATTGGCAGCCTTTATCTCGCCTTATATCAAAGACCGTGAAGGAGTGATGCAAATAGTTGGACCCGACAATTTTATAGAAATTTATGTGAATACTTCCATTGAAGAATGTGAAAGACGAGATGTTAAAGGCTTGTATAAAAAAGCCAGGAAAGGCGAAATTAAAGAAATGACTGGAATTTCTGCACCATATGAGGCGCCTATTAATCCTGACCTTGAAATTGTTACCGATGGTCAATCAATTGAGGAAAGTGTAGATCAACTATTAAAGTTTTTAAACCAAAAAATTAATTTAAAAAATGGCTAATTACATTATTAATCACCTTAGAGAGCTCGAGTCTGAAGCCATTTTCGTGATTAGAGAAATTGCGGCTCAATTCGAAAATCCTGCGCTTTTATTTTCAGGCGGTAAAGATTCTATTTTACTGACGCACTTAGCAAAAAAAGCATTTTACCCTGCCAAAATTCCATTTCCACTAATTCATGTGGATACTGGACACAACTTCCCAGAGACCATCGCTTTTCGCAATGCACTGGTTGCAAAGCTGGGAGTTAAACTTATTATTGGCTCCGTTCAAGACGCCATCGACAAGGGTCGTGTAACGGAAGAAACAGGGGCTGATGCTTCTCGTAATTCCCTGCAAATTGTTACCTTATTGGACACTTTAGAAACTTACAAAATAGATGCTGCTATGGGTGGGGCGCGCAGAGATGAGGAAAAAGCACGTGCCAAAGAGAGGTTTTTCTCTCACAGAGACGAGTTTGGTCAATGGGATCCTAAAAACCAACGACCAGAATTGTGGAATTTATTTAATGGGCGTAAAAATTATGGAGAACATTTTAGGGTCTTTCCCATTTCTAACTGGACTGAGATGGATGTGTGGGAATATATAAAACTTGAAAATATAGAACTTCCGTCTTTATATTTTTCTCACAAGCGCGATTGTGTGGTGCGTGATGGTGTCATTTTGGCTAATTCAGAATATATAAAATTAAAACCTGGCGAGAAAGTGGTTAATATGATCATTCGCTTCAGAACCTGTGGAGATATGCCCATAACGGGTGCTGTTGTTTCAGATGCTGATGATTTGACTAAAATCATAGAAGAAATCGCTACAACCAGAACAACTGAGCGTGGCGGTAGAGCAGATGATAAACGTGCAGAGACCGCCATGGAGGACCGCAAAAAACAAGGATATTTTTAGAAGAAATTAAAAAACTAATGGATAATCAAAATATAGAATTATTACGCTTTACAACTGCAGGGAGTGTAGATGACGGAAAAAGTACCCTGATTGGAAGATTGTTATACGACAGTAAATCAATTTTTCAAGACCAATTAGATGCTGTACAGACGTCTAGTAAAAATAAAGGCTTTGATTATATAGATCTATCGTTACTGACAGATGGTTTGAAGTCAGAGCGAGAGCAGGGAATTACTATTGACGTAGCTTACCGTTATTTTGCAACACCAAAGCGAAAGTTTATTGTGGCGGATACTCCAGGACATATCCAATACACACGCAACATGGTGACAGGTGCTTCTACAGCTAATTTAGCCATCATACTTATTGATGCGCGCAAAGGCATGTTGGAGCAAACGCACCGCCATTCTTTTATTGCTTCTTTGCTTCGTATTCCTCATGCGATTGTTTGTATCAACAAAATGGATTTGGTCGATTACAGTGAGGAAGTATATGACAACATTGTAGCTGATTTTAAAGCGTTTTCATCCAAGTTAGACATCAGTGACATTCAGTTTATCCCTATTTCTGCACTCAATGGTGATAATGTGGTCAATAAATCAGAAAATATGGATTGGTATAAAGGTAGCACCATGATGTATCACTTGGAAACTGTGCATATTTCAAGTGATTACAATCATATCGATTGTCGTTTTCCGATCCAATCGGTTATTCGTCCACACACAATAGAAAATCAAGATTTTAGAGGGTTTGCAGGTCGTATTGATGGCGGTGTTTTTAAACCTGGTGATAAAGTTAAAACTTTACCGTCTGGGTTTGTTTCAACGATTAAAACCATTGAACTCAATGGTGAGCAAATCAACGAAGCATTCGCTCCTATGTCCGTTATCATGACCTTAGAGGATGAAATTGATAACAGTCGTGGAGATATGATTGTACGCGAAAACAATGTTCCAGAGGTGGGACAAGACCTAGAGGTTTTAGTCACTTGGATGAACGTTAAGCCTTTGCATTCGCAAACAAAAGTAATCGTAAAGCATACAACAAATGAATGTATGGCAATGGTCAAGGAATTAAAATACAAGGTGGATATCAATACCTTGCATCGTATTGAAGACATTGAAAAATTAAATATGAATGACATTGGACGTATCACATTACGGACCTCCAAGCCATTGTTTTATGACCCTTACAAAAGGAACCGTCAAACTGGAAGTATAATTATAATTGATGAGCAAACCAATGAAACCATTGGAGCTGGTATGATCATTTAAGAATGAAACAGTTGTTAACCACCGCCATTAATGCAGCTTTAGAATCGGGTAAAGCGATTCTTGAAATCTATTATTCTGGGGATTTTGATATAGATACAAAAAGAGATAAATCTCCTTTAACCAAAGCAGACAAAGCTTCTCATAATGTTATCCTGTCTTTTTTAACAAAGACTAATATTCCAGTACTTTCGGAAGAGGGACGAGATATTTCATATGAAGAAAGAAAAGGCTGGAAGCAATTATGGATTGTAGATCCTATCGATGGTACAAAAGAGTTTATAAAGCGCAATGGAGAGTTTACCGTAAATATAGCTTTAATAGAAAATCAAAAACCAATCCTAGGGGTAATTTTTGTTCCTGCATTAGGGTTATTATATTTTTCTTCTAAGGGTTCAGGATCTTTTAAAGCAAAGATTGATAAAAATTCTTTGGATAAATTTAATATTGATATTTTAGATAGTACATCTAAAAGTCTTCCAATTTTTCAGAATGATCCTGCAACATTTAAAATAGTTGCTAGCAGATCACATATTTCAGATGAAACATTAAAACTTGTTGAGGAAAAGAAAAAAAAATACAAGGATGTCAGTCTTGTTTCTATTGGTAGTTCATTGAAGTTCTGTATTGTTGCGGAAGGTAAAGCTGATTTTTACCCACGATTGGCTCCAACAATGGAATGGGACACTGCTGCAGGTCAAATTATTTGTGAAGAAGCTGGTTTTCAAGTAGTGGATAATAAAACAAAAAAATCTATAACATATAACAGAAAAAATTTAAAAAATAATTTTTTTACAGTAAGCAAAATAATCTAATATGAGTAAATATATATTTAAGAATAGTAAATTACTCCCAGACTTTATTATTGCTGGCGCCATGAAATCTGGAACAACCTTCTTGCACAATTCCTTGAACAATCATTCAAAAATTTTTCTTCCAAAAAGTGAAACTCCCTTTTTTGACGATTGTAATATAAATTTAAAGAGAGCATTTTTTTTAAAAAATAAATCTTGGATATACAATAATTTTGAAGATAATTACTCATATCTCTGGGATAATTATGTTAAAAATTTCAGTACTGCAAAGGGAATTTTAAACGGCTCTGATGCTCCGAGTTATTTTATTTCAAAAGAAGCTCCTGAGTTAATTTCCAAGCAAAAGAAAGAAATAAAAATAATTTTTATTTTAAGACATCCTACTGAAAGAACTTTTTCCGAGTATAATTATGCCATTACTAGATCAAGGGGGTTTTTAAATTTTGAGAATTCAATTATGAAAGATCAGTCTTTAATTGAAAAAAGCTTATACATTAAACACCTGAAACATTGGCTTAAATTTATCCCAAGAGACAGAATTAAGATAGTTGTTTTTGAGGATTTAATTAAGAACCCAGAATTAGTTTTTAAAAGTATTTTAAACTTTTTGGGCTTAAAATATGAAGATTCTGTCCTATCCAACAAATCAAAAAAAACAACTTTTTATCATAAATATAATAGATTAAGATTTTTCAAAAATTATTTATTTTATGGAAATCATTTTACCATACCAGATAAAAGATTTATATCAAAATATACGAAAGATAAAATTTCGGTTAAAGAATCATTGAAATTTAGGATATTTGCAAAAATACATGACTTGGTTAATACAAAAATTCTCACCAAACCAAAAATTCACAAGAATACTAAAATATTCCTTGACAACTATTTTATGTATCATTTAAGTGATATTGACAATGTCACTTCCTTAGATATTTACGATAATTGGTTTAAAAATAAATTATGATAATTAGCCACAAACATAAGTTTATTTTTATAAAGACACGTAAGACCGCAGGGACTAGCCTGGAAGTTTTTTTAAGTGGTATTTGCGATAAAAATGATATAGTCACACCTATATATCCAGAATATCCTGGTCATGTTGCAAGAAATTATAACGGATGTTTTAATTTATTTTCTGAATTGTGTTTAAAGCCAAGGCCTCCCCATACAAGAAATATCATTAAAAGGTTTTTTAAAAAAAGAAAATATTATAATCATATTCAGGCTAATCAGGTTAGAAATAGAGTAGGAAAAGAAATTTGGGATGAATATTTTACTTTTTGTGTTGAGAGAGATCCCTGGTCAAGATCTGTTTCCCATTATAATATGTTACAAAATTTTTTCCCAGGAAAATATATTGACTTTAATGATTATTTAAATCGGTCAGGAGTTTATAACCACCCTCTTTATACAGATGAGAAGGGAAAAATCATAGTAGATAAAGTTATTAACTTTGATAATTTAAAAGCAGAGCTTTTAAGAATTACAAAAAAACTAGGAATTCCAAACAAAGGTCTTTTAGAGGCCAAAGCAAAACAAAATTTTAAAAAATTCATAAAAAGCAGTAAAGATCTTAGTTCACAACAAGTTGAGTTTATCAAACATAAATATAAAATAGATATTGACCTTATGAATTTTGAGTATTCACAATTGTGATATAATTATATTAAAGTAAATTAATTAAATTATAATTTTAAAAAAGCTCAATTTAATTGAGAACAAAAAACAACTTGCCAATATTTTTTGGACATGAAACCCTTTAATTCAAAAAAATTTTCTCCTTTAGTTTCAGTCATTATCCCAGTTTTTAACGCAGAGAAATTTATTTTTCAAACTATAGCATCCGCTATAAATCAGGATTATGAAAATTTAGAAATTATTGTTATAAACGATAATTCAACTGATGATTCCATTAAAATTATTAAAGGCTTTAATTCAAAAAAAATTAAAATATTCGATAATATAAATCAGGGTGCATCATCAGCAAGAAATTATGGTATTAGTAAGTCTGCAGGAAAGTATATTCAATTTCTTGATGCTGACGATATAATTTCAAAAAATAAAATTAGCAGTCAAATATCAATGGCAAGAGATAATAATTTCAAAGAAGACATATTATTTTCTTGCCCATTTGTTAGGTTCAAAAATAAAACTCCAAATAGAAATCTTCCTCCTTTTAAAATAATTGATAAAAGCTATTTGAATCCAATTAATTGGTTGATTGATTCATGGACAGGAGGAGGAATGGGTCAAACATCAATTTGGTTAACCCATAAATCACTAATTAAATCAGCAGGGGAGTGGAGTAATGAACTTACAAAAAATCAAGATGGTGATTTTTTTGCAAGGGTTATTATTAATTCAAATAAAATTTTATTTACTGATAAATCATATGTTTTTTATCGAGATGTTAAATTCAGTTTGAGTAAAAAAAAATCATATCAATCTGCTCTATCTACTTTTGATTCATATAATAATTATATAAGATACTTAAAAAAAGAAAATATAAATAATAGGAAGATCCAATATGCTATTGCTTATAATTTCTACTCTTTTATTAGATATTACTACCCAAATCACAAAGTTTTATTAAAAAATTCAGAAAAGATTATCAATAATTATAATTTCAAATTAAAAGATTTTGACAAAAAATCAGTTACAACTAAACTCTCTTATATTTTTGGGTTTTATAATACTCTTTACTTAAAAAATTTTTTTTGTGAGAACTAAAAAAGCAATAAAAAACATCTTTTTTTCTATGACTGTTAGAATAACAGTTGTTTTACTTACTTTTTTTATAACACCCTATGTTTTAAACGGTCTTGGCAAAGAAATGTATGGCTTAAATTCTCTTATGCTACAAACTGTTGGATATTTGGGTCTTGCAGATTTTGGATTAGGAAAAGCTATACACATAGCATATTATAAAGCACTATCAACAAAAAGTAATAACAAAATCAATATTGTTTTTAATTCAGCAAACAATATTTATTTATTTATTTCAGCTATGATACTCATACTTGGATTAACCTTGTGTTTTTTTCTTGAGTATTTTTTTCAAATTAATCCGGAACTTGTATTATTATCAAAATATGTGTTTGTAATATATGCAATTAAGTCAGCTGTAAGTTACGTTTTTGGTTCTTACCAAAGTTTAATCATTTCAGATCAAAAACAATATAAATTGGGATTCATAAATCTGTTTTTTAGGCCTTTATATGTCATTAGTAATGGATTAGTTATATATTTTGGTGGGTTACTACTTGAATTAGTTATTTGTTCATTAATCATTTCATTAATTTTTGAATTTATAAAATATATTGTTATTAGAAGAAACTATCCTTTTTTGAAAAAAACTAATAAAACCCGACATAAGGCTCTTTTAAAAACATCTTTTTATGTTTTGATTGATAAAATTGTAAAGCTTTCATATAAGAGACTCGATTTTATATTAATAGGAATTTATCTTAGTTTGTCTGATGTTGCAAGCTTTGCTATTTACATGACATTTAGTTTAATCTTGGAAAGATTTTACATAAGTGCTATAACTCCGATTCAACCAGGAATTGGAAATTTAATACATAAAAAAGAAATAAAAAAAATTAAAGACCTATTCAAAGACATGATCACCACTGTTTTCTTTTTTCAAATATTAATCTGCTCTGCGTTAATATTTTTTTTACAGAGTTTTGTAATTAATTGGGTAGGTGAAGATATGTTAATCAATGGAAATTTCATATATTTTTTTGTCATGGTAATTTTTATTAAGCCACTTCTAATTGTAAACAATTCTTTTATTGATGCTAAAGATTTATTCAAAAAAAAAATGTATGGTTCTATTATTGAAATATCCTTAAATGTTTTAGTTTCAATATTTTTGGTTAAGAGTTTTGGTGTTTTAGGTTTAATTGTCGGTACTTTAACAGGATATTTATTAATGCAAATTTGGTATGTGCCATATATTTTTAACAGAAGTTTTAAGATTAGTTCACTATACTATTTTATTGAAGTGTTAAAATATTTTTTGTTCTTTTTCATAAACATACTTGTATTATCATTCTTTTTTGAAATAATTGTAGATTACACAAGTGTTCAAAGCAGTTGGTTAAGCTTTATTTATTATTTTTCAATTTTTATTACTTTATCACTAATAATTAATGTAATAGTATTTTTTCTTTTTGATAAGAATTTCAAATTCATTCTTAATAGATTTAAACAAATTTTCTTTCAAATAAAAAAAATTTTCCATGGTGAGGTTTAGCACGAGACCCAATTTGTTAGTTATTGGGGCAATGAAATCAGGAACCACCTCTTTACATAGTTATTTAAATGTCCATCCAGAAATATATATGTCAGAAAAAAAAGAGATTGATTTCTTTTCAAAAAAATATAATAATACTAATTTGGATTACTACCTGGAATTCTTCAATGCAGAATATAAAATTAGAGGGGAATCGTCACAAAATTATTCAAAGTATCATTTATTCAAAGATGTGCCACAAAGAATATTCGAAACCCTCGGTTCTGATATAAAATTTATTTATGTTTTGAGAGACCCTATAAAAAGAATTATTTCACATTATTATGAAGCACAGTCGCAAAATAGAATTGAAGTAAGTCTAGATAAATACCTTGAGGGTAATCTAGAAAATAATAACATAATTTTAACTAGCCTTTATTATAAACAACTATCAAAGTTTCTTGAGTTTTATCCTATTGAGAAATTTAAAATTATCACATTTGAAAGATTAAAAGAAAATAGAGTTGAAACAATGAATGAAATCTATAATTTTCTTAAACTTAAATCAATTAAAGATTATAAAGTATATGATTATATCTTAAATCCTAGCGACAATAAAAGATCCAAGAACATTTTATATAAACTTTTTTACAATAGTTTTATTTTTAAAAAGATAAAATCAATCCTTTCAGTAGAATTCAAAAAATATTTAACAGACTCTAAATTTTTTAAATATTTTTTTACGAAAAAAATAATTTATGATTACAACATTTCATCGCATAAAAAGAAGATAATTTATAAATTAATACAAAACGATGTCAATAAATTAAAAAAATTAACTTCTAAAGATTTTAATGAATGGAATTTAAAATTTTAACATTTTTTGAAAAAATATAACAAAATAGTTGGAATAGGATTTCATAAAACTGGAACTTCATCTCTTAGAAGTGCTCTTGAAATACTTGGATTCAAAGTTCTTGGAGATAGGATTGATTTAGCTGATGACATAAAAAATGACAATTTCATTAATATTTTTAATTTAATAAAAAAATATGACGCATTTGAAGATAATCCATGGGCGGTAATATATAAAGAGATAGATATTAATTTTCCTAATTCCAAATATATCTTAACGATAAGAAATGAGAAAAATTGGATAAAAAGTATTGTTTCACATTTTGGAAATTCATCAACACCAATGAGAGAGCTTATATATGGAGATGGAAATGGTGACCCGATTGGAAAAGAGATTCTTTATGTAAAAAAATATCAAGAACATATTAAAGAAGTAAAAGAATATTTCAAAAAAAGACCAGACGATTTGTTAGTTTTATCTTTTGAAAATGGAGACGGCTGGAATGAAATATGTGAATTTCTTTCATGTGAGGTTCCTGAAATAGACTTTCCACATGTCAACAAAGCAAAGTTCAGAAAAATTAGAAAATTTTTAAAAAAAATCAACTTTGGAAAACTATTCTCAAAATAGGATTTTATTTATTCATATTCCAAAATCAGCAGGAAGTTCTTTTCGAGAAACCCTCATTAAACCAAATAATTTATCATACAAGAATTATAGGGGTATTAGAAAATTAATATTTGATTACAAAAAAATAAATGCAATTGGAGGTCATATGCCATATGGTGTTCATCTTTTTTTTAGAGAATACCAATACATAACTTTTTTGCGAGACCCAGTACAGAGAGCAATTTCACATTATTTTTTCATGAAACAAAAGCCTATAGGTAAATATCCAAATGCAAATAAACCTCATAGAACATTACATAACAAAACAAAATTGGAAGATATTTTCAAAGCAACACAATTTCACAAGTATTATTTCTCAGTATTTTCTCTAATCGATAATTTACAAACAAGATATCTTGCAGGATATAAATATTTTTGGATGCCATCAAATTCAAATGTTTTATTAAATGCTGCTATGAATAATTTAAGAAATAATATTTCTTTGTTTGGAATCAAAGAAGATTATGACAATTCATTAAAAATATTTGAAAATTATTTTAATTGGAAAAGAATTAAATTCAAATCTCGTCTAAGAAATACAAGAATTGATAAAAAAGTTTCTGAAAAAGAATTACAAATTATCAAACAAAATAATAAACTTGACATAATTTTATATGATTATGCTTTAGAATTATATGAAAAAAATAAAAAGTTATACCTCTAATTATGATAATAGCTGAAAATTTCATCTATCTTGAATTACACAAAACCGGTAGCACTCATCTAAGAAAATTGTTCAAGGATAATTTTGATATTTCAATTATAGGAAAGCATAATTCAATTTTTGAAGTTTTTCGAGATTCATCTAATGAAGTCTTGAAAAGTAAATTAATTTTTGGTAGTATTCGCAATCCTTTTACATGGTATTTATCACTTTGGGCCTATGGCTGTAACTCAAAAGGCCATCTTTTTAATTTAAAAACTAAAATTTCAAGAAAAAATATTTTCAATTTAAAATTAAGAGAATTAAAAAATTGGAAGAGAGTTTACTCTGATGTAAATAATCCAATTTATTTTCATGGATGGCTAAAAATGGTAATGGAATTTTCAGAAAAAGATGCAAATAATTTAACTTTTAATAATATATCATTAGATAAAAATGTGGGATTTATGACAAAACGTTTTCTTGATATTTATTATAACTTCAATGAAAAAGATAATTTTATTAATAATAATATGAAGATTGATAATTTGAAAAAAAGGCTAGTTGTCAATTATTTTTTTAGTCAGGAAAATCTTGTTCAAGATTTTAAAAGATTAATTAAAAATAATTTAAATAATCCAAAGAGAACATTGATAATTGATAATTCATTTTCTAATAGCACAAAAAAAAATAAATCTGATTTTTATTACAATGATGAATCAATAGAACTGGTGTCAAAACATGATTCCATCTTACTTGACACATTTAAATATAAATTTTAATATATACAAAATTGATATCAATAATAATACCTACAATAAACAGAGTTGTAGAATTAAATAATACAATTAAAGAGATATTTCTTCAAAGTTTTAAAAATTATGAAATTATAATAATTGATCAATCAATAAAAAGTAGTTTATCTGACAAAAAAATAATAAACGACAAAAGAATCAAATTTATACATAAACCAGAAATTCAATCGGCATCAGCAGCAAGAAATTTAGGAATTAAATTGGCTACTAATGACATATTACTTTTTTTAGATGATGACATTGAAATACATTCAGAAGATTTTCTCAAGACACATAATGATTTTTATTCTAATCCCAATATTCCAGGTGTATTTGGTTGTACTTTAGAAAAAAGAGTTAATCAAAAAGTAACTAAAAAAAGAAACAAATTTAGTTATCATAAATCTAGTGGTTGGCTATTTTTCCCTCAAAATTATGCTTACGATGATTTTGTTTCAGTTGGTCGCTCTTGTAATCTATCTGTTAGGAGAAGTTTTGCAATTGATGTCGGGGGGATGGACGAAAATTATCAAAAAGGAGCACACAGAGAGGAAGCTGATTTTTGTTTGCGGATAAGCAATAAGTATGGAAAATTTGTTTTTTCTTCAAAAGCTATAATTACTCATATTGGTAAAGCAACAGGAGGAATCAGAAGTTGGACAAATAAAACAAGAATACTAAAGGCTCAACATCATTATGATGGAGCAATTTATTTCATCCTAAAAAACATTAAACTAATTGATTATCCTATTCATTTTTTATCCCTTTTCTTATTTTTTTTTACAGAAAAAAAAATCTATATGAATCCAATCTTTTTCTTAATCTCAATTCAAAGACTTATTAAATCTTTTTTTAATGCTATTGTCTTAATATTAATTAAAAAACCTAAATATTTAAAACTTAAATAATGAAGTTCTTGATGATTACTGAACATTACAGTCCAAGGATAGGAGGAATAACCACATATGTTAAGGAGTTTTGTTCTTATTTATCTAAAAATGGGCATGATGTTACTGTTTTGGTTCCTGGCGAAAATTCTGTTAACTCAATAATCGAGAAGTTTTATAACAATTTTATTTTAAAAAAAATTGGGACAGGGTTTAGTTTGTCAGGAAATATTAAGCCCAAAACAAGAAGATATTTTTGCGAACAAGTAAATTCTTTTATTGATAAAAATATTGATGATTTTGACGTTGTTCATATATTATTTGGAATATATTCAATGAGATATCTAAAAATAAGTGACTTCAGACATAAAGACACTATTTTTGGAGTTACTATTCATAATATACCCCCACATGAATGTGGTTTGTCATGGTCAAATGATAAGATATTCTTTCAGATTAAAGACCTATTAAGAAAAAAAATAATCAGTTTGTTAAATAATTATAGAATAAATTATCAAAAGTTTAATTTCTATATCGTTCCTAGTTTAACTGTAAAAAAACATTTAGCATCAAAGTTTAATTTTGATAATGTTTATGTAATAAATCATGGAACCAAGTTGAATTTATCAGAGCGCAAATTAATTTCTGATGATCTAAATATTTTAACTGTTGGGGGGTTTATACCTCACAAAAATCAACATTTAATACCTAAGATTTCTAAAATCTTAAAAGAACGTGGTATTAACTTTAAATGGAACATCGTAGGACCTAATAAACATGATAGATATGTAGATTTTATTAGGAAATCCATTATTAAATTTAAACTGGAGGATAGGGTATTTTTAAATTTTTCCGTTTCAGATAAAAAGCTTAAATCTTTATATGAATCTTCAAATATTTACGTTCAACCATCTTCAGAAGAAGGTTTTTGTTTCACTGTTTTGGAAGCAGCCCTCAATAATACACCGATAATTGGTACAGATACAGGAGCCATTGAAGAAATTATTAATTCAACTCATGGTCTTATTGTAAATCTTAATGTTAACGAAATTGCAAAAAAAATAATCTTATTTCACTCTAATCTTTTAGAAAAAGAAATAGATAACAAAGAAATTATTTCAAAATTTAATTGGGATAAGTCTGTAGAAAATTATATTTCAATAATAGATGACATAAGAAATGCTTAGAAAATATTATAATTTCATAACCAGGGTTTTTTTAAGAAATAAACTAGAAAAGTTTCCAAAAATTTACATTTTTATTCAGTCATTGAGACTTCGTAATAAAAAAAATAAAGAATTTAAATTATTTTCAAAAAAAACTGATTTGATATTAGAAGGTTACCCAAGATCTGCTAATAGTTTTGCTATTAGAGCATTTAAATTCCCTAAAAAAAATATTGATTTAAACATTTCTAATCATCTTCATTCAATAGCTCATATACGTTTGGGTAT
>MDSZ01116237.1_pt1 | contig 17272 bp, 15 predicted proteins | sample 811201 | NCBI WGS metagenome assembly MDSZ01 (sample SAMN05326647, study PRJNA326480) | marine metagenome | isolation source: seawater | place: Indian Ocean: North | collected 2010
GAAGAACTCAAAGGACGTTTAGACGCAGTTCTAGCTAGAAAGGCAGTTGTTACGCCTAAGATAGACACTGAGGATCTTGAAGATCTAAGTGAAGGTCTTTCTCCTACACCAGAACCAGTTGCTGCTGTAGAAGAGACTACGGAAGAAGAAGATGACGCACTGAGTTATTTTCAAAAACTCGCTGAAGAGTAAACAATAAAAAAGGGGTCGTAAGACCCCTTTTTTTATGCCCCACTTAATCTGGGATTATATGCCTGTTTCAATCCTCTACTAATATATTGACTTGACTTCTTATATTTCATTATCCTTCTGAGATCACTTATAACCACATTTAGATAATCCTCTTTCAATATTCTAATTCTTCTTTTAGAGTCATTCAAGTCCTCTTCATACTCATAGTTGGTTACAGCAAGGATGTTATCATGTGTTACTACATTACCAGATGCATCTTTAACTGTGCCTGACTCATCTACTGTTGATAATTCATTTAACGTACCTCCGCCATAATTTACTTCTACGCCAATATTTTGATCTATGAATTGGGAATTAAAATTAGAATCAACTCTTAATCCCTCTGGAACAACAACTCTTTTTCTACTATCAAGTGCCATTTCTGTGATATAATGATGTATCTTGGTGTAGTTTTCTTCACTTCCATATTTTTCTAAAAGGTAATTCTGAAAATCAAAATGATTTAGGGGCCATTGATCTCTTATATTTGTGATATTGTTTGTTACGAGAATAACCCAATCAAAACGTGGATCACCATATATTGCCTCTGCAACTTGATCTGGTCTTTCATCACCAATAATCATATAATCTTCAAAGGCAGTTACTACATTGAAAAAGTCGTCACGAATTTTTGCTCTTCTAAAAAGATTTTTTACAACAATATACTCATTACTAGAAGTCCTATCAGGAGTTCTTGAAACATAAGCTATTTCTGGAAAGTAAGAAAAATAACTGGCCATTTTAGTATCCTATCTCTGTTGCATGTGGATCGTCAAGTTGCTTTACAATAGCGATTGGGAAGAGATCACCAAGATTGCCTTCTCCCTCAGAGTTGTATTCTCTTCCCTCTACTATGTTACCTTCAGAACTATAATCTGTATCATATATAGGTTCGAGTTCATTGAATGAGAGAGTCATTTGTACAGAAATTGGCATACCTTCATCATATGCCATCCATTGACCCTCTGGTGTATAGTTGACACTTACATTTGTCAAGGCACAGGGTTTGAATTTATTGACACCTTTGATGTCTTTATTGCCTATTGTTCTATATCTTAGTCTGAATATGTTGGGTGTTCCTAAGAAAAATGATGGGCCACCAGTTTTTCCAATATTACTTGCTTCTGAACCAGTGTCTAATTTTTTAAGTTTTCTAGGAGCAGACCACTGTTTGAACGCACGAATAATCATTCTTACATTTGCGGCCTCTAATTCATCTCTAGGGCTCATTGTCCATGTAAATTCAAATGATCTTAGGGATACTCCGTTAAATAATAATTCTGTGTTTGAGTTAGCTATAACACCAATACTTCTAGATAATATCTGTTCTGGTGGTATGTCATAACCCATGTTACTTGTCAACTGACTTATTTGGTTTGCAAGCATGTCAGCTCTACCCGCCTCTCTTTTCAATCTTTCCATTGCAAGAGCATTTCTCCTCATAGGCCCACCAAAGTTTAAGAAATCAAATGTGAAGAATGAGGTGAGAGCTCTTTTACCAGCATTTTGAACTGCACCCATAGACCCAGTATTCATTGCTCCATCATCCCAGTTTCTTGGGTTTTGATCCATCATATTGTTAGGCATAGGAAGTTTGATACCAGCACCTAATTTTTTTCTGAACGGACTTGATCTTGGTATACCAAAGCCAGGACTAGTTTCTTGGATTTTTTTACCAAGTTCTTCATCATATACCCAAGTACCAAAATCGTCAGTATTTAAAGCCGCAGCATATGGTGGTTGATAAGCATAACACTGTATGAACATGTGATCCATGTTATCAGCCATATCTATTGGATATTTGACAATTTTTTTGAAAAGAATATCTGTTGCGCTATCATAATCAGAGAGTGTATGAGCTTCACCAAAACCAATTTTTTCATTTCTTGTTCCTATTGGAGTGTAACCACTTATAGGAACTGGGTTTGTTGTTATCCCTGTATTAGTTTTTGAGTTGTTATTATTTTCTGTTTGATCGTAAAATTGAAATCCTTCAACATTCTGGCTTTTTATTACTCCTGACACCTTATCAAGATTAGCATTATATTGTGCTATTGAATTATTTGATTCTTGCCATGCTTCCGTTGCCCACTCTGGAATTTTTCCCTCGCCAGTGGATTTAATATGATCTCTTATACCTTCAGCAAGAGTTTTATTAATTTGATCTCTCTCTGCAAAAGTTAGAAATGTTCCAATTTTATCATTACCACGACCATCTGTTCCTATAATAGCTTGCATCCTAGTTGTATCCCACTGGCCATCTTCCCATATGGGTTTAGCTCCTTCAACAACTTGACCATTTAAGTCCACTTCTAATATCTGAGCCTTGCTCGACTTAGCATCATAAAACATTCTATAATTTGTAACTTTACCATTCTCTTCCTTCACTATCGTTTGATAGGTCGCTGGATTAATTTCATGACCTAACCTCTCTTCCTCTATTGGGGGAAATGTTGGTATGTTAGCAGTACTCATGGTTAGTTATTTTCTCCAGTTAAATGCTCTGTTCTTAGGGTATGCTCTACCTGATTGGTTGATAAATCTTTCTGTAGGGAGTAAAGCAATACTACCCCAATCTTCATCATCAGGCACTTTATATAGCGTACCCATTCCAGAAAATAGGTATTTGTGTATACTATTTTTGGGTACTACAGACCCGCCACCGCTATTTAGTAAGCTTTCTGCAACTGCATCCCGATAATCAGGATTTATGTAATGTAAATTACATCCCAGAAAACCATCTCTGTCAAATCTTAGAGCGACTGCTAGTGGTTGTATATCCCAAAATGGATATCTTTCTGGATACGCAACGTCATATGAAAAGAAAAATAGAGATCCTATGGTAATCCCACCAGTGTCTATGGTATCGGAATCTTGTTCTTGAACTTGTGCCAAAGCATTTTCAAGAGCATTGGCGTACCATGCACTAGTTCTTCTACCACTACCAGCTTGTTCTCTAATATCTTCTGCGATCATGTGAAATACCTAAATCGTCTTCTGTCATTATTTTAAATTCATACTTTCTGTCAGCACAGTATTGTTCTGCTGCTTTCCACTTTGCTTCATTTATAACCCATGTTTGAACACTTTGAGCCCAAGCTTTAGATCTCTTTTTTGGATTTTTAGGTGGAGCTTTGCATTGTTTTTTGGGTTTCACTTCTATTACAACAGATCTTTTCTTTCCATTTGAGTCAGTGTATTTGATAAAGAAGTCAGGAAAGTATCTGTGTATCTTTCTATCTAAGGGATTCTTATAAGGTATCCAAAATTCCTCTGACTGCCATTGACTTATATTCTCTGTAAGGTCACAGTATTCCATAAACTTTCTCTCCCAAAGAGAACGATAAATGATCTGAGTGGGATCACCTTTATACTTTTTTATATGTTTTGGTTTGAATTTTCCCTTATAAGCCATAAAAACTCATATACATAGTATGGTAAGTCATATGTATATTTAGATGACAAGGGTAAACGACATCAAAAATTATTTTACTCATAAAGTGGGGCCTATGGCTTCGAGTGTTGATTTGGGATCTGCTGATTTGAAGAATCCTGCTGATTTACAGAATTTTCAAATTGCATTAGGAGCACCTGCCTTATCAAACTACTTTAAAGTTTCGATGGAGTTGTCTGCGGAACAACCAGAAAAGATAAGACAATTTCCTGGCACGGAAATAGGTAAAAATTTACAAGAGATTAGAGACGCAAGTGACGATAAAAGGAATATAAAATGTAAGAACTTAAACCAATGGTTGACCTCAGCTAAAGTTTTTGACAAACCCTATGGCCATCAGAAGTTTGAATTATTAGCGAACGAAGCTATGTTGCCTGGAACAAATATGGCTGTTGTTCAAGAGGTCGGTAGTAGGCAAGGTATTAGAGAAAGATTTGCAACACAGAGGCAATATACTGATATTTCCATTGGATTTTATGTTACAAATGATTATACAAGTCTTAGATTATTTCAAGAATGGATTAATTATATGAATCCTCTTTATGTAGGTAACGATGGAACAACTTACAACGAAAGCGCTAAAGGCGGATATCCCGATGCTGGATCATTTAATGCGTTTCATAGGTTCAGATATCCTAGACAGTATAAGAGAGACATTCAAATTACTAAATTTGAAAGAGATCTATCTTTACCACCATTTACTAAACCCAAAAATAGATACTCCTCAAATTTAGGGCCTTCTTATACAGATATTGGTATTGGTGTTAAAGATGTATTTGAGGGATTGAATGATGTATTACCTCCGAGTGAAGAACCAACCATATGGGACTTTGGTGGGCCAGACAGATACCCTAATGTCATAAGTTATAACTTTGTCAACGCATTTCCAATATCAATACAGGACATTCCATTGAGTTATGGAAATGGTCAAGTGTTGCAAGTACAAGTTGATTTTTCATATGACAGATATTATATTGTACAGACTGATAACCTTGATGAAATGTCGGAAATAGAAGCACAAAAAAGTCCCAAAATCATCTCAAATTGACCCTCTAAATAATAACGAATAATTACTTATTATGCCTTTACCTAAAATTACGACGGCTGAGTATGAATTGAAGTTGCCATCAAATGGAAAAACTGTAAAGTATAGACCATTTTTGGTAAGAGAAGAAAAGATTCTTATACTTTCGCTCGAATCACAAAATCAAAAAGAAATTACTAATGCTGTAAAACAGGTTCTCAAAGAATGTGTTATAACCAAAGGCATTAAGATTGAGGATTTACCCAGTTTTGATATAGAATACTTATTTTTAAATATTCGAGGAAAATCTGTGGGTGAAACAATTGATTTAGTTGTTACATGTGGCGATGATGGAGTCACAGAAGTTCCTGTGACTGTGAACATTGATGACATTCAAGTTAAAAAATCTGATGATCACTCTACTGATATAGAATTGGCGGATGGTTACAGTGTGAGAATGAAGTATCCTTCAATAAGTCAGTTTGTGGAAACCAATTTCCAAGATGAGTCAAAGGATCAAGTTGAAAAGTCATTTAACATTGTGGCCAACTCTATTGACATGGTTTATAATGAAGAGGAGATGTTCTCAGCGGCAGAATGTACTAAGAAGGAATTAAAAGAATGGGTCGAATCTTTGACATCAGAACAGTTTCAAAAAATTGAAGGATTCTTCAATACAATGCCTAAGTTACAACATACTTTAAAAGTAAAAAATCCTAAAACCAAAAAAGAAAATACTGTAGTGCTGGAGGGACTAACGGATTTTTTCGCCTAAGTATGTCTCACGTTGATCTTGAGACATACTTCCGAATTAATTTCGCTCTCATGCAGTATCATAAATATTCTCTAACAGAAATTGAGAATATGCCACCTTGGGAAAGGGACATCTATGTTGGACTACTTAAATTACACATTGAAGAAGAAGAACTAAAACGAAGAGCAAGGGAAGCTAAGGCTAATGCTTAAATCCACAATCAAATCTTTTAATAAAGTAGGATCGAAGGTCGTTAAAGGTGCCAGTAAGGTAGCTAGGAAGACCTCTGTTCTTGCTAAGAGATCGATTGGTAGAAAGGGTAGGCAAGCCCTCAAAGGTGTAGGAGATAAGTTATCGAAGATAAAAGGTAAAATGCCTTTTGTTGGGGATTTAAAATTACCAGATAATGCAGATTCTCCAATTAAGAGTCAAAGTATTGCCTCAATGGTTAAAGGTGAACTGGCAAATCAACGAGAAAAAACTCAACAAAAATTACAGGAAGGGATAGAAGGATATGATCCTAATAATTTCTTATCAAAGATATTTGATGGAGGACTTTCTAAGTTAGAAGGTTTTGGAAACTCTATAGAAAAAATGGCCAACTCTGGTCAATTAGAATTTCTTGAGAAAGCAAATGAATTAGCAACTAAATTTGTTGACAAATTAGCCAGTGGTAAAGGTGGCGGTGGATTTTTGAGAGCTGTCGGTAATATACTTAAAATAGGGGCTGGAATAGGTTTAGCTGCACTTGCAGCTCCGTTTGTTGGCCCAGTTATAGGTGCAGTCGCCACGGTTGGTGCAATTACTGGTGGACTTGTTCTTGCTGGTAAGGGAATTTATGATTTTGTTACTGGGAAGGGTTTATTTAAAAACAGGAAAAAAGAAAAAGAAAAAAAGAAAAAAGAAAAAGAGAATGAAGCATTTGCAAAGATAGCAGAGGACTTTGGTGCATGTTTGGCCTTTCTTGAAAAACCAATAGCAGATACTACAAAAGAGAGTGAGACTAAAACAAAACAAAAAGGAGATTCCGATTTTGAGTCTCAAGAAACTTTGATGGGTATTTCAAATGTTAGTGCCGAGATATCAACTACTCCTGATGGTAAATTAATTATAGAAAAAACAAGTTCATCATCAGAAAATAAAACAATCACAAGAACAAAAGAAGATTATAAACAACTTTTAGAGAAAAAGAAGAAGCAATACAAAGAGTATGAAGAGTCTGGTGACAATAAAAAAATGGCGGGAGCACAGAGGTTTATTAGGTATTATGAAAAGGTAATTGCATTAATGGAGGAAAAGGGTTTAGAAGAGTTAAAAGTTAATGTAAAGAGTTATAAAAAAAGTGGAAGAGATGGAAGAGATGGTGGTAGAGGTTTTAGAGGTACTAGAGGTTTGCCTGGATTGAATTTAGAATCTTCAGCTATGAACATATACGAAAATGCTAGAGATTTTGCTCTTGCTCCACCTCCTGTGAAATTCATGCAAATAATAAATGCAGCTAAAGATTTCATTTTTGGAAAACCAAGTGAAGCGACTTCTTTAGAAACTCCAATAGGCAAAGAAGAACAAAAAGCAGAAGAGTTAAAACCATCTACAGTAGAAACTGACACTACAGAAAAAGATTTAAGACTTGAGGCCTCAAGCGAAATATCAACTTCACCGAACGCTGGTGGAGGTGGAGGTGGAGGAGGAGAGGCTCCCCAAGTAATAGACATGCAAAAGGATGTAGATGCTCAAAATGCAGTTGCTGGAGATGGGCCCAAGGTGCCTACAATGAGTAAAAGTGGTAACAAAATACCAATTCTCTTTGCCATTGATAATAGAAACATACACTTACCTTTTACTAGGTCTGTGTTCAATATAGTGGATGCTAAGTAATGGCTAAAGTAACATTTGGTAAAGGTCGCAAAGGTGGTGGTAGGCTTAGTGTAGCACAACTTAAAATTCAAGAAGGTGCATCAAAGGCTATCGATGGTGCAGAATCTAAAGTTGAAAGGTTTACTAGACTTCTCGGTAATATCACTAGGAAAAATGATATACCATCAGAGTCTAAGATTGCCAAAGCTGAGGAGTTTATTGACAAAAGAGTTGGTAAAGGCGGCGGTGGAGGAGGAAATAATCAGCTGCCAGGTGTTTTTGGTACTATTTTCATGTTACCATTCCTCTTAGGCAAAGGGTCTAAAACTAATGAAGTAGATCCAGAAACAGAACTAAGGCAGAATTATGGTGGTGATGATGAATTGATGAAAGAAAAATTATCTGAGGAAAAAAAATCCAGAGATGAGGGTAAAAAGGTAATTGACGAGCAAACAAAAGAAGATGATAAAGTAGCTTCTGAGAAGAAATTAAACATTGATAAGATAAAAGAACCAGAACAAGATCAAAAAGAGATAGATGAGAAAAAGTCTGAGGTGGAGGGAAAGAAGGATAGATTAGATACAACTGAATTGGAAGAAGGAAAAAAAGAAGAGGATGTAAAAAAAGAAGAGGAAGAGGAAAAAGCGAATGAGAGAAATAAGAAAAAGAGAAGGAAGAAGGAAATATCAGGAGTGGAAAAACTATCTGAAATGGTAGCCAGGTTTAGGAGGTTAGTAGAAAGTGGAACTCCTATGGCTGGTGTTGGTCAGATTAGTAGAAACAAGGTTCTTGGAGGCGGTATTGCTTCATCTTTGATGGAGGGCACTAAAAATGTGATAGGAAATATAGCCAACTTTTTTATGCCTAAGGCAGCAGCTGCCACTCTTTCAGAACAAATTAATCCTATGGCTGTCAAAGAGGTACAGTTGACAGATCATACTACCACCAATAATAATGAGGTAACAAAAACACAGGTGGAACCACAAGAGACTGTGATGGGTGAATCAGTAAAACAAGAAATAGAATACGATCAAGACCTCCCTGTAGAGGAAAGAAAGGAAATTATATATCAGATGGCGGTAGAGGCTGGAGCCAAGTTTCCAGAGGCAGTTGTTGCACAGTATGATTTAGAAACCACTTCTGGTGAAGATAACATTGGAACAAATAATTTCTTCAATCTAAAAGCGATAGAGGGACAAGACTATACTGAAAGGGTGGTGGATGAATATATTAATGGGGAAAAAGTGCAAATGAAAGATAAATTTATCAATTTCAAGACTGCCCAAGATGCAGTTGACTATTTGGTAAAATTATGGTATAAAGATTATGATGGATATACTGGTGTGGAGACAGATTCCGAAGACGTTGGCGAGGTGGCAGACAAGTTACAATCAGAACAATTTGCAACAGACCCCAATTATGCTGATAAATTAAAACGCATAATAAGAGGAAATGAGCCACTTATTGAGAAGATAAAACAGGGAGGTGGACTAGTGGGTGGATTAGTGTTATCTTCATTTAGAAACATGATGATGAAAGATGAAATAGAACCCATAGAAGATTACACATCAACTGATAAGAGTGGTGGAGGTGAAACTATTGTTTTACTAAATTCTAATCCATCACCAAATTCATTACCTCCAGCTCCGTATGTAGCGCCAGCTGGAAGCGGTGGTGAACCACCAATGACGGAGAGTTCTAGCCCAAATGAGGCATTGACTATGTTAACACTACAAGCTCTAGGAGGATCATAATGTCATCATCACTTAATAAAGTAGAATTTACTAGATGTATGATCACGCCAAATGATAAAAAGGCATACTTGAAGAAACAACAGGAGTTGTTGAAAAAAGAGGAAAATAATACTAATAAGGGTGATTTAGAGGAGAAAAAAAATGAAACAGAATTTCCTGATCTTGCTAAACAAAATTTAATAACATCTATTGATTATTTTGAGGATCTACTTTCTCCATCAGTTACATGTTATCTCCAAATATCAGATACCACTAATATTCTTTCTAGACTACCTATAAGGGGATATGAGAGAGTTGATCTTGAGGTGGCAGTATCAGAGTCACAGACTTTTAAGTTTAATGAGGATAACACTCCATTGTTTGTAACGAGCATTGAAAACGTACAGAGAACAGAAAGTCAAGAAACATTTGTTATGGCTCTTAGTACAGTTGGTAATTTGAGAAATGAAATTTCTAGATGCACAAAAAAATATGAAAGGGCAAATGTTAGGGCTCATGTTGAGAGTATTTTAAAAGAACAACTAAAAATAGATGAAGGTAGAATACACATAGATAACACCTCTACTCAATATACCTTTTTTGGGTGTAACAAAAAACCATTTTTTGTAATTACTTCATTGGCGCCTAAAACACAACCTATAAAAGAAGGTGATGTCAACGGCACATCTGGATTTGTATTTTATGAAGATCATCTTGGATATCATTTTAAATCAGTTGACAGTATGTTAGAGAAGGCAGATGAAGAAGTAAGATATCTCAACGACCCTAGTAATTTAGACAAACCACCAAGAGTTCCAGAAATGACCTACACAACTGCGATTGATAGGGCAGAGTCACCAGAGAATCAATATAAGATACTTGACCATTTTTTAGACAAAACTGTAAATATACAGAAAAATTTAAGAGTTGGACTTTACAGTAACTTGACAACTACGATAGATCCGTTATCATGGGAAGTAAAGAGTACTACGTTTAGACTAAAAGACAATGTAAATGATGAAAATGGAATGAAAACTTCTGGCCCAGAGGTGCCTATTCCTGTTAGTGACGTTTTTGATGGTGAACCATCAAGACGTTTAGTTAGGATGTTGGATAGTGGTATGATAGATAAAAAACTGGAAAAAGATGAAGATGGTAAAGCAACTACATCTGGAAGAGACCCAGAGGACATGGCAAAGGCATTCTCTAGGTATTCATTGCTCTTCCAACAGTCCCTAAATATAACTATACCATGTAATATTGATATGCGTGTCGGTGGTGTCGTAAAGGTGGTTTTGCCTGGAGTTGGCCCTTCTGAACAAGGTGACGGAGGAAAGGAACAAAAGGAAGCAGACCCAGAATTAAGTGGTATCTATTTAATTAGAGCCGTAAGACATCATTTTGAATTGGGTGAAGGTAGAAACGTAACTTCTTTAAATCTCATCAGAGATTCTTATGGAGTAAACTAGGAGAAAATTTATGGAATCAATCGAAAAACACATTGAAAAAGACAAGAAGATTGTAGAAGATCCTTTGGCAAGCCCTGCAGCACGCAGACATGCTAAGGAAGAATTACATGAACTTGAAGTTTATGCAGAACATCATAAAGAAGAGATCGAAGCGGGGGATCATCACGACCCTAACGCATTAGAACTATTCTGTGATATGCACCCAGACGAACCAGAGTGTTTGGTGTATGACGATTAATGTTAGACAGTTCCCTACTAAAGACCAACTTTGTTGGAAGAGACGGATTCGTCTGGTGGATTGGCAGAGTCGCTAAGAAAGAGGCTTGGCGTGACGAATCCGTAGATGAAGAAGACGGTTGGAGCTTTAGATGTAAAGTAAGAATAATTGGCTACCATACATTTGATGAAAATCAACTCAAGGATGATGATCTACCTTGGGCTCATGTTATGGTAGATGCCTCCAAAGGAGCTGGCCAGGGTTGTCTTGGTTCTAGTTCCATGATGCTTGGTGGAGAAACTGTTTTTGGTTTCTTTTTAGATGGAGAGGATGGACAACAACCAGTTATTTTTGGTGCATTAGCAAGATCTATAAAACCTACTGAACCATATGGCCCTAGAAATAATTCATATTCAGAACTAGGTATAACTGGAGCTAGAGACGCTGTTGGAGAGACTTCCAGAAAAGTTGGAGATAACAATGATTCTGATACTCCAAAAACAAATGCTAATAATAAGGTAGGAGTTACCACAGCTATCAACCAAAACGAATTTGAAGGCGGTTTTAGTACTGGCAACAACGTAGATATTCATGCCCCAAAAGGATTAGGCCCTCATACGGCTAGTAATGCGTGTGAGAATGACGCTGTTAGTGACATAACTCATGCTATAGGTAGTTTTCTTACAACTGTTAATGGATTGACAGAATTTGCTGGAGAATATATTGATACTGCAAGAAACACATTAGTAGATATACAACAACTACTTGGCAAAGTTGTTAGGATAGTAAATGGTGCAATAAAAAAAATAATCAGAGTACTTAGAGATAAAGTAATAAAGTTTTTGGGAAAAAGATTTCAAGATTTCATTGCATTAATAGTTCCAGAACCACAACAAAATCCTATTGCTCAAGCTTTTAAGAGGATAATGGATATCATCTTCTGTATTTTTAGTAAAATAGGGATGGATATCAAAGGCATGCTCATGGATCTATTCAAAGAAATGATCGGAAAAGCATTAAATCCCACTGTATGTGCCATTGAACAAACAATTGGTGCTATTATGGGAGAGGTTAATGATAAGATCAATGGTTTATTAGGCCCTCTTATGGGTGGTTTAGAGTGGTTAACAGGAGCGTTGGGTGGAATTGGTAGTTTGTTAGGAAAAGTGAGTAGTTATGTTGATATGTTATTATCTTTCTTGGCCTGTGATGCTCTACAGTGTAAGAAGTATGATGATTGGCTTCAAGGAGAAAAGGGATTTAAAAAACCACCTACTAGTTGGCTCAACATCTTGAACGCACAGGAAAAGATGGATAAACCAGTAGAGGTATCAGCAACAAACAAATCTGTATTTGATACTTTAAGTGATGGTCAAATAAACAGAATACTTGAAACTCCTGTAGGAGAAAGTTCTCCAGAGGGACTTACAGTTGACGCAGACACTAAATCACAACTAGAAGCTTATGTTGGTCAACAAAGTGGGGAAAAGAAAAAGAGATGGAGATTAAATAATATGTTTGCTAAACTCAATGAATTAGCGTTAGAAGATTATCCTCCAAACTATGGCGGTAAATTTTCTTTGCTTAGTATTTTAGGTAATAATGAACTCGCTTTCTTTGATTGTAATGAAAAAACTCAAAATCCAAAGACTCAAGATGATTTGGGTAGAGGTGTTCCGCCTGGATTCACATGGAGAGATTGCATACCTCCAAAGGTAGAGGTGCTTGGAGATGGAACAAAGACTGCTGCTTTACTTCCGATTGTATCATCTGTAGATGGAAGTATTCTAACATTAGAAATACTGGAAAAAGGATTTGGATATACTGCACCACCCTCAATAACTATCATTGATAAAACTAGACATGGTGGTGGTGCTCAAGCAGAGGCAATTCTAGATGATAATGGATCTATTGTTTCTGTCTTTATGATGGCGAATGGTGGAGGATACTGCGCTGCTACTAATGTGGTGCCACCCAAGTATCCTGTTACAGAGGGCCCTGGCATTACAACCGAAACAGATGTAGATGATATAGACCCATATATTACTTTCACCACTCCAGCCGATAATGCAGTTGGAGTCAATACCTCTGCTTCTCTTTCAATAACATTTAATGAACCAATTGTTGTAGGTACAGGGGAAATTGTTATTACTGAATCACTTAATAATATTATTCATGAGAGAATAAATGTAAAGGCCAAAAATATAACTTTCTTGGCAGATAGGATTATAAAAGTTGAACCGACAAGAAACTTAAAGTCTAATACCGAATACTTTGTATCAATGTCAGAAGGTTCATTTAAAGATTTGAATGATAATTCCTTTGCTGGTATTGCGAAAACTGATACTTACAACTTCACTACCAGAGGTGTTTCTGGAATAGGTAGTCAACCAGTTGGTATTGTAACTACTTTAATTCCAGTAAGGCCAGGATTGGGATATACGCCTGGTGATTATGGACAAGTTGGACAATGTACATTTGATTTCTTGTTAACTCCAGCTGGTTCTATTGTAGGAGTTCAGAATATAAATTGCCAAGACAAACATAAAGTGACACCAGAAGTTACAATAAACACAAATACTGGATTGGGAGCAAGATTAATTCCTGTAATATCCTATAGTCCTGATTATGTTTCTGACATAGGTGAAAGGCCTAGCACTGGTATGCTTGTAGTAAATGTTGTGGATTGTGTTTATAGTATAGGTAAAAAACAAGTTGGTTGGGTAAATGGAAATCCTTATTATGGTGATTTCCATGTTCACCCAGCAACAGGAGTTAGAATGGTTGGCGCTTCCCATGTAAACACTCCTCATGCTATAATATATAATACAAAAGAAGAGAGTTTAGGTCAGCCCGCACCTGTTACATACACTCCAGCAGAACAAGCTGCCATAGAACAATCAACAATACAGACAAATGTTTCCGACACCACTGGCACAAGTCAAACTAACACAAGTAATACTGCTTCAACTCAGCAAGTTGAACCTCAACAAACACCTCAGCAACCAACTCAACAATCTAACACTACTAATACTACTGACAATACTGGTAGTTCTGGGTCTTCTGGATCAAGTGGGGGCGGAGGATCCAGCGGTGGCGGTGGCTATGGAGGAGGATACTAATGACACATGAGAATACAACAACTCCTAAGATAAAAAAATATTTTGAAAACAAGCCTGGTTTCAGAGTAACTTCGGGTATAGTGTTAACTGATGGGGAGTTAAAAAATCATACAACAGATTATTCTATGTACACTGATGAATATCAAGGCATAGCTTGGTACAAAAACGGTTTACAAAGATTAGTTGTAAATGGATGTTCATACGAAACTGTAGGTGTTGGACAGAATGGAGAACAAAAAAATGATCAATATGCAAAGATAATTTGTGCCGCACAGGGAAACATTCTTATAGAAGCTCAAGATGGTGACATAATATTTAAGGGTAGAAATGTAAGAACCTTTGCAACTGATGAATTGACCTTAGTTAGTGACGATAAAATGAAAATAGATTGTTCTATTCTTCATTTGACAGGAACAAATACCAATATATTGGGAACTCAAAGGTTATCTATGGCTGCCAACTTTGTAGAAACTGAAGGTGGAGCGTCAGTTGAAAGTGGTACTAACACTGATGCAATAAAGGGTGGATTTCTTGGTATGATAATGAAAGGTATTACAAGATTTAAAAAGTTTTTAGCATAACATGGCAGTAACAGCATCGATAATAACTTGTGGCGATAAACTTACTGTTGGGCCTTTAGATTGTTCTCAAATACCAGGCGTTCCAAAAGTAATTCCAGGCACACTTGTTGCCAATGGGCCATGTTGGTTTGGTTTAGGTGTACCAGTTCCTACTGCTGGAGTTATGATTGGCCCTCCTTTAGGTATTCCTGTTGCACCTAGTCTAGAAGTAAAAGGAATATCAAATCATTTTGGTGTGATTAATGTTATTGGAGTAAGTAACTTTACAGGACTCTGCACAAAAAATGGAGTTACAGTAAGAAACTCATCTAGTATTACCAATGGTGTTAATAATAAAAACTCACTTAACGTAGGAAATGGCCCAAATACATTCAATGGACTTGTAACATGTAATGGAGTATTAAAAGTTGTAGGTGTACTTAAATGTGGAGTGATAACTTCCCTTTGGTTAGATGGTCAAATAAAAAAGGCAATGGCATCGCCTGCTAAATCATTTGACATTGAACACCCAACAAAAGGAAAAGGACATAGACTTCGCCATGTGTCTTTAGAAGGCCCAGAAATAGGTGTATATGTAAGGGGAGTTTTAAAAGGCGATAATGAGATACAGTTGCCATATTATTGGAAAGACCTTGTAGATGAGGATAGTATCACAGTACAACTGACTCCTATTGGAAAACATCAGAATTTATGTTATAATGTTGCCAAAATGAAAGATAGGACTTCTATACTGGTTAATCCTCATGAGTTTAACACACATTACATTCATTGCAGTTACATAGTTCATGCTACAAGAAAGGATTTAGAACCATTGATTACAGAATATGAGGGAGAAAGTATGGAAGATTATCCAGGCAAAGAATTTGTTGGTGCAAATATGACTATGGGAGAAGATGAATGATAGATCCACAAATAATTGCCAAGAGATTGAGAGAACAAAGAGAGATTACCAAACAGGAATCTAGTTCTCTTACTGAACAATTGGCTTTGGTTGATGTTGTAATTGATGAATATGATGAAATAATTAATAAAGTGGATTCAAAACTTCCACCATTAATTCAACCTATTAATGTTAAAATACAAGCCGTCATGCAAGCATACCATAGAAGGATTGCTCATGGATGTAGAAATGACTTAGTATGGACTCAAGTAGGAACTGGAGTTATGAGGAGGTCTGGTGGAGGCAATCAAGAAGTAAAAGTGTGGGAGGTTCAAAAAGATCCAAGTACGTTTAGATACATAGGTTTCTATGGAGCAAAATTTTATAAGTTTCCTAAAAACAGAGATTATGGATCAGATGTAGTAGAGACTATAGATAAGGCAGATGCTAATGTGGGTAGCGCTGCACTTATCATACTCGATGATGATGCAGAATATTTGGCTGGTTTCACCACAGGTGTTGTTTCTGGTATTCAAACAGGAGATTTTATTACAGATGATCTAGATAATCCACAAGTTTTCATAGCTGGCGCTGGAACCTCTGTTACAGGATTTGGAATAACTAATTATGCTGCGTATAACTATCCTCTTAGTGGATTTTGCACAACATCTGATGACAAAATTTATTCAGACCAAAAGATAGGAATATTAACATCATTTAATATTGGTGATGAAGTCTATGCAGATCAATATAAGAGTGGTGGTGGCATAATTGCAGTTGGAACTACAATTACAGGTTTTGGAACTGCTGTTGGTATTGTAACCATTGCAAATGATTCTGGTATTACTACAGGTGTAGAAGTTGATTTGGATTTTATGACCTTGAGTAATCCAGTTACAGGATCTATAAACGCCAATATTGGAACTACATTTTATGTTGGAATGGTGTCCTCATATTATTTTGCAGAGTTAAGTGCCGAACCAGCCACATCTGGGCTTAGTAGTTCATTCATAGTTGTTAGACAAGACACAAGTGATATCATATTTGATTCTTCTAAAAATCCTATAGACCCAGTGGAGATAGGTATATCTGAGGGTAACAATATAGGAAGAGGACATAAATTAGAATTAATTAATAACGGAGATCCAAAACTTTTAGCTCAATGGAGACAAGTACAGGAAGAACCAGAACCAGAAGTAGGCGCTGGTAGAGTAGAGTATTATATTGGTAATTTTAACTGGCCTACTATTACGACTCGTAATGCAGATGGGGATGTTAGTTCCACACATGCAGTTATAGGTCAAAGAGTCATTGTTAGTGCTGGAGCCTCGGTTGGAACTTCAATAGGATATACAGGCACTCCTCCATCTGGATCAATTCCAGGCGATTGTGGAGATTATGACACTGCAATCACTACTGCTGAAGCAGAAATGAATGAAATTATTGCAAGGAATGTACCAGTTATAAACGACTATATAAATGGTGTAGACGCATTGAGGCAATTAAGAAATGATGATGAGACAGTCGCATGGGGACTTTTACAATCTCTTGGATATAATACAAATAAGGCTTCAAGACAACTAGGTCAAGCAGAAGGTATAGAAGATTTTGATTGGGACAACGCACTTCGTTGACATTTACCTAAAATTATATTAGAATGTTATTATGATACATTACCCTTATTGGTCAGTATATGATGGACTAGGACAGAAATACTGCGATTGTAGTCACGAAAAATATGCTATCAAAACTCTAGAATTGCATGAGGGTGAGGAGTTCTCTTACAGAAGAATAGATGCACCCAAACCATTGCCACCTGAGATCGTTGATGTAGATGCACAAACAGATAGTGAGTTGCCTGGCCAACGTGGGATCAACCCAGCTGTGGAGAGATTACATGATGACATAAGACAACAGTTAGAAGAGAGTAAACTTGCTGAATTGGACACA
>MDSZ01218220.1_pt1 | contig 17271 bp, 15 predicted proteins | sample 811201 | NCBI WGS metagenome assembly MDSZ01 (sample SAMN05326647, study PRJNA326480) | marine metagenome | isolation source: seawater | place: Indian Ocean: North | collected 2010
AACTTTTGGGATCGGAAAAGGTGATGAAGTTATTTTGCCAAATTTTTCTTTTGCAGCAAGTATAAATTCTGTAATCAATGTTGGAGCTACTCCAGTTGTCGTTGATGTTGAGGCGAATACCTGGACTATCGATATTGAAATAATAAAAAAAAAAATTTCAAAAAAAACAAAAGCTATAATGCCAGTTCATATATATGGTCAACCTTGCAAGTTAGATGAAATCAATAAAATTGCAAAACTTAAAAAGATATACGTTATAGAAGACGCTGCGGAGGCATTAGGTGGATTTTATAAAGGAAAAAAAATTGGATTAGGTGGTGATTGCGCATGTTTCAGTTTTTATGCGAATAAAATTATTACAACTGGTGAAGGAGGAATGGCTGTATTTAGAAAAAAAAAAAACTCAGAAACTGCATCTTTAATAAAAAATCATGGAATGAGTTCAAAAGTTTTTTATTACCATACTATAACAGGCTCAAATTTTCGTATGACAAATCCTCAAGCAGCAATTGGATTAGCACAATTAAATAGAATTAATGAATTTTATAAAGAGAGAAAAAAGATTTTTGATTATTATAATAAAAACCTAAACAAATTTAATTTTATTGAATTCTTACCTAAGAATAATTGGTCTAAAAATTCTTTGTGGCTTTATACGATTATTATTAAAGATTTAAAAAAAAAATATAGGGACATTCTGATTAAAAAACTTTTAGCCAAGGGTATTGAAACTAGACCGGGCTTTGTATCTTTTAATCAAATGAACATATATAAGAAATATTGTAAAGGCTCTTTCACAGTGAGTAAAAAAATCTCAGATCAAAGTATAAGTTTACCAACTACAAAAATAAATTATTCGGATCAAGACTATATTATTTCTCAACTATTAAATGAAATAAACAAATATTTAACTTTTAAAAAATTATAATGAAAAAATGAAAAGAGTTGTAGCCCTAATACCAGCAAAAGGAAATAGTACTAGAATTAAAAATAAGAATTTAAAAAAAATATGTAACAAACCACTTTTATGGTGGACTTTAAATTCTGCAAAAAAATCAAAATATATTGATGAAATATATGTATCAAGCGACTCATCAAAGATTTTAAGTTATTCAAAAAAACAAAAAACTCAGACAATAAAAAGACCGAAAAAATTCTCAAATGATTTCGCTACCAAAAAGGAAGTAATTTCTCACGCTTTAAATTATTTAAATAAAAAAAACAATTTATTTGATTACCTTATTTATTTACAGCCAACATCACCTTTGAGAACTTATTTACATATTAATCAATCTATAAAAAAAATTTTTGATAAAAATACATCTGGATTAATATCAGTTAAAAGTCAACCTGATGAAAGTTTGTGGGAAATAAAATTAAAAAATAAAAAGGTTTCAAATAATTTAGGAAAAGATAAAGATTTAAGAAAAAGATCTCAAGATTTAAAAAAGATTTATTTACCTAATGGTGCAATATTTATTTTTAATTTGAATAAGCTAAAACATAAAAGTCAATTCGATATATCTAAAGGATTTGAAATTTATGAGATGGACAAATCAAGCTCTATAGATATAGATGATGAATTCGATTTTGAGATAGCTGATATATTACTGAGAAAAAAAAGTTATTAATAATTATTTATTTTACACTAAAAAATTAACATCCTATATTTCTTTCGATAAATTCTTTCATTTTTTCACAAGAATTACCATTTGCGTTACCCAAGAAATATTTTAAAGACTTAATATCAATTTTAGAAATTTTTTTGTTTTTATATTTGAGACCTAAGTAAAATACTATTTTATTTTGAAAATCTCTTTCTGAATTTATAAGATATTTTTTATTTTTTATTTCCAGAAGCAAATTTTTTTTTATTTTATTTTCATTATTAAAATTTGGAACTATTAGATTTCGATTACTTGCTATTGTCTCAAAAAGAATGGTTGAATTAAAGGCTATGACTACAGATGCATTTTTTAATAGCTCATGACCTGTTCCTCCTTCTATAAAAATACAGTTTTGAGGGAGATTATTAAGTTCAGCGTGACCTTTCTTATGTATACCTGTTTTACCCTTAAGAATTATTTGAATTTTTGGATTTTTTTTAGCGAATTTAAAAAGATATTTCAAAGTTTGTTTGTATAGTTTTTTCCAATTTACTTGTTTATCATATCCAAATACTTGACCTCGATTATATTCGATTAAATAAAATACCAAAACTTTTCCTCTTGGTGGAATTTTTCTCAATTTGAAAGCATAATCACTTCTGGGAGTACCATTAACAACCACTTGATTTTTATTCGCAATCTTACTTTTGATTAAAAGTTTTTTTTGACTTTCTGAATAAACTGATATTTTGTGACTAATCGATTTATCATTGTATTTACCATATAAAACCACCGCTTTCTTTTCTTCATAAGAATTAAAAGCAGACTCTTTATGTAAAACAATAAATTTTGTATTTAAATTTTTACAGACTTCCTCAAAATATTTTTCAGCATAATAAAATAAATTAAAACTAATAAATGCATCAAATTTTATATATTTACTAACAGACTTAAATGTTAAAGACAGAAAGTTTACATATAACTCTTTACTTTTTATATCTTTAAAATTTTGTAATTTTGTATAGTAATCTTTTTCAAAATTTTTATCAAAATAATAAGAAAAAATTTTTTTATATAAAATTCTTGGGAGTAAATAAAAATCAATTTGGTTATCTTTTTTATTACGATAGGTTTCAATTAAATCTTCATTACCACCACTTTTGGGAAAAACTAATATTTTTTTTTTCGATTTGAAGTTAGATTTAACGTTATTAAATCGTCTAATATTGATCAATATAATCAATGCACTTAATTTATGGCTGTTACTTCGGACAGCTATACCAATTAATAATATTGATATGTATAAATAATATTTGTAAATTTTTCTCTTTATTAACTTGATCACAGCTATTAAATTAATCTTTTTTAAAGTATTTCTAGAATATTGACCTCAAATTAAATTTTTAACATTCTTTAAGATTTTAAGATAGATATTTAATTAAGGAAAAATTAAGTTGAAAGTAATAAATATATCTTAAATACTAGTAGATATTTTAGTCTTTTATGAAAATTTCTATAATGCAACCTTATTTTTTGCCCTATTTAAGTTATTGGCAATTAATTTACGCAGCAGATTTATTTATAATTTTTGATGATGTTAACTTTATTAAAAAAGGATTTATAAATAGAAACACTATTTTAGTTAAAGGTAAACCTTATAGGTTTTCATTAGAATTAAATCAATCTAGTCAAAATAAAAAAATTAATGAAATAGATGTAGTAAACAATTTCAAAAAATTAACCAAGACAATAGAACTTAATTATAAAAAAACGCCAAATTTCGAAGTAATTTTTCCAATATTGCTTGATATATTTGATCAACCAGAAAGAAATTTAGCTAAATTTATTGGTTATTCTCTAAGAAAGATATCACAGTATTTGAATATTAAGACACATTTCATTTATTCAAGCGATATAAAAAAAAACAAAAATTTAAAAGGACAAAACAAAATAATTGAAATTTGCCAAAAGACAAATGCTAAATCATATATAAATGCTATAGGTGGAAAAAAACTTTACAATACAAATCTTTTTCAAAAAAAAAAAATTGACCTTTTTTTCTTAAAAACAAATAATGTCGAATATAATCAATTTGGGAAAAAATTTGTACCAAATCTCTCAATTCTTGATATGTTGATGTTCAAAGATAAAATACAAGTTCAAAGTATGCTCAAAAATTACGAATTAATCAAGACGGAGTAAAATTTGCAAAAAATTTTAATTTACGGTAACGGTAAAGTAGCTAAAATTTTATTTCAATTTTTAAAAAAAAATTTTCATGTTGAGGCTTTTACTGTTGACGAAAAACTTATTAAACAAAAATATATTGAAGGTTTGCCATTAGTTGGTTTTGAAAAAATTCATAAAAAATTCGATACAAATGATTATAAAATGATTATAGCTGTAGGATATTCGCAAATGAATTGTATTAGAGAGCAAAAATATAAAGAAGCAAAATTTAAAGGATACAGTTTTATAAACTACATTCACCCATCCGTAGAAATACATGAGAACGTTAAAATAGGAAAAAATAATATTATTCTAGATCATGTTGCGATTCAGCCATATGCTAGTATTGGAAATAGTAATTTTTTATGGAGTAATTCAGTGATTGGCCACGGAAGTGCTATCAGAGATTATAACTGGATAGCATCTGGAGCAGTAATCTCAGGTGATGCTATTGTTAAATCAAAATGTTTTTTTGGTGTTAATGCTTCGATTGGTCATAATGTAACTGTTGAAAATGAAAATTTCATCGGTGCAAATACATTGATTACAAAGAATACAGGTAAAAAAAATGTTTTTATTTCACAAGAAGGCCAAAAATTTAGAGCAGAAAGTAAACAATTTTTAAAATTTACAGGAGCATAAATTTTGAAAAAATTAGAGCAAATATTATGTGATACTTTGAGACTAAAAAAAAATAAATTACATGATGGTCTTTCAATGGAAAAAGTAGACAATTGGGACTCCTTGAAACACATGGACCTTATTTCATCTATGGAAGATCAATTAAAAATTAAATTCAATATGGATGAAATTGTAATGATGAGAGATATTAAGACTATTAAAAGAATAATTAATAAAAAATTGAAAAAATGAAATTAGAAAATAAATTTGCTATTGTTACTGGAGGTGCAAGTGGTCTAGGAAAAGCTATAAGTGAGTTTCTTTTAAAAAATAATCTTAAAGTAGCTATATTAGATATTAATGCAAAAGCATTAAATAGCATAAAAAATAACAAAAATTTATTGAAGATAAAATGCGATCTTACAAAAGAAAGCGAAATATCTAAAGCTATAAAATTAATTAAAGATAAATTTAAGGAAATTGATGTTCTTATTAATAACGCTGGAATATTATTTAGTGAACCTCTTATAAATATTACATCAAAAAACAAGAAACATAGCCTTGATAGTTGGAGGAAAATTATTGATATTAATCTATCAGCCCCTTTCGTAATAAGTTCTTATGTAGTTGAGCAGATGGTAATTAATAGAACTAAAGGATTAATTATTAATATAAGTTCTATTTGTGCTAAAGGAAATGCTGGTCAAAGCGCATACAGTGCTGCAAAAGCTGGAATTGACTCATTAACTTCAGTATGGGCTAAAGAATTAGGTTCATTTGGTATTCGATGTGTGTCAATTGCTCCTGGATATATCAATACTACCTCGACCAATACTGCAATTAAAAAAGCCTTAATTAAAAGTTTAAAAAAAGAAATTCCTTTAAGAAAGTTAGGAAATGCAGAAAATGTAGTACATGCAGTAAAATTTGTTATTGAAAATGATTATATTAATGGCAAGATTATTCCAGTGGATGGGGGGTTAGTTATATAAAGGTAGATGAGTTTATGAAAGGAAAAAATATAAAAAATAAACATAGTTTTGATTTTCCAATGTATCCCTCACTTTATATAATAATTTAATTTAAGATATTATAAATGAATAAAAAATACGTTTCACCAATCGATCAGAGTCCATTACGATTTGAAAAAAATCAATTTGTAGATAGTAAAGGAAATATTTTTCCCATTAAGGATGGAATTCCAAATTTGATATTTCCAAAAAATTTAGATAAGAGCGATTTAGAGTCAATAGATTGGTATAAAAAAAATGCCAACTGTTATGATGATTATTTACCTATGACATTTGATACATTTGGTGTTAATGAGGATGAAGAGAGACAAAAATTAATAGATGCTTTAAAGCTTAAAAAAAATCATAAAGTTTTAGAGACAGGCTGTGGAACAGGAAGAGACTCTGAAAAAATAGCAAATCAATTAAATGAAGATGGGGAACTTTATTTACAAGATATATCAGAAGAAATTTTAAAGATTGGTATTGAAAAACTATCTAAAAAATCATTTAAACCACATATAGAATTTTCATTGGCCAATGGATATTTTTTACCATTTGAAAACAATTATTTTGATAGAGTATTTCATTTTGGGGGATTAAATACTTTTGGAGATATAAAAAGGGCTTTTACTGAAATGGTAAGAGTTTGTAAACCTGGAGGTCGAATAGTAGTTGGAGATGAAAATATGCCTGTTTGGTTAAGAGAAACAGAGTTTGGAAAAGTTTTAATGAATTCAAATCCTCATTACAAATATGACTTGCCATTAAAGCATTTACCAATTAATGCAAGAAATGTTAAATTGGAGTGGTTTATAGGTGGTGTGTTTTACTTTATATCTTTTGACGTAGATGATGGAGAGCCAAAAGCAAATATTGATTTTAAAATTCCTGGTGAGAGGGGTGGGACTCATAGGAGTAGATATTACGGAAAATTAGAAGGAGTATCAAAAGAAGCATTAAGCCTTGTTAATAAGGCCCAAAAAAAAAGTGGCAAAAGCAGGCATGATTGGTTAGAGGATGTATTAAAAAAAGCAGCGATGGAAGAATTGGAAAAAAAGAAATAATGTTTAAATGGGAAAAAAAAGGAGTTATTTTTTCACCTTCAAAGAATTCAAATTGGATGGATTCTTATTCGCAATGTCCCTATACAGTTTTATTTGAAAAATTTATTAGAATTTATTTTTCAACAAGAGAAAAGAAAGACTCAAACAATCAATTTAAAAGTTATAGTGGTTACATTGATGTTGATAGGTCTGACCCAAAAAAAGTATTAAATGTTTGCGAAGAACCTATTGTAGAATTAGGTGGACTTGGTGAATTTGATGAATTTGGATCAATGGCAGGCAGTGTAATTTTGCATAATAATGTGTATTTTTTATATTATTGTGGCTGGCAAAGATCTTTATCTACGCCGTACAATTGGGCTATAGGACTGGCAAAAAGCGTTGATGGTAAAAAATTTAAAAAGATAAGCAGTGGCCCTATTCTTGGACCAACTTCTAATGAGCCTTTCTTACAAGCTTGTCCAATAGTCTATAAATTGTCGGATTCAAATTGGCATATGTATTATCTTTCTGGAACTAAGTGGATAAAATCAAAAAATGGAAAAAAAGAGTCACAGTATTTATTGATGCACGCAACAAGTAATAATGGAATAGATTGGAAAAGAAACGGCATTCCAATACTAGAAACTTCTGTTCATTTAGAGTGCCAAACAAGCTGTAGCATTATAAAATTTAAAGGTCTTTATCATATGTTTTTTTCATATAGGCATGGTTTAGAGTTCCGAGAAAATAATTCAAAAGGATACAGGATAGGTTATGCACAATCTGATGACATGATAAATTGGAGTAGAGATGATAAAAAGTCAGGAATTGATGTTAGTACAAGTGGATGGGACTCAGAAATGGTCGCTTATCCTCATGTAGCTAATGTGGATGGTAAAATATTAATGTTTTATTGTGGAAATCATTTTGGCAAAAATGGTTTTGGTTATGCAGAGCTAAAAATATAGTTTAAAATGAACTCTTATTTTAATTTGGCTAATTTTTTTTATGACATTTCTAAGAAGTTTAAAAATGATATAGCTTTAAGATATGAAAATCAAATTGTAACTTATGAAGAATTAAATAAATTATCAAATCGAATAGCAAATTTTTTTATTTCTAAAAATATTAAACTTCACGACGTAGTAGGCATATATAATACTAAAGAGTATTCAGGTTTTGCAAGTATGCTTGCGTGTTTAAAAATAGGCGTTACATATACAAATATTGATGAAGAAAATCCGCCAAAAAGAATTGAAAAAATACTAAATACCTGTGACTCAAAATTACTTTTAACTGATCATAATGTATCAAAAACGGTATCTGACCTAGCTAGCAAAATGAATATTGAGTTGTTAGATATGACAGATATAAAAATATTTGATCGTTTTGATGATAGGAACTTAGAAATTTCTAATAGTTTAACAGGATCAACTCCTGCTTACATAATGTTTACATCAGGTAGCACAGGTGTGCCCAAAGGTGCAGTTATCAGTCATGCCAATATTATAAGTTTTTTAGGATGGAGTATAAACAGATTTAAGATTAATAATAATGACAGATTTGCGCAAATAAGCCCACTCTATTTTGATAATTCTGTATTTGATTTTTATACGGCCTTATTTAGTGGAGCTAGTCTAGTTCCTATTAAAAAGGAGATGATTACAAATTTAAATGATCTAATTAATTTAGTAGATAAACTAAAATGTACTATTTGGTTCAGTGTTCCATCTTTATTAGTTTATCTGCAAACAATGAAAGCATTAAACGAAAAAACATTTCAAACTTTAAGGTTATTTATATTTGGTGGTGAAGGATTTCCAAAAGCAGAATTAAAAAAATTATACGATCTATATTCAAGTAAGGCGAAATTAGTAAATGTATATGGTCCTACAGAGGCAACTTGTATTTGTTCATCTCATGAAATTTCGCTTGAAGATTTTGAAGAAATGAACGTTCTAGCGCCTCTTGGTAAAATGAACCCCAACTTTGAAAAATTAATTGTTAATGAAAATATGCAAGAGGTTAAGAAAGGTGAAAAAGGAGAGCTCTATTTAATTGGTCCTAATATTGCGCTAGGATATTTTAATGAAATTCAAAAAACTAATGAAAGTTTCATTCAAAATCCTTTAAAAACAAAATATAAAGATATTATCTATAAATCTGGAGATATTGTATATGAAAAAAATGGACTACTATGGTTTGCTGGTAGAACAGATAATCAAATAAAACACATGGGATATAGAATAGAGCTGGAGGAAATAGAGTTTGCTTTAAATGGCTTAAACTATATTAATCAATCAGCAGCGGTCTACAAGAGAGAGAGGGAAAATTACGGAAAAATTATTGCTTTAGTCGCTTCAGATTTGGATATTACAGAGTCTCATATAAAAAAAGATATAAGTAAGATTTTACCTAATTATATGATCCCAAGTGTCATTATTGTAAAAAAACAATTACCTAAAAATGCAAACGGAAAAATTGACAGAAAAGAAATTAAAAAAAATTATAATTAGTTTTAAATAGGGTCTAGAATATTTTTTTATGATACAAAAAAATATCACTATTGTAGTAAATACTTTAAATGATGCTGAAAGAGATTTAGACAATTTTTTTTTAAGTTTAAAGAGAAATGAACCTAAAGATATAATTGTAGTTGATGGTGGATCAACTGATAAAACTGTTGAAATAGCTAAAAAATATTGCAGTTCTGTGTTTGTTACAAAACCAAGTATAGTTGGACAACATTTGTTTGCTTTAAAAAAAGTAGATACTAAATACGTTTTAAGTGCAGAAACGGATCAGGAGCTACCCAATGGTTTATTACCAAAATTACTAGAAGATATCGAGGAACAAAGATGTTTCGGTGTACAAGCAAAATTAATTTGCAAATACGATAGAAATTTTTTTGAAAAGGGACAGAAAATTTTTTATAAGATTTTGCAAAATACTAATAATCGGTTTTTAGAAGTTTCAACTACACCCTCACTTTTAGATGCTCAAGAATATCTGCCGATTATAGAAGATCTATATAATTTTTCGTTAGGACATAATTATGCAATCGACACTTTTAAAGCTGACATGTTGAAAAAAAAATTTAAAAGTATTTCAATCAAAACATATTGCCTATCAAGTCGAAAAATTAAATTTTGATATATACCTAAAAAAAATTATTTCTTATGGTAATGGTGATTATACATATTTTAAGACTAATACAAAAAATTGGTCTTTTTATAGAAATTTAATTAGTCTAACGCATGTTTTTAGGAGATATATAGTTGTATTTCCATTCATAAGTATTTTTAACTCAAATTTTCTAATTGCGATTCCTTTTTTCTGGTTAACTGCAATTATAAGATATTTTGCTTTTTTTAAGAATTTTTTAATTAATAAAAGATTATAAATTTATTTAATTTTTTAAATTTCGTTTAAATTTTTTACTAAAAAATCTAAGTCTTTTTTTTTTATATCTATACGCATATTTATAGAAAATATCTTATTTTGTAATGCTTGCGAATTTGATAAATTAGATTTTTTATATTTTTTAAAGATTGAATATTGGTGCATAAATTTATTATGCCATGGATGAGAAATAATTATACCCTCCTTTTTTAACTTTGAAAAAATTGAGTTAAAATTTTTAAATTTGTGTCTAAGAACAAGCCTTAAAGAAAACCAATTAACACCAAAGTTTTTTTGGAAAATAAGGGACTCATTTTTAACATTAGTAATTATGTGGTGATTAATCTTTATTAATCTCTTTTTTATTTTTTTAATTTCTTCAAAATTAGAGTCTAAAATTGCTGCATCATATTCTGTAAATTTACCATTAAAACCGTATAAATTTATAGAACGAGTTTCGCCAATCATACCAAAATTAATCATACTTTTTAAAAATTTCTCTTTCTTCTTACTAGCAATAATCATACCAGATTCATTTGAAGGTATGATTTTAGTTGGATGAAAACTGTGAGTATAATATACATTATCACTTTCAATTAGAGACTTGTGATTCAACAAAGTATCTACAGCATCATAAATTATTGGAACTTTATATTTAGAAAAAATATTTAAACATTTTTTTATATTTATTGGATAGCCAAATGGTGAGACTATCATAATAGCTGCAATTTTTTTTCTATATTTTTTTAGAATTTTTGAAGCATCTTCGTAATCCATTTCATAACTATCCTTATTAATATCTACAAAAAAAGGTTCTAATCCACTTGAAATTATACTTTGTGGGTTAGCTGCAAAACTGTAAGTTGGAACTAATACAATTTTTTTTTTATTTCTATTAGCAATTATTTTACAACAAGCATGTAATGAGGAGTAACCACTTGATGTAAAAGTTATAGAAGATTTTTTGAGTTTTAGAGCATTTTCAATTTTTTTTTTTAATACATAGTAATAAGGACCAAAATTTGAGTAGTATCTATTTTTATCAATGATTCTAAACTTTTTCATTAATTTATGAGATTTAACTAAAAGTGGTTTTTGGTTTATTAATTTTGAAGTCATAATTTATGTATATTTAATAGAAATATTTTAGTAAACAAAGATTTTTAATTATTCTAATAATTTAGAAATGTAATTGTTATTATTCTCAAACAAATATAATTGTAATAAAAAAAAATACAGCTATTATTAATTTTAAAAACTTTATAAATTAATTAGTAAAATATAAGAAAATCGTAAATAATAATGGCTCTAACAGATAACCTGTTAAAAATTTTAGATCATGTAGCCTATGGATATTCTGGTAAATTATTAACCTTAGGAGTACAAGAATTAGTTTTAAGTAATGGTTATAAAAACAAATTAAAAAAAAAATTAAAAAAAAAAGAGTTTTTTTTTGAGTTAACTGCAAATTCAATTTTAAAAAATCTTGGCTTTTCAAGTATTGATACACTTGAATATCCTGGAATGGAAGAGTCAGATATTTCATTAGATCTTAATAAAAAGTTACCAAAAAAATATTATTCAAAGTATGATTTTATATTTGACCTTGGTTTTATGGAACACGTCTATAATGTTCCTGAGGTAATGAAATCACTAAATTTATTGCTTAAACCAAATGGTAAGATTATTCACTTTAATCCATGTCAAGGCTCAATGAACCATGGGTTTTATAATTTCCAACCAACTTTTTATTTTTCATTTTACAAAACTTGTAATTATAAGAATTTAAAAATTTTTTTGATTGAAGCTAAAACTAACAGTATTAGTGGAGGAATGGTTACAGAAGTTTGCCAAAATATAAATAATATGAATTATTTAACTAATAAGGGATCCTCAACATATATTGTTTCATTCGCAACAAAAAAAAATAATTCTAAGTTTAAAATACCAAACCAAGAATTTTATCAAAATATATTTAATGCTAAGAAAAAAACCAATGGAGGTCTAATACCTACGAGAATTTATAATAAAATCGTTGGGAGAACTAAGAATAATAATCATGAAAACTTAATAAAAAAAAGTTTTTATATTTAAAATGAATATTTATATAGCTGTTGAAGAAAAAAAAAGAGAATTTTATGCAAAATTATTACTTGGATTTGAGTCTGCTTTAAAAGGCAATCAAGTATACATAGGAAATATAATGCCTTTGTGTGAAAAAGGTATATTTAAACCTGGAATTATTCACTTAAAATCAATTACTCCTTCAAATAAGAGAATAGCGCAAATGAAAATCTTAAAAAAATTTGGTTTTATTATTACCTCAATTGATGAAGAGGTAGGAGTTAGAGATGAAGGTTATGGTGATTTAGATCTAAGATATGGTTATAAAACAGTAAATTTAATTGATAAATTATTTGTGCATGGAAATTTTGATTACAAGTATTTAATAAAAAAATTCAATAAATATAAAAAAAAAATTGTTATTTCCGGGAATCCACGATTTGATTTCTGGAGAAAAGATTTTAAAAAATTTTTTGATAAAAACGACATGCCAAAAAAAAAAAATTATTTATTATTATCTTCCAATTTAAATTATATTTTTAGTTATAAAAGCATGGAAGACTCTATTATGGTACTAAAAAAGGGTGGTTATTTTAAAAGAGGAAGTTCATTAAAGGGTGTAAAAAATGACAAAGTTAGAAGTGAAAAGGTTTTAAAAACAATAGATGAATTTATTAATATTGTGAATAAGAATTTCAAAAATATTCCTATTATCATAAGACCACATCCAACAGAAAACCCTGACAAGTGGAAAAAACATATTGGATTTAAAAAAAACATTGAGATTATAAATACTGGCAATTTAAGTGATTGGATTTCAAATGCTTTGTGTGTAATTCATTCAGGATGTACTAGTGGATTAGAGGCAGTAGTTAGAGGAAAGACTGCTATTAGCATATCTACCAAAGAAGTAATACGTAATCATCTTGGATCAAATATTCCAGATAAAGTATCAATAAGAGCTTTAAATAAAAAACAAATAATTGAAAGTATTTCTGCTTTATTAAAAAAAAATTTAAAATTGGATTTTCAGAGAAATAAAAAACTTATTCAAAATAGAATTGTAAATATTTTTGACAGACCAGCATACAAGACAATAAACGAAACATGGCAAGAGATAGGTAATGATGCATTATGCAATAAAAATAATAATTTCTTAATTAAAATTAAAATTTTGCTTAAAAATTTATTAAAATACTTTTTAGCTAAAAGACATCAAAGTTTTAAATTTGAAAATTTATCTTACAAAGAATTAGAAGTTTTCAAAAAAAGAATTGTAAAAATTAATCCAAAGTTTAAAAACATAAGATTTCAAATAATAAGATACGATTTAGTAAGACTTTATTTGTAGTGCCACTTATAATTTTATTTAGTTGAAATGACTGTTAGTATAGAAAAAAATATTGTAAAAAAACATTTTTTAAAAAGAGATTTATCGCTTTTTTACAATGAATTGTATTGGTTAAAAAAATTTAAAAAATCTCAATTTACTCCTAAAATTATATATGAAGATCATAAAAATCATACAATTCATCTTTCCTATGTTGGCAAAAAAATTTCAATAAAAAATAAACCTAAAAATTGGTCGCATCAATTAAAAGAGATACTGAAATATCTTAAGAAAAATAACTGTCTTCACTCAGATATAAAGCCTGACAATCTTTTAGTAAAAAATAAAAAGATTTTTTTAATTGATTTTGCTCAGTCGTCTAAGATTTCGGATCTAAAAAAAAAGATATTTTTAAAAAAAAGAATTTTTTTTGATGAATATTCTATTAATAGAATTAATTTCTCTATAAAAAAAAATTTATTACTTTCAAATGATTTAAGAGTACTTGTTGTATGGAATGAAAAAAATCTAAAATTTATTGAAAAAAAAATAATCTTTAATAAAAATTTTCTAATTATTGATAAAATAAAATTAAAAAAAAATTTTCACACTGACATTTTCAAGGATAGAATATTTTGGATTGACCAATTTTATAACAAAAAAATTAGTAAAAAATCAAATAAACTTAAAAATGATATTATTGTTTATATTATAAAAAGTATTAATCCTATTTTTAAATCAAATAAAATGATTTTTTCGAATGAAAGTAGAATTGTTGATCATAAAATATTTACATTTAAAAAAAAAGTAAGAAAAAATAAATTGGGTCTTATTCATATTTCAGATAATTTTGAGGAGTCAAAAAGAAATGCAATTTTTTTCTCTAAGACTAAGCATGATTATCCATCAAAATATTTTTTTAAAACACAGAATATTTTCAACAGTAAAAAAGATTTTTTTAAGAGACTAAATAAATTTAAAAAACTAAAATATGTGATACTGAGAGATCAAAAAACTGAAAAAGAGGATATAGATATTTTAGTAAATGATTATTTTTTATTCAAAAGAATTGCAGATTGTCATTCATATAAAAATAAAAATTTAAATTTCATATCTAATTCAGGAGATCCACTTGAGGATGGTGGTTTTAAAGTTGCAAATTATATTAAAATTAAAAATAAAGTGATCAAACTTGACGTTAGATATATTGGTGATGGATATTTTGATACTAAATGGCAAAAAAAAATATTATATAGCAGGACATTTTATCAAGGTTATTATATACCAAGTAGGGAGAATTTAACTTATACCCTCTTGTATCATATAGTGTACCACAAAGGTCATATAGATAAAAAATATATCATTTTTTTAAAAAAAATTCATAAATTAAAGACAATAGACTTAAAGGAAATAATGATAATCGTTAATGATTATTTAAAAATAAAAAAGTATAAGATTACCAGACCTTTTGATTTAACAATTCCTGTTACATATCAACTAAATGAATTTTCAATTAAAAATGAATTTCAGCTTGTAAAAAATCAAATAGATAATAGAAATTTTTCAGGTGCCAATAAAATGATTTATAACTTATTAAGATTTCAAAAATGGAATATATATTTAAATACTCAGTTATTTTCATTAGTGTTTTATAATCAATATAGTTTAATAAAATCAAAACTAAAAAATGTTATTTTTAAATATTTTAATAAAAATGATTAAATACCTTTTTTGAAAAATAATGAATATTTTTAAAAAACTTTTATATCTTTTATCTCCTCAAGAAAAAAAAAGGGCAATTTTGTTACTAGGTGCTTTTATAGTCATGGCAATATTCGAGATGATAGGAGTAGTATCTATCTTACCATTTATGGCAGTTTTAATGAGTCCGGAAATTATTGAAACAAATTTTATTTTGAAAAACGCTTACAATTATTCAACAATACTAGGTGTCACATCCTCTCAGCAGTTTTTATTTCTTTTAGGTGTTTTGGTTTTTGGGCTATTAATTATTTCAATCACCTTAAAAATTTTTACAATTTATCTCAGTGTGAAATTTATAAATATGTGTAATTATAATTTTGCAAGAAGGTTAGTTGAGGGGTATTTGCACCAACCATACAGCTGGTTCTTAAACCGCCATAGCGCTGATCTTGGTAAGACTATTCTTGCGGAAGTTAGTTTAGTTATAAAGTCAGGTTTATATTCAATGCTAATTTTAATAAAAGAAATTGTAGTAGCAATAGCGCTATTATCGATTTTAATATTTGTTGATCCAAAATTGACATTAATTGTTGCTTTAGCATTAAGTTCTGCATATGGACTAATTTACTTATTTCTAAGAAGATCAATAAAAAAAATGGGTAAAGATCGTTTAGAGTCTAATAAATGGCTTTTTACATCCGTAAGTGAGGCATTTGGTGCTGTTAAGGAAATTAAAGTTGGTGGTTTTGAAAAAATTTACATAGACAAATTTTCAGTTCCAGCAAAAAATCTTGCGAAGATCAATTCATTATTTGGTTTTATAAAACAATTACCAAGGTTTGCTCTTGAAGCTATAGTGTTTGGTGGAATGTTATTAGTTGTTCTATATTTAATGGCACAATTTAATTCAATTAACAAAGCTTTACCGATAATCGCACTTTATGCTTATACTGGTTATAGATTAATGCCTGCTTTACAGCAAATTTTTAACTCTGTAACTGAGATACGATACGCTTTACCATCAATTGATACTATGCATAGCGATATTAAAAATCTAAAATCTTTTGTTACTTATTCAAAAAATAACGATCCTTTACAATTTGATAATGATATTACCTTAAAGAATATTAATTATGATTATCCCAATGCGAATAGAACAGCTTTAAAAAATCTCAATTTAAGTATTAAATCAAGAACAACTGTTGGAATAGTTGGTTCTACTGGTAGTGGAAAAACGACAACAGTTGATATTATTCTTGGCCTACTTGAGGCACAGCAAGGATCCTTAAAAATTGATGGAATAGAAATTAGTAAAAAAAACATTAGAGCTTGGCAAAAATCTATAGGTTATGTACCACAAAATATTTTTTTAGCCGATGATACTATTGCTGGTAACATCGCATTAGGTGTGGAGTCCAAATTTATTGATCAAAAAAATGTTGAGAGAGCAGCTAAAATTGCGAATATACATAATTTTGTTATTGATGATTTACCTAAACAATATAGCACTACAGTCGGAGAGCGTGGTATTAGGCTTTCTGGAGGTCAGAGACAAAGAATAGGAATTGCGAGAGCACTATACCATAATCCAAAAGTATTAATTTTAGATGAAGCAACAAGCGCTTTAGACAATTTAACTGAACAAACTGTGATGGAAGAGGTAAAAAACATAGGTAAAGACTTAACAATAATTATAATTGCTCATCGTCTTAATACAGTAAAAAAATGCGATAATATTTTTTTATTAGAAAAAGGAGAACTAAGAGGGCAAGGCTCATTTGAGGAATTAATAAAAAATAATAGAAAATTTAGGGAAGTTAGTAATCTATAAAAAATAATTCTTAAATAATTTTAGAAAAGAAGGTAACAACAACTTAATTTAGATCATTTTTTAAACACCCTAAAAGATAATTCATCATTTGAATATTATTGAGTCCAGATCTCATTTTTTTATCACAATAAATATTATTTTTAACTAAATTAAAAATTTGTGTTCTTTTACCATATTTGATTTCTGAAATATTTGACATCTCCCAGCTATGATCTGACTGAACAATTACGATCGCATTTTTGTCTATTTCATCTATTATCCTAATAATATCATCAATTCTTTTTACAACACATAAATACGAATTTTTATACCCTTCAAAATTAGTTTTACCTTCAAATTTTTTATAATTACAATTTTGATCATGTCTATATGGCCAATGAGGAGACATGTGATGTACAAAATAAAAAGTTGAATTAATCCTTAA
>MDSZ01118976.1_pt1 | contig 17270 bp, 16 predicted proteins | sample 811201 | NCBI WGS metagenome assembly MDSZ01 (sample SAMN05326647, study PRJNA326480) | marine metagenome | isolation source: seawater | place: Indian Ocean: North | collected 2010
TTATCAGAAAAATCAATTTTTTTTTTATATTTTTTTGCTATTGTTTTTGCAATATCTTTCAAAAAGATACCTCTTCCACTACCTAAATTCAAAATTCCATTATAATTTTTTTTTGATAAAACAAAAATTATTTTTGAAATATCCTCCATTGAAATAAAATCTCGATAATGATTTAGATTTTTTAAAATTAGTTTTTTTTTTGATCTTCTTATTTTATACTTTAAGTCAGGAACTAAATAGTTTTTTTTTTGATTTTTATTTGTAGTGCTAAAAATTCTTCCAATACAATATCTGATTTTTGTAGCTTTAAATTTTTTAATTATATAGTTTTCAGCTCTTAACTTTGTTAATCCATAATATGAAATGGGCTTTTTAAGATTATTTTCTGAGATTCTTTTTTGGGAGGATTTATAAACATGGGATGTAGATGAAAAAAAAAACCATTTTACTTTTTTTTCTAAACATGCATCCACAATATTTTTAGTTCCCTCAAAGTTTACTTGTTTGGCTTTCAGAACATTTCTATTTACCTCTTTTATAGGTACAATGGCAGCTAGATGTAATATTATGGTAAAATTATTATTCTTAATCCATCTAAATACAGCAGAGCGGTCTCTCACATCGCCCTTAAAGCATTGAAATCTAATTTTTTTATTATTTTTTAAAATAGTTTTTCCTAAACTTCCTGTTGAGCCTGTTAATCCAATTCTATTAATCATTTAATCAATGTTTAATATTTATTAATTTAATTGTATAGAAAATAATAGATATTGATTTTTTTACAAAAAAAAATATGAAAAAGATTTTAAAAAAAAACCCAAAATTTTCAATTATTACAGTTATAAAGAATGATAAATTTGGAATTAAAAAAACAATTAAAAGCGTACTCAATCAATCTTATAAAAATTTTGAATATTTGATTATTGATGGCAATTCAAATGATGGAACATTAAAAGTATTATCAAAATTTAAAAATAGAATTGATCGTATTGTTTCTAAACCTGATAAAGGAATTTATTTTGCAATGAATAAAGGAATCAAAATTGCAAAAGGAGAAATTATAGTTTTTATAAATAGTGGTGATCTTTTTAGTAAAAATGCACTAAAAATTATAAAAAATATTTTTGAAAAAGATAAAAAAATAAATTTTGTCTTTGGTACTGTTAAAAGACATTATACTAAATCAATAATATTAAAGCACGGCTTTAATAAAAGAAGACTTAGATATAATTTTGATTTTGCTACTGCACATTCAACAGGGTTTTTTTTAAAAAAAAAAATATTTGATAAATATGGAGTCTTTAATACAAAGTTTGTTTGCTCAGCTGATTATGATCTTTATTATAGATTAATTTTAAAACATAACATAATAGGTGGCTTTAGTAATAAGAGACAATTAGTCGGGATAGTCAAGAGCGGAGGTTTTTCAAGCAAGTTAAATTTTTTTGAACACATATTAGAAGAAACTAAAATTAGATTAAATAATAAGCAAAACTTTATAATTGTTTTTATAATTTTTTTAAACGCAATAACTAAGGGAATATTAAAAAAAATAATTTAGTAAAATCATATTAAAAACAATCAAAGCTTTTAATATTTATTCCATTTTTACAAGCAAAAATAAATTGATCTGTTTGATCTCTATCAAAAAAAACCTGATCAAAATTTTCTGAATTAATTTCTATGTAATTAAATTTTTTCCTTATATTATATTCTTCTTGTAAATTTTTTGATTTTTCAAACCCCCTAAATGATGAAACCAAATAACATTTAAAATTAGATAATATCAAACAGTCAATTATATTTTTTCTATTAAGACCTTCGGAAAATTTATCAATATACTTATTTGTGTGCAATTCTAACAGAATAACTTTTACAGATTCTTTCAGAATCTTTTTTGATCCATATAAGACTTTTCCTTCCGCACCGTGAACGTCTATTTTTATAAATTCAGGAATAATATTTTTTTCTACACAAATTTTATCAAGAGTTTTTGAGGTATAGCTTTTTTGATCATTATTAAATACATTTGATTTATAAACTCCTTCTTTGTGAACAAATAATTTCTCTTCATTATTTGATAAAATTTCGTTAATTACCACAACATTTTTGAAATTATTTTCAATTAAAGATTTATTTATATAATTACAATATTCTTTGTTACTTTCTATGGCGTAAACTTTTATTTTTTCCTTAAAATATTTTGAGACAAAACAAGAATAATAACCCATGAAAGATCCTATATCTAAAAAATTGTTTGGTTTTAATGTTTTTTGAACACTGATTAGTGTTTTTATCATTACAGTTTCATAAGTAATTTTTTTTTTATGTAAGGGTTGATAAACACTTTGAGCTTGACCATCATTTTTCATCAACCAAAGTTTAAATTTAGAGTTTTCAATATTCATTTCTGATAGGAAATCCGAAGAGTAAGACGACTTAATGTTTAAATCATGAAGTTTTTTGAAAATTTTAGCGAGTGATGAATTTATAAATGGCGGAAATAGTTTAAAAAAACCTACGTAAATATAAGATAAATATTTGTTTATGCTCATTCTTAAATAATAAAATTATTTAATTGCCAAAAATCCCTCAAACGAAATAAATTTTGAAATAGTTGAAACATCTTTGAAACCTGCTCTTTTTAACATTTGAATATTAGCATTTGATGAAAATGGTTCTAAAATACCCTTTAAACTTTTTTTTTTACCACTAATCTCCTTCTCAGAAAAACCATTATAAAGTTTGAATTCTTCATAAATTGTGGTCATTTGATCCTGAGTTCTTGCATCATAAGATCTAACTTTCTCAACTAAAAAAAGTGCTCCACCCCAATTCAAACTTTTAAAAATTTTATTTAATACATTTTGCCTATGTTTTGGATGAATAAATTGCAGTGTGTAGAAACATATAATAAAATCTGTTTTTTTTAATTTATAATTTACTACATTTTTGTTTAAAAACTTTATTTGCTTATGATTATTTTTTTTTTGAGCATATAAAATCATTTTTTTTACCACGTCTAAACCAATGTACCTTACTTTTTTCTTTAGTTTGTGTCTCTTTGCTATTTTGTTTAATAATTTTCCTGTTGAACAACCTATGTCATAAACAGTGGAGTCTTCTTTGACATAAAAATCAGAAATTTGTTCACATAACCAGTGGGTTTCATTATACAATGGTACAGATTTAGAAATATGTTTATCAAAATTTTTTGGAACATTTTTATCAAAAGACCAAGAGCTATTCTTAGCAAAAATATTTTTATCTACTTTCATTTAAAATAATTCATCCAATTTTCTGAATATAATTTTTTATAATCACTAATTTTTTTAATTGTATTTTCATCAAAATCATACACTTCCATATCTTTAATTGTAGTTAAAGATCTTAGCAAGTTTTCATATGTTAGTTTTCCATTTTTATCACGGCCTTCTCTTACTTTAGCTGGATATTCTTTATTATGCTTTATAATAGACTTAAAGATTGAATTATACTGTTTTTTAACAAAAAATGCATTTACCCCAGTTGAACTAGTTCCTAGAAAATCATAACCTTTTTTATCTAACATAGACTTAAATGAATTCAGAGACGCACCAAAAAATAAATTAGAGAAATGATATTTACTTCTATCAAAATTTTCTATGTAAGGAATAGAAATTTTAAATATATCTCCAAAAATTGAGTTATACTCACATACAATAAAAGTTGGTGATAAAGTATTTATTTTTTCTAAAACCCAATAGTCATTTCCATCTATATCTATACTTAAAAGGCCTATATTTTTTTCATTTATATTTTTTTTGATTACATCGTTTATGTTATCTTTATTTACAAATGCTTCTATGGCCTTAACGTTATTTTGCCAGTAGGTTCTTTGTTTTTTAATTTTAGCCACGTAATGACTTGACCCTTCAATCAAATAACCCTTCCATTTTTTTGATTTAAGCAAATATCGAGTATTTGCCTCCCAATAATCTTGTGTTCCTATTTCTACAAATACTTTATCAATATCTCTTATCTGACTTACTAACCATGAAATTATTCCATCTTCTCCAAATTGTGAAAATACAGAAAATTCAATATCAGAAAAATTTTCAATTTCTTTCTTTTTTTTATTAAGATCTTCTAAAATTTGACCTTGCAAAAAAATTTTCTTTTCTGAAAAATCAGGTTTTTTTAGAATTAATCTATTAAATATTGTTACAAAAAAATTAAATATTTTTTTAAAAAAATTATTCATTTGGTTTATCTTGTGAGATTTTGCCTAAAAAACCTTCTTTTAATTCGAATATTTTGTTGCAATTTCTTATAGAGTTTTGTCTATGTGAAATTGTCACTATCGTATAATCTTCATGTTCAAAAAGTTTTTGTAAAATTTTTGTTTCTGTTTTTTCATCAAGTGCACTAGTAGCTTCATCCAAGACAATCACTTTTGTATTTTTATATAAAGCTCTAGCAATTCCTAATCTCTGGCATTGACCTCCAGAAAAATTTTTTCCATTTTCTCCAGCAAATTCTAGAATATTATTCGGTAAACTGTAAATATAATCGTATAAATCAACTATTTTTAAAACGTCCTCAATTCTCTTTATATCAACTCTATTTTTATTTTCTTCGAGTGTTATGTTAAATAAAATACTCTCATCAACAATAGAAACGTTTTGAGGAACATATCCAATTATTTTTTGCCATGAAGATAAGTTTTTTTTTATTTCTAAGTTATTAACTATTATATTTCCGTATTCTGGTTCTAATAACCCAGAAAGCAAATTTAAAAAAGTTGATTTCCCTGAACCAGTTTTTCCAATGACTCCTATCTTATCACCTTTTTTAATTTCAATATTAATATCTTCTAGAATTTTTTTAGTATTTGTGGAATATGAAAAATTGACATTTTTAAATACAATATTTTCAAAAACTAATTCTTTAGATATAAATTCTTGGGATCTATGATTATTGTTAGAGTCATTTAATTCTTTGTATATCAAATCTACCACTGTAGAATTAAATTTAATAGATTGCACAGACTGAGCAATTTTTGATATTGATGGAAGTAAACGAGTTGATGCAAAGAAAAATACTCCTATTATTACAAAGATTTCTGAAATTTCTTTCCCCATATTAAGTAAAAAAATAATTAATATTAGGAATACTGTTACACCTATAAGTTCTAAGATTAGTCTTGGTAGTTGTGTAATTGTATCTTTGTTCCTGCCTGCTTTTGCATTCTCCAAGTTGTGAAAATCAAATTTTTCAATAAAAATTTTTTCTAGATTGTTTAATATAATTTCTCTTATACTCATAAAACTTTGTTGTAACTGTTTCAAAGTGAGAGCTGAGTGAAATTGTCTTTTTCTACCCCACTTTTTCAATTTTTCATTTGTAAGTCTGAGCAACAGAAAGCCTATCATAGACATTAGTAATATTGTTATTATTGATGCTTGCCACTCATAAATTATTAATACTAAACATATTGATAAAAATATTAAAATTTCAGATAAGAATCTCACTACTGGAAATACAACTCCGAAACTAAATAGGTTAGCTTCAGATTGAATATTTCTGATTAGCTCTGATGAATTTTTGTTTAAGTGAAATGCAAAATTTTTAAACAAATAATTCTTGAAAATTTTTTTTGAGATTTTTGTGAATAATTTATGACTAAATTCATTTTGCACATAGATAAGCTTTCTCAATATAAAGAATTTTAGAAAATATATTAATACTAATGAAAACAAGAAAATATTTAGAATTTGCTCTTTGCTTAAGTTATTAAAAAAATCAAAATATTTTGTATATTTTAGAAAATCATTTCCAACAAATATATTCAAAATTGGTATTATTAAGCCAATCCCTAATAATTCAAAAAAAGCTGTCACAACAGTCAAAATTAAAATGAATGACAATTTCTTAATATCGTCATATTGTAATGGATATAGAATTTTTTTTATAAAATTTGTCAAATTATAATTCTTAAATATTTTTGTAAGTAATATATCTACAAAAAATTGTGTTTTTTATATAGCAAATAATTCGGTTACATATATATATTAACAAATTATGCATAAAATTTGGAAATCTATTGAACCATGTCGCTATAAGAATATTAAAGATTGTATCAAAGATCTTAAAAAAAAAGGCTATTATGTAAGCATATGGATTGAGGACATCTGTAATAGAAATAAAATTAAAATTACAAAAAAAAAAAGTTAATCTTTATAGAATTAAAGTATCTGATTTAGGTTTCAAAAAAGCGACAACGTTAGAAACAATTTACAAAAAATTTAAAAAAAAAGGTTTTTCATGTGTTGCACCCGATATAGCATTGAGAACTAGGTTATTTTATAATGAACAAAAAACTGGTGAATGGTTGAGATTTGCTACTCCAATGAAATCGATGATAGATAGTGATAATGTTCCTCATCTTCCAAAATTAGGTAAAGCACTTAAAAAATATTTTATTGAAACTTATTGGTCTTACCCCAAAGCAATTTTTCACCCGCATAATGATTTTATAGTAATGAAAAAATGATTTTTAAAGAGATCAAAATTAACAAAATAAAATTAAAAAACAGAATTGTTGTGTCGCCAATGTGCCAGTACTCTGCTAAAAATGGTGAGCCAACTAAATGGCACTTTGAACATTTATCAAAACTTGCCAGATCTGGTGCTGGATTATTGATGATAGAGTCTACTGCAGTTTCTAATAATGGTAAAATAACTCATTCAGATCTATGTTTAAGTAATAAAAAACAAGAAAAAAAATTTAAACAATTAAAGAAAAGTTTGAATAATATAAGTAATATTCCTTTGGGTATTCAAATTTCTCATTCAGGCAGAAAAGGTTCATCATTTATACCGTGGGTAAAATCCAATAAAGCTCTAAATAGAAAGAATAAATCTTGGCAAACATTTGCACCATCACCTATTAAGAGAGATAAAAGTTGGCCAATACCAAAAAGTTTTAAGAAGAAACAAATAATTAACCTAATTCAAGATTTTAAAAACACCACAAAAAGAGTAAAGAAAATTGGTTTTGAGTGTTTGGAGTTGCATATGGCCCACGGGTATTTGTTACACCAATTTATCTCCCCTATTTCGAATAAAAGGAAAGATGAATATGGGGGAAATCTAGTAAAAAGAATTACTGTTCCACTTATTATAGCAAAGGAAGTTAGAAAAATATGGCCAAAAAGTAAAATTTTAGGTGCAAGAATTACTGCTTCAGATCATTTACCTAATGGTATTACAATTAAAGACTCAAAATATTTAGTAAAACAACTTGAAAAAATAGGATTTGATTATGTTTGTGTTTCGAGTGGGGGAATTTTACCAAAAACAAATTTAAAATTTAAAAGAGGTTTTAGAAAAGAATTTTCAAAACAAATTAAAAAAAGCACTACAATGATAGTACGTACATCGGGACTTATAGATGATATGAATTTTGCAAACAAAATGATTAAAAATAAATCAGTTGATATGGTCGCTGTAGGAAGGAAGTTTATAAATGATCCATATTGGATAATTAAAAAAATTCCAAATTTTAGAGCAAAAAAATTTTTACCTAACCAATATTTAAGGTGTTTCTAAATTATGAAAGAAAAGGTGATGGGTATAATCGTTGCATTAGATGATTATAAAAATTTTTCCATTCAAAATGAGGGTATTCTCAGAGAACTGTCACAAAAATTTAAAAGAATATTTGTCATCAATGTTGTCAATCTAAAAATAGGAAAAAAAACAACAAATATAATAAATCAAGATTGTTTGCCTGAAAATTTTATTTGTAAAAACTTTGATACAAGTAAAGATTTTTTAAAATTTTTTAAAAATATAGATCTTATTGCAATTCAATTTTTAAGTAAATCTCTTGAATATTTTAGAATTCACTACCTTTTAAAAAAATCAAATACAACAAACATAATGATAATGAATTTAGGAAATTTTGGGAATCAACAAACAATCGAGTGGAACATTAAATACTTATTTTCTGCTTACAAACATTATTATGAAAAAGGTTTTTATTATTTATTTAGAATTATGACTATACTTAACATTTTTCCAAAAATTGATCTTTTATTCGAATGCAATAAGGATACAATCGATGCTCATAATTCTGGAATTAGTAGAAAATTTGAGGATTTTTTGCCTTTCTTCAAAATATCATACTTTAGGAAAATAGAAAAAGTAAATAGTATTTTTTTTGATCACTTTATTGAAAATAAACAAAAATTCATAAAAGAAAATAATAATACAATTTTATATATTGATACTCCATTAAATCATCCAGATAGAATCTTAAGAGAAGGAAACGTCAAAAATGAGATTATTGAAAAATATTATAAAAATCTTAATAATTTTTTGAAAAACTTATCTAAATTATTAAATATGAAAGTAGTTATTTGCCTTCATCCAAAAAATAAATCTATCAAAAACTTTTTTGAGGATTTTACAATTTCAGATGAGCCAACAATTAATATGATACCATCATCAGAAATAATTGTTTATTCGTTATCTAGTGCAGTTCTAAATGCTGTCATGTATAAAAAGAAAATTATCAATATAAAGTCAAATTTTCTTGGAGACTACTTGAATAAAATTAATTCAAAATACACTAAGGCATTGGAACTTTTATCACATGACATAGATAAGGAATTTTTGCTCTCTAAAGAGGATTGTTTTAAAAAAATGAATTTCTCAATACTAAAATATGATAACTTTATAAACAAAAGACTTCAATCTGATGGAAGTAAAATTTCAAGAATCAAGATAGTTCAAAAAATTAAAGAGAATTTTTTTTAATTATTTACCTGATGTCCAGCCACCGTCTGAAACTATAGATGTTCCAGTTATTGATCCAGCTACTTCGGTTGTTAGAAAATATGCAATTCCTGCTATTTCTTCAACCGTTGAAAATTTTCTTAGTGGTATTTTATTTCTTATTATTTTTAGTCTCTTTTTAGTTTTAATCAATTCATTTTGATTTACTATTGTTTTTGTTGGAGCAATAGAATTAACTCTAATTCCATATTTTGATAAATCTAAAGCCATTGACTTTGTCAGACCCTCGATTGCAAATTTTGTAGTGCAATAAGCTGTCCTATTATATGCACCAACATGACCAAGTTGCGAACTTATATTTATAATATTGCCTTTGATCTTATTTTTAATCATTTTTTTTGAGAAGATTTGAGATAATTTAAATATTGCTTTTACATTTACATCCATAATTTCATCTAAGTTTTTATCTGTTACCTTAGTAAAATATTTCGTATTAGCTACAGCAGCATTATTAATCAAATTATCAATTTTTTTGATTTTACTATCAAGTAATTTAATATAATTTTTATTTTTTAAATCACCAACATAAATTTCAAATTGAATATTTTTTTTTATCAAAAGTTTTGATAATTCTTTTTTTTGTTGATTTTTTTGCACTAGTAAAATTAAATTATTTTTTTTTTCAGCAAATTTTATTGCTATTTGTTTACCTATTCCTCTACCAGCACCTGTAATTAAAGTAACTTTTGTCATGATTTTTTATTTATTTTCGTAAATTTCATGCCATTTATTTGCGTGTTTTTTACCAAGTATTGTTCCTTCTGCATTACAGCTAGTGCAAGGATTATCTTTTCTTTTACCATAAATCAAATTCTTTCTAAATTTATTCATTATTTTACTATCCCAAATATTAAAAATGTGATCTTGCATCATGTTACCCATTGTGACTCTTCTTTGCCAATCTTGAGGGCATAAAAAAACATCTCCATTCCAATCAATTAAAAATTGATATGATGGGTAAAAACATTTTGTATATTTGCCAATTTTTTCTTGGTCACCAATTGAAATAGTTCCTGCCCTGTTTGTGAGTTTTAAACCGTAATCCTTTTTCTCATCATGCCACCTATCCCGAAGTATTACAAAATCATCTGGCACATTTGCTTCATTAGCCATTTTTTTAAACTTCTTAATTTGATGTTCACCATCATACATACTGACTAATAGTTTGTTAACGTTGTTTACATAAAGATTTCTGATTTTCTTAGAATTTAAAGTGTCTCCATTTGTAACTATTTCTACAAATGCTACCTTTGACAATTTTTTGGAAATTATGTTAATGTCTTTATGAAGCATAGGTTCTCCGTAACCACATAACACGACTGAGCCTTTATAATTAATCTCCTCTAATTCTCTGCATAACTTATCAATTAAGGAAAGTGACATTTTTTGATAAGTATCTGGAGCTATTTTTGGATCAGATTTAGGACAGAAAGAACAGCTCCTATTACAAACATCAATTAAGCTTAATTCAATCCAACTTGGAATTGGCTTATCTTTATGTAATGACAAAACATCATTAACAATCACAGTTCTTCTCTTAATATTTATTTCTATGTTTTTAAAAAGTGGCTTTGTTCGATTTTTATTTTCTTTAATTTTTTCCTCACTTGGAAAAGTGATATTTTTACTGTTGTGACCTATTCCTAAATTATCAGATTTTTTTATGTTCTCTTCTGTCATTAAAATATCATATTCTTTCATCGTCTTTTTGATAAAGTTTAAAGTAAGCTTAGTTTTTTTTGAAACTCCACGAGGAGTTAAAATATAAAAATAATTCATTTTATTTTTATTTTTTTTGAAATTTTGAATTTTTATTAACCCTTTTTTTTGTAATCCTTTTAAACAATAATTTAACTTACCTAGACTAAAACCTAACTCTTTAGATAACTGTCTTTGAGTTGATTGAGGTTTTTTAGAAATTTTTCTTAATATTTGAAAATAGTCTTTATTATTTTTAAAATCAGTCATATTAACTTATAACGTTCAAACTTTGAACGGTAAAGTAAAATTAATTGTTTCCTCATTATTTGTTGGTATTTAATAAATTTATATTCTTATTATAGGTATATGAATATTTTTAAGGATATTATTTTTATCTTTAAGTGAGTTAAATTTTTTTAAAGTCATCTCATAAGATGAATTAATACTAACTAGTCTTTTTTTTGACATTTGTTTTCTTAATACCTTAAGATAATAATTTTTTCCAAAAATCGAATTTTCATTCATAAACAAAAATTCCATTACAATTAAAAAATTATTAAAGTTAGCAAACTTAAGATCTCTCCAATTTTTGTTCAATAATTTTTGGTATTCTTGTTTATTTTTCCAAGTGTTAGTAAGTAAATATTTTGGATCAACTAAATTTTTTACTGAGGAAATTACTTTAAATCCATTTGAAATCATTTCAAATTGTACATTTCCATGCTTAGTAATTACTATACATTTTTTACTCAAATTTTTTGCCAGATCAAAATTTTCTATTGGTTTATCTATTATAAGAATATTTTTAAATGATTTATAACTATTGATAAAATTACGATAAATTTTTTGATCCCAAATTGAAAGCTGATTTAAAGAATTTATCTTTGTTTTAATATAAAAATTTGGATGTGCTTTAATTATAAACTTAGCTTTTTTTTTATTAAGTTTATCAACAGTAAATTTTAACCATTCTAAAGTATTTGTAAAACCATCATAACCATGCTCTAATTGTGAATCAGTAAATGAGTGTGCATAAATTATATACTCAAACCCTTGAAGATCTTTGTAATTTTTTTTCTTAAAATTAGTATGATACATCCATGGTATAATATTCTTTAATGACTTAAAAACTTTATTATATCTATGTTGAACTTTTTTTTTCTTAAATTTAGACAATTTTTTTTTAGAATAATTTATTTGGAATATTTTAGATATTTCTTTATTTTTGGTTTTGATAATATTTCTTGGGTATCTATTAGTAAAAATATACTTATTATTATTAACAAATAATTGATAAAGTATTCCGTTCAAGTATTCTAAATGATCAATATAAACATTTTTAAAATTGTAATTTTTCAAATAATAATCTGCAGCTTTATAATAAAAACTCATACGATAAATGTTTTTAAATAAATAATAATAAAATTTTATCTTTGAGTCATAAGTACTAAAATTTCTGTATGTAGTAGATAACAAATATCTTCCAAAATTTACTTTTTTATATTCTAAAAGAGCAATTTTTTGTCTATTTAAAAGACGGCCACTTGCTAAACAGATTAAACAGTAAAGTAAAAAAAAAAAATCCAAACCTTTTTTTAGGCTAATCACTTTAGGTTTAATTTTTTTTTTATTTAATTTTTCAATATCAAATAAACAAGATTTAATAATTAATTGATATATATCATTACTTAACCTTGTCGTGAGAAATATCTCATTCATTAAAACTTATTTTTATTTTTGCTAATTATATTTTTTAAATCTGAGTGCGATAATTTATCTTTATTTAAATCACTTCTATAAATAAAGCCTTTTTTAATTTTTTTGAAATTTTTATATTTTTTAAAGAAATTTGTGTGAGGAAGTATCAAATAATATTTACCAATATCTATAGTAAGTCTGCTATCTGATGATGAAATCAACTCCTCATGAATTTTTTCTCCTGGTCTTATTCCAATGATTTTTATTTTTGCATTTGGATTGATTGTATTAATTAAATCTTTTATCTTGAAGCTTTTTAACTTAGGTACTATCAATTCACTTCCTTTGGAATTTTTAAACGCCCATAAAACTGTATCTATAGCTTGATCCATTGAAATATTAAATCTTGTCATCTCATTATCAGTAAGCGGAAAGGTTCCATTATTTTTATTTATGCTTAGAAAAAAGGGTATCACAGACCCACGACTCGCAAAAACATTTCCGTATCTTACAACAGAGAATTTAGTTTCAAGTTTAGATGAAACCAAATTATTTGAAGAAATGAATAATTTATCTGAACAAAGCTTTGTGGCACCATACAAATTTATTGGCGAACATGCCTTATCAGTAGATAAAGCAATTACTTTTTTTACCTTATTTTGTAATGCTGCTTCAATTACGTTTTGGGCCCCAACAATATTTGTGTTTACGAATTCAAAGGGATTATATTCTGCTGTATCTACCTGTTTTAATGCGGCTGCATGAACAACATAATCAACCTCTTTAAAAGCTAAATTTAACCTTTTAAGATCTCTAACGTCTCCAAGAAAATATCTTATACATTTAAATTTATTCTCTGGAAAAACTTTTTTAAGTTCATATTGTTTAAATTCATCTCTACTAAAAATGATTAATTTTCTAATCTTTTTATATTTGTTTAGTAAAGTTTGAACAAAGTTTTTTCCAAAACTTCCTGTTCCACCAGTGACCAAAACAACTTTGTTATTAAACATACTGTTATCTATAGCTCTTTCTGTTAAAAAATTTTTTAAATTTTGATACTATATATTCAACATCATTTATATCCATTAATGTATGTAATGGTAATGATAATTGTCGTTTATAAAAGTAGTTTGAGTTTTTGCAATCATTAACCAATATTTCACTATTATAAGCTGAATGCTTATATATTGGCTTGTAGTGTATTTGCGAACCTATTCGTTCTTTTTTAAGAAATTTCATTAACGTTTCTTTGTTTACTTTACTATTTAATTTAATTGTAAATAAATGCCAAAAAATATTTTTTTGATAAAAATTATTAGGTTTTAGAAAATCTTCCAAATATTTTAACTTTTTTAAATAATGTTTTACAATTTTGTTTCTCTGAAGTTTAAACTTTTTTAAAGTTTTTAATTGTTCTAAGCCTATTAAAGCACTTAACTCACACATTCTAAAATTTAATGTCGGACCAACCATTATATATGGATCATCAATTTTAGTCTTTCTCAAAGAATGACTTCTTAGTAGTTTTAATTTTTCGTAAATTTTTCTATCATTTGTTGTAATAGCCCCACCCTCTAAAGTTGTTATGTTTTTTACTCCGTGAAATGAAAAAGTTGTTAATTTTGAAAATCTACAATCACCCACAATTACTTTCTTGTTTCTGATAATTTTTTGACTATTAAAACTATGACATCCATCTTCAATTATATCAATTTTATTCTTTGAACAAAGTTTACTTATTTCATTTAAATCTAAAACATCGCCAGCATAATGTATTGGAATAAATAAATTTGGTTTAATCCTCTTTTTTTTACACAATTTAAGCACTCTTTGAAAAGAGACTAAATCAACCATGCCTGAATTTTTATTAACATCACATAAAATGATTTTTCCTTTTAAAAGACTAATTATATTTGCTGATGCAACAAAATTTATATTGGGTAAAATTGCAAGTATATTTTTTTTATTCAATGCAAGTATGCTCATTAAAATTGCTGAGGTTCCATTATTACAAACAACAGAATATTTGGAATTGACAAGTTTACAGATTTTTTTTTCAAACAATTTACAATAGTCTCCATTTGTAACTATTCTTTCACCTTTGATTTTTGAAAAGATTTTATTGTCAATAGTTCTTAAATCTTGAGTGCCGTAACTATCTATCATATTTCGATATTTTAACATTAAGTAAATTTTTTTAATAAATATTCAAACCAAAATATTTAAGTTTCACTTATAGGTCAAGTAATACCCTATTATTAAATTTCTTTTTGACTATTTTTATTTTATTTAACAACCTATTATCAATACTTTCATTTTTCTTTAAAGGTTTTAATATTTTATCTTTATTTCTTTCCATTATTCTAATTAAATTTTTGAGATTTATTTTAAAAGACTTATTTAAGTATATTAAATTTTTTATATTCTCATAATCAGTTTTAGTATCTATTGATATTTTAAACTTACTTGTTCTAAAAATTTTTGGGATGTCTATTCTCAACGTATTAAATTTTGTAAGATTTTTTTTTATATAAAAAGATCCAACATGTTCCTTATCTTTTTTATTATTACTGAATTTATTTACAATTTTTAGTAATTTAAATGAATATACATCGTATCCCTTCAATAACGATGAATTATGACTAAAGAAAAAACAATCAGATTTAAATTTTTTCATATTCCTTATATAAAAATCAAGTATCTTTAAATCTATTATTGGGCTATCTGCTGTAACTCTTACTACATACTCAGGATTATAAATCTTCAAAACATCCATGAATCGCTTCAAAACATTATTTAGACTACCGGTATGAATTTTTAATTTATTTTTCTTACAAAAATTTACTAATTTTCTATCAGATTTGTGATTAGAAGTTGCAATCACAACTTTATCAATGAATTTTGATTTTTCTAAATTTCTATAAATATGTTCAATTATATGTTTATTTTTTATTTTAAGTAAAACTTTACCTGGAAGTCTTGATGATGATAATCTTGCTTGAATAATTGCTAAGACCTTCATTTTATCTAAGTTTTTTATTTATAAAAGATAATTTCAACCTGTCGCCTTTTTCCAGATCTTTAGTTGATTTTTTTCCCAAAATCCTTTTAAGATATTTTGGATGTGCGCCAAATGATGGCCTTATAGATTTAATATTTCTTAAATTAAATTTCTCACCCTTTTTAATATTTTTTACAACATAAATAGATCTTTTCCCACTCATGTTCTTTTTTACTGATTTTACAATTTTAATAGTCTCATTCCCTAAGCATTCATAAACATCTTGTAAATCTTTTTTAAATTTTGGTAATTTAGATAACTCCATTGAAAAATGTGAGTCTATTGATGATCTATCTCCATTTAATTTGAAATGTTTTTCAATTATAGTTGCACCTAAGCTAACAGCTACTTTAGATGCTAAATCTCCAATTGTATGATCTGAAAACCCAATAGAACACTTATATCTTTTTTTTAATAATTTTATTCCACTTAAGTTTAAATCCTTTAATAATGTGGGATAACTAGAAACACATTTTAAAATAGCAAATTTATTATGTTTTTTTTTAATTGTTTTAACTGCTAGATCAATATCTTTCAATGTTGAGAGACCTGATGAAAGTATGATGGGTTTTTTAGTTAACGATATCTTATTAATCAACCCAATATCAGTTATCTCTGGTGATGCAATTTTATAAGCTGGACACTTTAATTTTTCCAGAAAATCTACTGAGGAGTTATCAAATGCTGAAGCAAACCAAGGAAAATTTTTTTTTTCTAAAATTTTTACCAATTTTTCAATCCAGTTCCATGGGGTATGAGCTTTTTTATAAAGATCATAAATTGTTTTATAATTACCCCATTCACTTTTTGAATTGACTAGAAAGTCCTTTTTTCTCGAATTAATTGTAATTGTATCAGGAGTATAAACTTGAAATTTTATGATATCTGCTTTTGCTTTAATAGCATTGTAAATAAAATTTTTAGCTGTTGAAAAAGAATTTTTATGATTTCCAGACATTTCGGCTATAACGAAAATTTTTTTACTATCTGGGTCAATCAATTTTTTAAAGACCATATTTTTCATACTTTCATTTCCATAACTGTAAAACCTTCTTTAAATTTAAAGAAAATTTTAGAAGCCCTTTTAATTGATTGATCTGATGCATCATAGAAACCAAATTTTCTATTTAATCTCTCGACAAACTTATTTTCATTTCTCATGGCAATTATCCAGGTTAATCCACTATACATCTTCTTGACAGATTTATATTGAAAGTTCAAAATATAATTTGCGATTTTTAATTTATCAGAAAAATCATCAGATAAAAACCAACCACTAATAATAAATTTTCCCTCTGAGTCTTTTAATAATTTAGTCCAATGAAACGCTATAGGAATATTGTTATCTGTGAGAGAATACTTAATAATGTCTTTTCTAATCCACCACTCGACATGTTCGGGCCAAGTAATAACATGATTAGGCTGACTTGATAACATTCGAGTTTTTTTTTTGTTTCTTGATTCAAAGTAATTTCTTGCATAAAGAGGCTTACATATATTTTCTTTTATTTTTTCTTTATTAAAAGTATTTCTTATTTCTTTATTTCTATTTTTTTCAAAATATATTATTTTTTTTGCTAATCTTTGCGGTCCTAGACCATCTATTAATTTAGAATTTTTTTTTAAAAAAAACAAAAGCTCAAAATACTTTTCAATTATTAGTCTCCAACTTTTTTCTAATAAAATTTTGTCATTTTTTTCATTAAAATTAAGATGCATCAAATGTCCCAGGTTGCACCATGAAGCTGGTGAATCTCTTCCATCATTCATTAATGGCACTGTCAAAGATAGTACTCCTGCAGAAATAGTCTCAAACGTAGTTGTTCCAGCAGGTCCTACAACAAGATCATAATTACAAATAATATTTGAAAAATTTTTATTATAGTTCAAAAAATTAATATTTTTACTCAGTTTGTATTTTTTACAAATTTTTTTTATAAAATTTTTAGACTCAGAAGTTGAA
>MDSZ01145653.1_pt1 | contig 17269 bp, 12 predicted proteins | sample 811201 | NCBI WGS metagenome assembly MDSZ01 (sample SAMN05326647, study PRJNA326480) | marine metagenome | isolation source: seawater | place: Indian Ocean: North | collected 2010
CTCCAAAGCGAGGTCGTCATGACCGCTCCATCAACATGCCTGAGTCGGCCTCATGAGAATATGGTGCTGAGATTTAACAAGGTTCACGGATTCCAAGACGGTGCAATCGATGCACTGATACGGACCCAATCCGTACGCCGTCGCCTTTCTTTGTATGCACGGTTCGGACGCACAATTATATACTCTGGAAACGCACTAATGAACAAGGAGTTGAGAAGTTGGACCGTCCATATCCCCCCAATCAAGCCCAAAACAAGCCACGCCGCACCCTTGACGGCCATTCCGCGCCCTGTGAGGACTGTGGGGCCGTGGACTGGCACATGGACGTGAGCCGAGGCGAAGTGGTCTGCAACGTCTGTGGCCTCATCGCCGACGACAACCTGATCGACCCAGGTGCCGAATGGACCAACCGTGACCGCGGCGAAGACCGTGCACGAACCGGGGCACCGATGACCAACCGGCTCGCCGACCGTGGATTGAACACGAGCATCGATGCACGCGACCTGTCTTCAGGATCTGCTGCGTCCCACGGCATGAGCGCTCAGGCGCGCCGAGACTGGCGCCGCCGACGCGTCATCGACGAACGGTCCAAGACGCGCCGCTCACGCGAGCGCAACCTGGTCAAGGCCAACCAATTCATCCGTGACCGCTCTGGATTGCCCATCTCCCTGCAAGAAGAGGTCGCGCGCCTGTACCGCCACCTGTCCTCCAAGGGATTCGTGACCGGCCGCTCCATCGCGGGCGTGACGGCTGCGTGCACCTACCTGGTGGCCCGCGAAGAACGCCTCCCACGCCAAATTCCTGAACTCTGCGAGTCCTTTGGCGTCGCAGAAAAGGAGCTCTCACGCCTGATCCGCAAAGCCTCCAGGGAACTGAACCTCCACCGCGTCAGCGGACCCGACCAGTACTTCGACCGCTTCATCAACGACCTTGGCCTTCCGCCGTCGTTCCGACTGGACGTGGACGACATCTGGAACCGAATCGCGCCGCATGACGAAGTCTGGCAAGGCAAGAAGCCCATGGGCGTCGCTGCGGCCATCATCTACCAAGCCTCGCAATCCTCGGACACACCGCGGACCCAGTCGGAGATTTGTCGCATTGCAAACGTCTCTGAGGTCACGCTCCGAGGGCTGGTTCGCATCATCAACGAAACCCTCGTCTTGCTCGATCGAATGGAAGAGCGGGCCTGAAGGGCGTCCGAACCTTCTTGAATCGGGTCCATGACCCTTGAACATGGGCTTCAAGGCACGTGCAAGGGCCAACAAAGCGAAGACCGGCGGCGACGACAAAAAGAAGGACGTGAAAACAGGGAAGGAGCCCTGTGGCGTCAACGGGTGCGACAATTGGTCCGACAGCACCATGGGCGGACGCTCCCTTTCCGTGACCGACGCCGAGGACATGTGGGGCAAGTCCGTGGTCGTCCGAAAGAACCGTGTCCGTGTCTGCAAGTCGTGCTACCGTTCGTGGAAAAAGACGAACAAGCAAGACGAGTACTACTGATTCGTTTCACTTTCAGTTTCCACCGCACCCCCTTGGAAACCTAGGTTGACCCCCGGCGGGCAGTTCGGGGGTATGCGCAGCAAAACCGTCGTCCGGTCCCTCATTCGTGGACACACCACCGTCGTCGCACATGACGACGGCACGATCAACCTCCGGGTCCACGGCCACCGAGAACGACGCGTGACCATCGCCGCCATCCCAAGTGTTCTGCTGACGATGCCCGATCGACAAGGCAACGACCTGTTGCTGGTCGGCGACGCGCTTGGTCGCCTCCACATGATCCCCATGGACCTCGCCACGGTCGCGGTTCGTGTGGACCTCGGTGCAGGCCGCATCCGCGCGCTGTCGGCGAGTCCTACGGAACGAGGCGATGTGGTGGTGGCCACCTCGAACGGAACGGTGGCGGTCGTGGACCTCGTCGAAGCCACCTTCAGCACCCTCGTGCACATGGACGGGCCCGTGTCCTCCTTGCAGGTTGGAGAGGAAGCGATCATCGCAACCGTGCGTGGCACGCACGTGACGCTTGACTGGCAGGGGACGACCCTGAACACGCACGCCCCCACGCGACCCTCCTCGCGACGCTATCCCCGCCGACGAAGCACCCTGGTGGTCGGCCCGGACCACCGGTTGATTGCACCCATGTGATCATGCAGAAGGCTGTTCCCGCTCGTCCAACGGCCATGGGTCAGGAGGCGTCAACCAAAGCGCCGAAGGGGCAGGACGAGCCCAGCCACGGGGCTTTCGACCTTCGTCCTCAAGCATGGATTCGAAGTGACCCAGATGGCGAGAGATGACGTCCTGCACGTGAGGTGCGCCTCGAATGGCGGGCCCTCGCATGGGCACCAAGGCGTCAAGGTCGAGCGAGAGAAGGCGCTTGAGGCTGGAGACATGATCGAGCAGTGAACCTCCTGGCAGGTCCAACCTTGCCGGAAGATCTGCCCGCGGCAAGGCGGCGCCAACAACAACCGTGGAGCGGTCTTCAACCAGAAAACCGAGTCCCTCCGGCGCATGACCTGGAAGGGCAATGGCCTGTACGCCACCGTCGCCAAGCGCAATCATGTCCATGTCCTCAATGGGTTCTGCCCGAACCGCAGGCATGTCCGAATCGTACCTGTTGGCCCACGTGGAGAAGAAATCCCCGGTGTCGAGCGCAGCCACGCCGCCCTGACCCACATGCACACTCAGCCCCGGCCATTGCTCAACAAAGTGGGCAGCTGCACCAGAGAAGGGGTACCTTCGGCTGGTCAGGAGCAGATGCTCTGGGTGCACCCCTTCATCCAGAAGGCCAAGGATGCGTTCAACCTGCAGCGCCTGGTACCACGAGGTCCCAGCGTCGATGAGCACCACCGAGGCCTCGCCTTGGACCACGACGCAATTCGCGTCGTGGTGGATGCCCGGCAGGCGCGTCATCCGCATGACCTTGCATCGGAAGGAGGGGCTTCAACGCTCGCTTCACCACAAGGAAGGCGCTGCGGTGCGCTCAAATAGGGGGAGGCGGTCGCCGGCCCATGGCTCGCTTTCCTGAGGCCGAGGCGCGCATGCTGCATCGCAAGATCTGCATGAAGTGCAACGCCCGCAACGCAATGCGTGCCACCCGATGCCGCAAGTGCGGCTACAAGGGCCTGCGTCCCAAGAACGTGGAGCGCCGCGGACCCTGATCCGTTCGCTTCAGACCAAGGGCGCGAAGAGCAGCCCGGCCACATCGCCGAACATCAGTGCGGCCACGCATGCGGGCCACAACACGACGAGCAGCGGCACTTTGCGCGTGACCCACACGCGCTCCACGCCTAGGGCCTCAAGGGCCATGATCGCCTCGTCAAGGGCCTCCTCGCTTGGGGTTCGACGCGGCGCCCTGACGCGGTGCACCACCCGCTCGACGCCGTCAAGGCCCACCTCGACGCCTGAGAGCATCCAGACATGGGCGCCCTTGACTTCATGCAACGGCATGCGTTCAGCGTGGAAGGCGTGGCGAAGGTCACCCCGACGCGTAACGTCGCCACGAAGGGCATTCCGTACAAGGTTCCAGGGGGGAATGAGCAGAAACGCCAACCCGCCCCACAGCAAAATGGACAAGGCAGGGGGAAGGGCCAACACGACCGACCCGTCGGAGGTCAACCACGTCATGGCACCCCACGTTGGAACGAGCATCGCCACCCACATCAGGGCCTTGGCGTCCGCTCCGCCGTGAAGCAGGCGAAGGCGCCACGCCATGTCGACGACCACCAGAACCAGCGTGACCCCGATCAGTTCCCACCACAAGGCTTGGGCGCCTTCGAGGTTCCACAGCACGAGGTCGATGGGTTCCACATTGGCGTGCAACTGAGCGCCCCAAACCAAACCCACGAGCGCGAGCAGGTAGACCAGAACCGCCGCAAGGTCGAGTTTGGAACCGGTGCGTAGGTCTGCCAAACTTGGTCGCCCAATCACGGCTCCACTGGCGTAGGCCCACGGCAAGAGGAAGGTGCACCACACGGCGGCATCTGCGTCCCGCAGCAGCAGGTCAAGGGCCCACAGCAAGAGGACAGGCTGGCTCCACACGATCCAGTGTTGATTCGGTACGCGACGGTCGAGGTGGTCCAACCACGCCGCGAAGCCCATCCCCGCCAGCAAGGTGCCGGCCCGAGCCACAGCGATGACCTGCGCCGCTTGGACGTCCACGTTCCGCGAGGACACAATCACCTTATAGCGGACCCGCTGGAGAATCACCGGGGCGTGACGTGCATGGACATCGAGACCCGACTCCAGAACGTGGCGAAAGTCATCGCTGAAATCGACGATTCCAAAGTGCCGCGGAACATCCGTCGGCAGGCCAAGGAAGTCACGGAGCAATGGCTGCTCAACACCGGGAAGAAAACCGATGTGCGTGTTGCGATGACGCAAGCCAAACTCGAGGAACTCTACGAGGACCCCAACATCCCACCCGAGTTCGGTACGCTGATCCTCATGATCAACACCGAACTTGAGAAGCTCCTCACGGAACTGCTCTGAATCCGTCAGGCTTCTTCCAGTCGATGATCGACCGGACGTCCGGCTGCCTCGGAGAAGGCGTGCAACAAATTGGTCATGAGCATGCGATGCTCCTTTGGCACCTTCCCAGGCTTCAGACCAGCAATGACCGTCCACTCACCGTCAATCAAAGGAAGACCGCGCTTGAGGAAATCCAACTGCGCTTGGCTGACGCGTCCGCGTCGCACGGCTCGACGGGCGGATGAGCGTGCTGCGATGATGGCCACCTGTTCGTCGGTGTAATCCAAGAGGTGCTGCAATTCCAGCAACGACCTGCCCTCGAATGACGAAATGATGCCGTCCCTTACCGCATCTTCCCACGCCTCATCCAACGATGGAGCGCGCTCAGAGAGGAGGATGGCCACGGGCTTCGTGGCCTCGATGTTCTCGAGGACAATCTTCACCAGCACGGCGAAGGGCACGGCGAGGATCATCCCCACCAAGCCCCAGAGCCAGAAGGAGTAGGACGTCACCAAGAGCAGCACGAGCGGAGAAACGCCGAGGGCGCGGCCTGCCCAGCGGTTTTCGATGTAGTTCCCCCACACCTGCTGGTTGATGATGGAGAGGATGGCGAAGGTCAGCAGCGCACCTGGACTGAGCATGACCGCACCGAGGATCAGCGGTGGAATCATCGCGAACACGGACCCAATGTACGGGACGTAATTGAACAGGAAGGTGAGCAAAGCCCAGGTGAACCAGAGGTCAATGCCGAAGGAAATCATCAGGATCGATGCACCCGCTGCCGTTCCAATCGAAACGCCTGTCTTCACAATCACGTAGGTGTTGACGCTCGTTTCGATCTGCTCCCGGACTTCCGCCAGTTTGGCGCTTCCACCGCTCGGCCATGCGCGCTCGATACGGGCAGGAAGCAAGGCGGCTTCGAGGATCATGAAGATGAGGAAGAAGGTGATGATCAGGCTGGCTGAAATCATGTCTCCGACACCGGCCAACATGTTCACCACAATGTCCGAAATTTGCCCGCTGGACCCCACGACACCGAGTTGACTGAGTCCCTCCGCAAGGGTGGCGTTCTCAGAACCCGCCCAATTTTGAACGGCACCTGCGGCAAAGCTGTCGTCGCGCAACCAATTCCACTTTTCCTCGAGGTTGGCGTTGTATTCCTCGACGGTGGCCGTGTCGCTCATCAGCGTATCCGCCTGCACATAGGCAAAGAATCCGGCTGCACCCACGACGGCAAAGAACCCCATGAGCATGGTGAAGTACGACAACACCAATGGAAACCCGTTCGCCGACAAGGCATCAGCACCGGGCTTGAGGACAAAGTACACCGCCAGTGCGATGAAGAAGGGCTTGAGCACGGATTCAAGCTGAATCAGCCAGAACGACACGATGGTCAGGATGGCACAAACGTACACGATGGTGGACAAGGAGCGGTTGAACTCACCCTCCTCAAACGCACCGTCCTTCATGACCGGCCATGGGGATGGCGGTTTCAATGATTCGCCCCAGATTCGAGGGGCCATCGAGCGTCATTCCGACTCGGTCGAACGCCTTTCTTTGGGAAGGCGAAGCGAGACCAGCAAGGTGATGGCCATGATGGTGGCGCACAGGTGAAACACGCTGCGATAAGACAGCCATCCCGCTCCGTTCACGGTCAACGTCCACACCAGTCCACCCGTCACCGGACCAAGGATTCTGGCGAAGGCTGAAGCCGCTTCCATCGCCCCCATCACGCCGCCCAATTCTTTGCCCCCGTCTTGGGCGTACGAGGCCATCAGGCTCGATGAGGTCGGTTGGAAAATGCCGCTGCCCGTTGAGATGACGATGCAGGTGGGCAGCAACCAAAGCCATGCGTACTCAACGGAAGCGTATGGGATGGCGCCAAGTCCGATGCCAGTGATCACCACCGCCACGGGCAACATGCCCCGTGATGAGAAACGCTTGGACAAGGGGCGGATGAGCCCTCCCTGCACCACGATTCCGGTCAACCCAATGACGGCAAACACCCGCCCGTTTTGGGCTTCGGTGAAGCCCAAGCCTCCAGCATCAGGTGACATCTCGGTGAAGAGGATGAACACGGCGTGCATGATGGTGAAACCGAAGCTGTACAGCATGGTGACCCAAAGCAAGGGCCCGATGGCGGGGGTCCGCATGGAGGTGGCCAAACCCGAGAAGGACGATTTCATCGTCCCGGCCCAATCCAGCCCTTGCGTGCTCCCTCGCGCCTCTTTGGGCAGGGACTCCGGGAGGCGCGTACGAGCCAAGACGAGGGACACGATGGAAAGGAGGCTGGCCACTAAGCACGGCAGAAGGTAGGGATAGGCGTCGAAGATGGTCCCTTCAAACACCGCCCACCGCTCTGCAGGTGCTGAAAGCTCGCCTCCGATGAAGGGCCCAAAGGTGAACCCCAAGCCAAAGGATGCACCGATCAGCCCCATGCGGCTGGCCATCTGTTCGGGTCGGCTGATGTCCCCGATGTAGGCACGAGCCACTGCAATGTTGCCGTTGAAGAATCCGGCGAGGAACCTCGCCACAATCGCGATGAACAGCGTCGGCGCTAGGCCGAAGAGCGCGAAGCAAAACGTGTTCCCAACCAGCCCAATCATCAGGATTGGCCTGCGGCCGATGCGATCAGAGAGGCTGCCCCACAGCGGCGCGGAGAGAAATTGCGCCATGGGGTAGGCGGTCATCACAAGCCCGACCCACAGACCAATGGCCGTGATGCCTCCCTCAACGGCCAAATCTTCGACGAGGTAGGTCAGGAATGGAATGACGATGCCAAATCCGATCATGTCAATGAACGTGACCAGAAAGAGAATCAGGAGTTGACCACGAACAGTGCTCTGTTCGGAATCTTCCATGACTCACGCAAAACGGTTTGCGGTATCAAACCGCGCCCTGTGTTAGACGGGTCGGACGTTGGATGACATCTCAGGCGTCAAGCGGTCGATGATGCCACCCAGGCGCTCAACGAGGCTCGCCTTTTGCTCGTGCTTGATGAGCGCATGTTCCATGACTTCGTCGAGCGTATCGACGGGAATGACCTCGACCTTGCCTTCCCACTGATGGTCCAGCACCACGTCTTGCAGGTTGGAGCGGGGAATGATGACCGTGCGAACGCCAGCGTGTCCTGCGGCCTCGATCTTGGCCGTCACGCCGCCAATGGGCAACACCTCACCGCGGACAGAGAGCGAACCGGTCATCGCCAAGTCCTGGCGAATCGGGATGTTCTCAATCGCGGAAATGATGGCCGTGGCGATGGTGATGCTGGCCGAATCCCCATCCACGCCGTGGGTGTCCACGAACTGGATGTGGATGTCGTAGTCCGAGACGTCCTTGCCTGTGAGTTTCTTGACCACGGCGCTCACGTTGGTCACGCTCTCCTTGGCAAGGTCCGACAGACCACCCGTGGCGTGAATCTTCCCGCCGCCACCCTGCGAGGGGGTCACGAGTGCCTCAACGGGCAGCATGATGCCGCTGAAATCGGAGAGGCCGGAGTTCGCACCGAGGACGGCAAGGCCGTTGACGCGCCCAATCCGCTCGCCGGAGTTCACGAGGAGGCTGTAGTCGCGACGGCGCTCAATCATGCGGTCAGCGACCTGCTGCTCGAGCGGCTTGGCGATGGAGCGCGCTCGAATGACGTGCTCCGCGGTCACGAGTTCTGCGCCGTCCTCAACCGCCAAGTCACCGGCAATGCGCACCAGTCCACCGAGTTCACGGAGGCGAAGGCTGAGTTTTCCACGACGGCCAGACCGCCGTTGTGCTTCCTTGAGGATGGCCGCCACACCGCCCACGTCGAAGTGGGGGATCTCGCGGAGGGTGTCCTGATCTCGATGGACTTCTTGCGCAATGAAGCGGATCAGTCGACGACGGTTCCGCGCCGTATCCGGCATTTCGGAATTGACGTAGACCTCGTATCCGTAGCCACGGATGCGGCTTCGCAGCGCTGGGTGCATGCCCTGAATGGCGTCCAAGTTTCCAGCCGCAATGAGGATGAAGTCACAAGGCACGGGTTCGGTCTTGGTCAGCGCCCCGCTGGAGCGTTCTGAGCGACCGGACACAGGGAAGGCGCGCTCCTGCATGGCGGTCAACAGCGCCTGCTGCTCTTCGAGACGAAGGAGGTTGATCTCGTCAATGTAGAGCACACCCTTGTGCGCACGGTGGATGGCGCCCGGCTCGACACGCTCGTGGGCCGGAGTTTCCATGCCTCCGGACTGGAATGGATCGTGGCGAACGTCACCAAGCAACGCACCCGACAAGGTCGCCGTAGCGTCCACGAAGGGCGGGAGTTCCTTGGTGTCGTGCTTGACCAGCACCTTGGGAATGCGGCTTTCGTCCGCGGCTCCCAAGCGTGAGCGGAGGAACATGTACCCGAAGGTCAGGAGGAACATGCCGAAGAGCAAGGTGACGATGTCGCCGCTTTGCAGGGTGGCGATGGCGAGGAGGAACGCGATGGCGACGAAACCGATGAGGAGCATGCGCTGGGTTTTCTCACGCTGAACGCGGATGGCTTCCTTCTGGACTTTGACGATGCGGTCGCCTCGCCCTGCAGGGACAGAGCGCACACGGGGTTCGTTTTCGTCCTCCTCGTTCGGATAGACCAAGACATCCTCGAGCGCGTCACGAGGCAGAAGTTCGGTCATGGACCGGGCCAACATCGACTTCCCCGTGCCCGGATCGCCAATCATCAGCATGTGGCGGCGTTGCTCTGCCGCTTTGCGGATGATGACCGAGCCCGCTTCTTGTCCGATGACCTGATCCACCAAACGGTCGGGGACGGGGACGTCCTTCGTGGAGGACATTCCGATGCCTTCGATCCAGGTCTCGACGGTGGTTTGCAGAACGTCGTCGTTGGCCTGACCAAGGATGGCCTCGTCCGAGGGGTCGTCGGCTTCGGCCGACCAAACGGTGACCTCAACGTCGCCGTCAACGTCAGGCATGGCCTCGTCGAGACCATCGGCCTCGTCCAGAGGCGCTCCCAAACCGTCGTCGGCGGCTCCGCTCACGGTTTATCGTGCGTTCGCCTCCCCTTTGAGGCTTTCAGCGGCGTCATGGTGGACGACGCTTCCGCGGTTCACTGTTGTTGGTCCAGGTATTGCTGGCCGTAGTAGGCCCACTGCTCCATCGTCCAACCTTCGGGCAGACCCGTCGCGGGGAGCGGTGGTCCAGCGTGCATCACAGGAGCAGGCATGGCCGGCATCGGAGGCGCAAGCGGTTGTTGGAAGATGGCTTGAGCACCGCCGTACATGGAATTGGCCACGCTGTCCGAGGAGGGCAAGGTGGCTTCGTCCCACTTCTGCGGCTCCATGGAACCACCGCGTCGGGTGAAGAGAACGCCGAGCAGGGCGGCAAGGATCAGCACGCCGAGGATCATCAGGATGATGTCCATGTTGATGCCGCCGTTGGCCGCCGCATCGCCGTTGCTTTGCAGATTGTCACCGGAGCATTCAGCACGGGGATCATCGCAGGCGGTGGCCAGATCTTCTTCGAAGAGGGCAAGCTGCGCTTCCATTTGGGTGGTGTCGCCTTCCGAAGCCTCGATGTCCGCCTTGAGGGCCTCAATGCTCGACTCGAGGTCCGCAATGTGTTGCGTGAGCGTTTCATCGTCCATCTCGCTGGGCCCTGGAGCCTCTTCGGTGATGCGCCAGTAGATCGGAGACATGAGCTTGTACTCCTCACCGGTGTCGTCGGTGGCGATGACGTTGCCGAGTTTGACATCGTCGTTGTACTGAAGGCCGAAGGGGCGAACGTCGTCCCACGCCAAATCAATGGTCCATCCTCGGTCTGAAGCGGTGACGTCAAGCGGATAGCTGACCTGATTCAGGCACACGCCCGTGTCGCCTTCGCACACCTGCCACATGGTGGTGAGCGAGGTGAGGGTGGGCGCGTTCTCCGTGAGGAAGAGGTTGGCCGTCGCCACTTCGCCAAGGTAGGCGTTGTCGAGGCTGACCGTCATGTACCCGGTGTCGGCGTCTTTTGAGGCCGAGAACGGCTTGGAGTCGTACACGTTGACCATGATGGTGTAGGAGTTGGAATCGTACTTGTCCTGGGCCGTGACGGTGATGGTTTGGGTGCCGAGGTCTTCGAACTCGACGGTCATCAGACCCGTGAAGAGGTCATACCGCGCTGCTCCACTCTCACTGGGGGTGACGACGATGAAGGCGGGGTCGTCATCGTCGATGTCGTACACGAGGCTCTGGATGTCGTAGACGTAGGTCTTGCCGCGCTTCAGTTCGAGCGAGGCCAAGTCCCCGAGGTCCATCCGAGGGGCGTCGTTGACCGGGGCGATCTTCAACACGATGGTCTGGTCAGCGGTCTGCACGCCGTCGCTCGCACGAAGGGTCACCGTGGTTTGCCCGTTCACGTCATCGTCAACGGCGCTGTAGGACAGGAGATCACCGTCGAGACCGACGTTGAACACTTCGGGGTTGGAGTTGCTGACGATGGACAGGGTCAGGCTCTCCGAATCGACCGTTGCGCCGTTTGCGTCCGTGTCAAAGACATAGGGGAACAAAGCAAGGTTGCCTTCTCCGCCTTCGTCGACGGTGCGCGTGGGCAGGCCGTCCCAGCGTGGTTGGCCGTTCTCAATGACGTTGAACAAGAGGGTCCCGTAGGGCATGTCGCTGTTGCTGTAGTCCTCGCCGTCGTTGACCGTCACCTCGATGCCGTTCTGTCCAATGGGACAGCCGCGGAGCTCATCAAAGGCAAACAGGACCTCAATCTCCTGCGTGGTGGCGTCCCAACCGAGGAAGGCGGGAGAGGAGGAGGTCACGCTCAGTTCCGAGAGGGAGGATTCGCGGTCCTCGATGTGACCGACCATGCTGACCTTGGTGGGCTGGTCGCACATCACCGTCGGCACAGGCTCGGCCCAGATGGTGGGCACAGCGTTCGTGACGGTGATGGCGTCGCTACCGAGCACAACCTTCCACTCGGAGGTTTGGCTGCGTGCGTCGATGGCGCGCACGCGCAGATCGTACGTGCCGGCATCCATGTCGGTCGACGTGGTGAAGGTGTACTCTCGCCCTTCGTACTGCGAACCAGCAAAGACGACATCTTCGCCGCCGCTGATGCCATCAGCGGACCAAGTCGACGTGCCAGAGGGACGGGTTTCGAGTTCAAACGTGGTGCTGGAGATGGTGTCCACCTCGTCGTTGGCGTCAGCACGGACCGTGATGAGGACCTCATCGCCACGCTCAACAGAGGTGGGGCTGATCTGTGGCGTGAGCGCCATTGGTGGGCGGTCGTGGTCATACTGAATGCTGACGTCGTTGTTGGACCCGCTCATGTCGCCGGTCAGACCCGTAAGGCGAGCACCGAAGGTGGCCTTCCAGGCGTTGGACGAAAGCACGCTGGTGTCGAAACTGGTGGTGTAGGTGTGCGTGCCCGTGGTCGCGACGGTCGCAGGGAGGGATTGGGTCCCGCCGATGGTGACCTTGTTGACGCCGTTGCGGTAGTAGAACTCGACGCCACCGCCGTCAACGTAGTCGAGATCGCCCATGTTGCGAACCGTGACTTCGAGGTCCACGGTGTCCCCGCGGATGTAGGAGTCGGTTGCATCGACGTTGTCAACCGACAGGCCGGTGACGCCGATGTCCATCTTCGGACCCATGTTGGAGTCCGCCGCGCTGACCACATTGCGATGGGTGGTGTGGTCACCGTCCAAGAGGGCGGCAACGGTGAGGAAGTTTTCAGCCGCGGTAACACCGCCGCCTGCGCGGACGGTGCTGATCGGCACCGACCATGACGTGGTCACAGAGTTGCCGTTGCTGAGCGTGACGGATTCAAACCCGCTTCCGGCACCGTTGAGGAGCCAGCGCTGGAAGACGTTGTGAGGATGGAGGTTGTTTGAGTTGGAGTACACTTCAGGCGAGGTTTCCTCAGCCACAGCGGCGTAGATGTAGACGGTTTTGCTTCCGGAGCCAAGGTAGGTCGCGGTGATGTCGATGTCCATGTTGTTGCCGTTTTCCGACTGGGCGATGGAGAGCGAGTAATCGTTCGCGTTCTGCATGTTGCCGCCGCTTTGGTAGAACGAATCGTAGTTCTGACCACCGGACGTGTAGTACTGTCCCGAGGAGGCGTCACCGAAGACCGTGGTCGGGTAACCGGAGGGGTTGATGTGCGCACGTCGGTTGATCGGTGCATCGGTTGGCCAGCCCGTCGACGCAGACTCCCAGAAGGAAATGTAGGTGAAATCCTCAGACGTCGTTCCGCCGCCGCCGTTGGTGCCGTAGAGGTTGTGCAGGTTGGTCGAGGACGTCTGGCACGGACCGCACCAGTAGGCGCCCACGTACTCAGCAAAGACCGGGTGCCCTGGGCTGGTGGCAGACATGACAACAGGAGCTTCAGCGAGGTCTTCTGGCTGGTCGACCAGGATTGAGGAAAGACCAACGGAGAGGCTACCAAGCATCAGAGCCACAAGAAGGAGGGCAAGCGTACGCATCTGATTCATAATTTCTGGACCCCAACGGGACTTATCAAACATTGCGCGTGGTGTACCTGTTCCGAAGGGGTCAAATCAAACCCAACAAAGCGCCCTCCATGACGCCCCCGATGGTGGCCTTGGTGGCAAAAGACGGCCGGACGTGGACCGTCAAGGTCGTGGACGAGGACATCAAAATCAAGGGACTGGGCGTCTTCAATCCCGCGAAGGTGATGGAAGATCACCCTATTGGAACCGTCGTGAGTTTGGCCAGCAAGGAATTAACAATCCTTCCAGCAGGACTTACCGAACTTCGCCGAGGCATGCTGAGGCGCGCCCAAACCATCGGCGATAAGGACGCTGGCATTCTCGTTGCGCGGCTGGGCATCGGCCGTGACGACACCGTTCTCGAAGCAGGCCTTGGCAGCGCCGGCCTCGGGTTGCACATCGCGCGGGCGCTTGGCCCCTCTGGCCATCACATCACCGTCGAACCCCGCGAAGAACACGCGAACGTTGGTCTGGACAACTTGGCTCGTGCAGATGTGGCATGGGCGGACGGACCACGCCACACCCACATCTCAGGGATGGCCGAAGATTCTGCGCAGGACATCCTGGCCGTCGCCCCCGAAGGCCTCGATGCCGTTGTGCTGGACATGGCCGATCACACGCCTTCCATCGCTGCCTTGGCTCCGTTGCTGCGAGCAGGGGGACGAATGGCGTGTTACTGCCCCGTCACGAGCCAACTCGAGCGGGCATGGGAGGCCTGTGAATCCGCTGGATTGGACGTTGATTGGGCGGGCGAAGTGATGGAACGACCATGGAGCCGTGCGTCGCGGGGCGGCGTGCGGCCGGCGAACGGCCCCTTCGGCCACACGGCCTTCTTGCTCTTCGCACAACGGCGCTCCGCTTAGGGCAGGACGCGAATGCTCGATTGGCACGTCGGGCAGGTGAACCTGAAGGGTGGCTCGCTTCCAGCCGGCACGCCAAGCACCGCGTCGCAGCCTGGGCAAACCACCTTGTTTCCGTCCTCAACACGGGCTTCGTTGTGGCCCAATTCAGGAAGATCCTCGTCCAAGTCGTCCTCGTCTTCTGGCTCAGGTTGTCCTCCAGATGAACGCCGAATGCGAAGCAATCCAAACATCAGCAATGCAACGACCCACCCTGAGGAAAGGCCGATGAGGGAATCTTGATTGCTCAACTGGGCCACGCCAAGGTCAAGCCCTGCAGGAGGCAAGGCTGGCCCGGGCAGGTCCACAACAATGGTGCCACCGCTGTCGGTCCGCTCGACACCAGCCATGGTGTAGGTCGCCAAGACTTCTGGCTCGGCGGAGGACGCACTGGTGGTCAGGCGAACCATCTCAAGCGTGAACCGCGCGGACGCCCCTGGCTCCAAGGAGAAGGCGTTGGTTCGAGCACCGTCGCCAAGTCGGACCCAGGTGGTTTGCAGGTAGGCGAGGTTAGAGCCGGCGAGTTCCAACTCACCAACGGCCTGAGCGTTGGCCGTGTTGGTGATGCGCACCACGGTCGTGGATGAACCGCTGGTTTCGATGGAAATCGATGCGTCTTCGACCACCACGTCGATGGGCCCTGCTTCGGCCCATGAGGCCAAGACGGTCAGCACCACGGCGTCGCTGGCGATGACGTCTGCACCAAGGGCGCCGATGGCGCTGCGAACGCTGACGTTCAAGGCCACAAGTCCGGCAGTTGCCCCGCTGGCCAAGGTGCACGACCATGGCAACGGTTCGCTCGTTCCGCTCAGGTTCACCGGCCCTGGCAGGCTGCAGGTCGCACCGGAAGCTGAAAGCGTCAAGCGATCGTCGAGGCGACTGGAAAGACGCAGGGTGCCGGTGACCGTCCCTCCTGCCTCGACGTCCGTGTTGTCGGCATCAAGGGCAAGGGTCACCTGTTGTGTGCGGTACACCACGGATTGAATCACGGCATCGAACACGGCACTGTCAAGGGAGGAATTGGCCATCAAAACCACCTGGAACACCTCACCGTCTGAGGCGACACCGTCCAAGCTGATGTGAACCGGCACCACCATGCTTTCTCCCGCAGCGAGGCTGACCACGTCCTGTTCAAGGACAAGGGTGAGATCCTGACTCCCATGGAGGGTGGAGGCGTGCAGCACGAAGGTCGCGGTGGTGGCTCCGGTGTTGACCACCGTCATGGTGGTGGTCACCTGAGCCAAACCTCCCAACATCGGCGCTCCTGGATGCGGCGTATCGATGTCCTCCGGCCACGTGTCACCTTGCCCGTTTCCTGACGTGGCCACCACGTCAACGCCGCGTCGGGTGGAGACCTGTACGGCGAGTTCCATCGACCATGAGCCGTGCGTGCTGTCGGTGAAGGTCAGGGTGACCTCATGATCTCCCGTGGTGGCCTCTGGGCTGGCCACCACCGCCAAGGTCATCGTCACCGATGGGGCGGCAGACGTCAACGGCACGGAGGAGGCACCTGATGCATCGCTCAAGGTGACGCCGCCGGGTAGGCCCGAGGTGCTGAGCACCACATCGAGGTCTTCGGTACCGGTGAGCGTGAGGGTCACGTTCACCTCCGACGCGCTGCCCGCTTCGACCGCAACACGAGCATCGCTTGGACCCTGAAGGGTGAGCGCGGCATGGTCCGCCGGCGCAAGGAGAACCGTCTCCATGGTCGCCCCATGCACGGTGGAGGCTTCCAGCGTCAAGGCACACGATTGTGCCTCGTCAACGAGGGTCTCAAACGACCACACGCCCGTTGTACCAGACGCGACGGTTTGCGTCGAAGAGGACGTCATTGACGTCGACATCCTTCCATCGCATGCTTCGAGGGGCGGCGACGGTGCCATCAAGGTCAAGGTCACACTCAGGTCGTGGGAGCCAGCGTTTTGGAAGGTGGCCTGCCACATGGTGCCCGTCTCGACGTCGACGTCGACCGACATCGGTGCGGCAAAGGTCGTGTCCACCCGCTCATCGACCACGAAACCAACGGTACGGCTGACTTGCACCGAACTGTCGTTGGCCCATGCACCGATCAGCTCCACCTCGCAGACTTCCTGAACCCCAGAGGGCCATGAGGCGGCTGGGGGCACCTCGACGGAGAGCCCCACCGTCGCCACATCACCAGGAGCGGCGAAGGTGCTGGTCAAATCCAGCAGATCCCACACGCAGTTGGCGGCGCCGCTGGCGCCGAGACTCCACGACCATTCTGCGGCAGAGGTTCCCGTGTTGACCACGTCCACCGACGTCACCGAGGCCTCGCCAAAGGGCAGGAGTTCAGAGGAATCGATGTTCCCAATGGAGAGGTCGGGTACGGACTCGATGCGGACCACCAAGGTGCTGCTGGACGTGATGTTCCCTTTGGTGGACGCCACGACAAGGTCCAGACCAACGTCTCCGGGCACAGCGTTTGGCGCCACTTCGAGCCGGAGCGTGGCGCTTTGCGAAGAGAACGCGCTCACGTTCTCGAGCACGTCATCGCTGAACAGGGCAAGGAGGTCCCCGCCCACCACGGCAGAGGTGGACGCACCGGAACCGCTCGCTGTCCATGGATAGGTCCACGACGAGGTTGCGTTGAACACCGCGTGGGCTGCGGCCAACTGCAGGGTCTGACCTGCGCTGGCGTTGATGCCACTTGGTACAGCAAGGCCGACCGGAGAACCGCCGTGGATGGCGGCATGAAGCGTTGCTGCGGCAAGGTAGGAACCGTGCAACGAGGGATGCGAACCGTCGCTGGTGTAGAGGTCATGGAACAAGGTCCCGCTTTGGTCAGGATCGGTGCCTGCCGCCAAGATATCGTCGTGAACCTTTGCAAAGGCGAGCCCAACCGGTGCCACGTACACCGAGGCTGAGGGATGAGCATTGGACACGTTCTCCGCGTAGTCGAGGTAACCTTGCAGGAGATGGTCGTTCATGGCGGTAAAATTCGGGTACCGCACGGTGTTCATGCTGTCACCCGAGCGTCGCCCCCACGTCATCAGCAGCATCATCTCGGCCCCTTCGTCCTCAATGCGCTCTGCCAAGGCGATGGCAGCGTCCTTGGAATCGATCCAGTCCGATTGCGTGCGCGGGAAGCCAGGAATTTGAGATTGGTCTTGCAGCACCACAACATCCCACGCTTGGCTGCTGAGGGTGGTGTTCCACGTGTCTCCTGTGGTGTTGACCTTTGCGCGGTGGCCTTCGAGGGTCATGCCTCCGCCGGCGTTGGCCGAGACGTTGGCATCGCCCACCTCACGCAGGAGGTCTTGGACGAGCCCGTCGAGGCCGTTGGCCGCGGTGTACGAGTTGCCGTACATCAACACCTCAAACGATGGTGATGCGCTGGAGTTGCCGGTCTGGTTGTCGGACACGTTTCCGCTGCCACCGGTGGACGACCAATTGGCCCAAAACCCTGCCAAATCAG